>CETM01055845.1_pt1 | contig 31403 bp, 24 predicted proteins | sample 361451 | NCBI WGS metagenome assembly CETM01 (sample SAMEA2622690, study PRJEB7988) | marine metagenome | isolation source: saline water (ENVO:00002010), including
CCACCCACTCGCTGAGATTCACTCTTGCCGGGAATTTCTTTCGATCGGCAGTCATTTTTGAGTTGTAACAGGGGGAGGAGTATTAAACGAAATCACTTGTTTTATAGATTTTAAAAAGAAATAGGAGAAACCGAATGAGTGGGTGGCACTCATCGGAGGAGGGAATGGAGGAATTTCGAGTGGGTGGCACGGGTTTTGGCATGGGGTGTGCATTATTGGGTGGTAGTAAATATTCAATGCCGAATCAAAGGAGGCTACTACTATGTTGATTACACGCAAAAGTCCTTTTCACGCTGAATTAAATTGGCTGCAGGACGAAATGAATCGAGTCTTTGGTTTAGAAACTCGTGGCAATCAAGCCAGCCAGCCCACCCTGGAACCGAATGTTTCGATTTGGGAGCAGGATGCCGGATTTGTTCTGGAAATGGAACTACCCGGATTCGCTCAAGAAGATATTTCGATCGAAGTTCTCCCGACGGGCACTCTGTCAGTTAAAGGAGAGCGGTCAGTGCCGGACGATCGTGAAGGCAATCTTGTCTCTGGATGTCAGCGACATGGTACGATCCGGAAAGAATACAAGTTGCCAAACTCGATCGATGCAGATTCGATTGATGCCAAGCTGATCAATGGCCTGTTAACGATCACTTTGGGGAAGAAAGCAAAGGCTAAACCGCGTAAGATAGATTTAGCTTAACCAACCTTCCATTTCCTCAATTGGACGAACATACCGTGTTTTACGATTACCAGTACATAATTTACGTTTTACTGCCATCGATCCTGATCTCGGGATTTTTCAGCATGCGAGTGAAAGCTGCTTTTAATAAGTACTCGCGCGTTGGATCTATGAATGGATACTCCGGAGCTCAGGCAGCACGAATGTTATTGGACCGAGCAGGTTTGCATCACGTTGATGTGGTGCAAACCGCCGGTTTACTTTCAGACCATTACAACCCCGTAAGCAAACAGCTTGCACTGTCTGAAAAGGTGTATCACGGAACTTCCGTGGCCTCGATTGGAATTGCTGCTCATGAAGCCGGACACGCTTTACAGGACGCAACCAACTACGGTCCCCTGCGACTTCGTTCAAAAATGGTGCCGCTCTGTTCTATCGGAAACACGCTTGGCTACTTCGTCATGGTCCTCGGTATCATCCTGTTATCCGCTTCGGGCGGTGTCGGTATCGGCAAGACCGTAGTCTATGTGGGTGCAGGTCTCTTTAGCTTAGTACTGTTATTTCAGTTGGTGACACTTCCGGTTGAATTTGATGCGACCAAGCGAGCGAAACAGATCGTTGTTGACGCCGGAATCATTTACCCTGAAGAGCGTCATGGCATGGACAAAGTGTTGGGGGCAGCCGCCATGACCTATGTTGCCGCCCTGGTAACAACGCTCCTGACGCTGGCCTACTATTTAATGCGTGTGGCACTAGCCTCGCGCGATTAGCATCATTAAAAGCGTTCGCCCGGATTTCAAGCATTTCTCGCTGTGGTACACTGATTGAAGTTAAATCTTCAATCCTCCATCCAGCGAGACCATCATGCGTCGCTTTTTGATTTTACTCGTCGTAGCAGCCTGGACGCTGCCAGCCATTGCCAAAGATGGCCAACCAAACGTTATTGTGGTCATCACAGACGATCAGGGGTACGGCGATGTTGGAGCACACGGCAACACCATGTTGCAGACTCCTAATCTGGATGTTTTGCATTCTCAGAGCGTACGTCTAACCGATTACCATGTGGATCCCACCTGCTCGCCCACTCGCAGCGCGTTAATGACCGGGCGTTATTCAACGCGTACCGGTGTTTGGCATACCATTATGGGCCGTAGCCTGATGAATACTCAGGAATACACGATCGCCGAAGTATTTCGTGATGGTGGTTATCATACCGGCATGTTTGGGAAGTGGCATTTGGGAGACAACTATCCTGTTCGCCCTCAGGATCAGGGATTTGATTACACCTTCATTCATGGCGGCGGTGGAGTGGGGCAGGGCCCGGACTATTGGGGCAATGATTACTTCGATGATACTTATTGGCGCAATGGAAAACCGGAAGCACAACAAGGTTACTGTACCGACGTTTGGTTCGACGATGCCTTAAAGTTCATAGAACGAAATCGCAGAAAGCCGTTTTTTGCATACATTTCCACCAATGCTCCTCACGGCCCTTATCTGGTCGATGAAAAATACTCAGCACCCTACAAAGAGAAAGGTGTTGGTTCACCACAAAGTGAATTCTACGGCATGGTCGAGAATATCGACGAGAACATGGGCCGGTTGATGGCCAAACTCGACGAGCTCAATCTGGTGGACAACACGATTCTGATTTTCACAACAGATAATGGTAGTGCTGCAGGTTGGCGTCCGACCAAGACCGGAACCTGGAAGGGATTCAATGCTGGCATGCGAGCTGGTAAGGGCTCTAACTTTGATGGTGGCCATCGAGTCCCTATGTTCATTCGCTGGCCCAACGGAAAACTCACAGGCGGCCGCGATGTGAACACTCTGTGTGCCCATATCGACATCCTCCCAACACTCGCAGAATTCTGCAATCTGGAAGATGTACGTGCGAGTGAACGAGATGGTGAAAGTCTCAAATCGATTCTTTACGGAGATCAGGAGGCATTACGAGATAGAATTCTGACCGTTCATTCTCAGCGAGTTGAAAACGTGGAGAAATATCGCAACTATGCTGTGATGACAGAACGCTGGCGACTGCTGAACAAGAACCAGCTTTATGACATCAAAGCGGATCCGGCACAGCAAAACAATATCTTCGATCAGCATCCGGACGTAGCAAAGAAACTTTCAGATGCCTACGAATCCTGGTGGAAGAGTTTGTCCCCGTCTTTCGATATGACGGTACGAATCGGAATAGGTTATAAAGCTCAGCCCGAATCTCTATTGCACTCTCATGACTGGCACACAAACAACACCAACACTCCGTGGCATCAAAATCATGTTCGCAATGGATCTGTTGGCAATGGCTACTGGGCATTGGAAGTTGCCGAGGATGGTAAGTATCGTGTCGAACTACGTCGTTGGCCTCGTCAGGAAGACAAGCAGATGGACGCAGTCAAGGCTACGATTGAGATAGGTGGCCAACAGGTCTCTCAGCAGATTCCTGCCGGAGCTAAATCTGTTGTTTTTGAAGTCGAGTTGAAAGCGGGCGCCAATGACCTGCTAACTAAAATGGAATTGGAGAATGGAAAGGTGAGGGGTAGTTACTTCGCCTACCTGAAACGAATCGGTAAGTAGTCAATCCTGCTGAAATACAAGACTTAAATGCTGTCTGGTAATATATTTCGGGTTGTATCGATTAATCGTTGTAAATAACGCATCTTTTCTATATTTACCGATCGTTACATTTTCACAGCGGAAAATGTGAACTATCCTAGAGGGAAATCTAAATTGCGCAGTGTCTGCGTGTATTGATTAACTCGTTGGAAAAGGTCCTATGAAATACTTATCCTCTCTGCCCATGCTTCTCATGGTTACTTTGCTGGTAGAACCGTTGCTCGCACAGGACGCACCTGCCGCTCCCAAACCTGAGTATCCACCTCACAGTCAAGTACTCAACGGATATGAGAAAGTTGTTTCCACTGCTGACGGTGCCAAGAGCATGTACACATTGTATGTCCGCTCGAAGGATGGAAACGTCTACGCGGAACTCCCTCCCAACTATGCAACCAAGCGATACTTCTTCGCTTTGACCGTTGCCAGTGGAGATAAATATGCCGGATTACAGTCGGGTGAAATGTATGTGTACTGGCGACGATACAACAATCGTCTGGCACTGATCGCTCCGGATCTCGAAACGCGAGCTTCGGGTGACCCGGAATCGTCCGCTTCAGTAAATCGTTTATTCACGGACAGTATGATTCTCAACGTTCCCATCGTGACCATTGGTCCCGGCGGTGGACCTGTCGTCGACCTTGACTATCTGCTCGTCGGAAAGGCCACGAAATTCTTTGGCCCACAATTCCGCAACCAGGAATTGACTGGCTTGTACAAACTGCAAAAAGCAAAAGCCTTCCCTCTTAATGTAGAACTGGCATTTGAGTTGCCAACCTCATCCGGCAAACTCTCTTCGATCCACTACAGCATTTCAGAATTGAATTCTAAGACAGGCTATCGTCCCCGCATGGCGGATGATCGGGTGGGATACTTTACAACCTCGTTTAGCGATTTGGGACAATACGATGATGACAAGACAAAGGTCCGATTCGTCAATCGCTGGCACCTTGAAAAACGTGATCCACGCCTGAAGATTAGTCCTCCCAAGAATCCGATTATTTTCTACATCGAACACACCACACCGGTACGATACCGCCGCTGGGTGCGTGATGGCGTGCTGGCATGGAATGATGCCTTCGAGAAGATTGGTATTACCGACGCTCTTGAAGTCTATTATCAGGACGCTCAAACCGGTGCTCATATGGATAAAGACCCGGAAGACGTACGATATAACTTTGTACGTTGGTTGAATAACGACGTTGGGACAGCAATCGGCCCCAGTCGCGTTGATCCCAACACAGGGCAAATACTTGATGCCGACATCATTCTTACAGACGGTTGGATTCGACACTTCCGATATGAATTCGATAGCCTGTTGCCTCGCATCATGATGGAAGGCTACAGTGCCGAAACGCTTGGTTGGATTGCAAAAAATCCTAAATGGGATCCACGAGTTTCGTTTGCACATCCTTCTCATCGTGCTCATTTGATGAATAAGCATGCAGCGATGAGTAGTGAGCCTTTCAGTGGTCATCCGCTTACAAAAGTAGACAGTACCTTACTTGGTGATGACGAATACGATGGATTGATCGGTCGCACCTCTCAGGTGAATGGGGCCTGTCTGGCCGCTCGCGGTATGGCCTTTGATGTCGCCGTCATGCGAATGGCTCATCAGATTGCAGCTCTGGATGACAAAGAAGGTGAAGAAGGTGAAGAAGGCGGAGAAGATGGCGACAAGCCGGCCGAGAAAAAAGATGATGTCATTCTTGACGGTATGCCTGAATCCTTCATCGGACCTCAACTCTATCACCTGGTTGCTCATGAAGTGGGACATACGCTTGGCCTGCGTCATAACTTTAAAGCTTCCGCAGCCTACACACTGGATGAAATCAATACAGCAGCCAATCAGGGAAAACCCATTGTTGGCTCAGTGATGGATTACACCCCGACTAACATTCGATTCGATGCTGGCGATGCTCAGGGCGACTACGCCATGCTCGGCGTTGGTCCTTATGACTACTGGGCCATCGAATATGGTTATTCCTTTACTTCAGACCTCAAGCCGATTTTGGCTCGGGTTACTGATCCGAAATTGCAATTTGCAACGGATGAAGATACCAGCGGACCGGACCCACTTGCGCGACGTTACGACTACGGTAAAGATCCATTGAATTTTGCTCAGGAGCAAATCCAGTTGGCAACGCATCACCGCAGTCAGATTCTGGAAAAATTCGTCAAAGATGGCGATAGCTGGACAAAGGCTCGCCGAGGATATGAAATCACCTTGTCCATGCAGGCTCGTGCGATCAGTATGATGGCAAACTGGATTGGTGGTGTTCATGTGCTGCGTGATAAAAAGGGTGATGAAGGCAATCGCGCTCCTCTGCAGGTTGTTCCTGTTGAGCAGCAGCGAGCGGCCTTGAAGTTTGTTGTGGAAACTGCTTTTCGCGATGAAATCTACGCGCTTACTCCGGAGCTGTTGGAACGCATGACGACGACCAAGTCGTTAGACGGTTCGGTAAGCCGTGCTATGCGTGATTACGACTGGCCGATTCATGACCGGGTTGGTGCGATCCAGGCCAGCACGCTGACCTCCGTACTTAATCCCACGACACTACGTCGCGTTTATGACAACGAATTCCGCATTCCCGCCGATCAGGATGCTTTGACGATTCCAGAAGTTCTGGATACCGTCACCGGAGCGATTTGGGGAGAATTAGGGGCGCCATTGGAAGCTGCCACGAATGTGCGTAAGCCTGCTATTTCCAGCCTGCGTCGCAACCTGCAGCGGGAACATGTCAATCGTCTAATCGATCTGGCCATGACCAACGATGGTACCAACGAGTCGTTCAAGCCGATTTCCAACCTGTCGCGTGCTCAGTTACGTGCTCTGGCTGACCGAATCGCAGCTTTCCAGGAAGCCAATCAGGATAAGCTTGACGCTTATAGTGGCGCCCATCTTGAAGAAGTCCAAACGGCGATTACCAAAGCGATGGAAGCTGATTTTGTTATTACTAAATAACAGCCCATCCGACAGCACAAAAAAAGAGCGAGGCTTTAACACCTCGCTCTTTTTTATGTAGTTAAAAATGACTAAGCTGCGAATTCTGCGCGGCGATTACGCAACTGCTTTTGCAATCGCTGCACCAGACTGCTGTGCATCTGGCTCACCCGGCTTTCACTGAGATCCAGAGTGGCTCCGATCTCTTTCATGGTCATTTCTTCATAGTAATAGAGAATGATAATGAGTCTTTCGTTGCGGCTAAGACCTTTGGTGACCAGTCTCAACAGGTCATATTTTTGACCTCGCTGAGTGGGATCTTCACCTTTCTTATCATCCAGGATGTCGATTTCACTGACATCCTTTTCGCTATCGGTTTGATACCATTTTTTGTTCAAACTGATAAGCGATACAGCATTGGCATCTCGCATCATTTTTTCGAGTTCCGGAACAGTGAGTTCCATGTGCTCGGCCAATTCTGTTTCAGTTGGTGAGCGACCCAACTTGTCTTCCATACGCTTAGTAGCGGCTGAAAGCTTGGTCGCTTTGGATCTGACCAGTCGAGGTACCCAGTCCATGCTGCGTAGTTCGTCAAGCATTGCACCTCGAATACGTGGTACGCAGTAAGTTTCAAACTTAACGCCACGATACAGGTCGTATGCTTCAATTGCATCCATTAGACCGAATGTTCCTGCACTAATCAGGTCATCCAATTCTACTCCGTCAGGTAGACGTGACCAGACTCGTTCGGCATGATACCTCACCAATGAGAAGTACCGTTCCATTAGCCGGTTTCTGAGTTCTTCCTGGGAAGTATCCTCTTTGAAATCGAGCCAGAGTTGGACAACATCTTCGGAGACTTTTAGTTTTTCCATACAATCCTCCATGATTGTGAGGAGACCACGACGCACCGGCGGCGTCCACGTTTCCCATGTGCGCAAAACTGCCACATAGAATCCATGCGTACAGAGACTCCGTCCTCTGTAAGGTCTCAGGGGGGTAAAGGCCCACGAAAGAAAGACGAGATGATTGCCCTTTGTGTTTCTTCCGTTGCCGGAAGAGTTCGTCTATCCTTCGTAGTTTAACACCCACATGCAGCGGGTAATTACATTGCCTGTCATCGGTTGTAAACTGCGCAATAGTTGAGGATTACTCCGGTTTTTCCGGAAAAAGAGATTTTCAACAACGCGATATACATGATGCATTTATAATGAGAGGCATGACCAATTTACTACGATACACCATCGCTTTAATCCTGCTTTCAGGTTTCCTGACCGGCATTCAGGCCCAGGAGATTGGTGAAAAGAAATCCTATTCTGCCGACTTCTATCCCAAGCTGGTAATGCAGGATCAGCCGATCGCGTATTGGCGAATGAACCTTGATGCTCAGAAGTTCATAAAAAACTCTGTGGCTCAACACGCCGAACTCAAAGGGAAACTGATCGGCGAAATCGAAGCTTCGATAGGACCCCGGGCCCCTGAACATCCAAAGTTTGGCGAGGACAGCAATGAGGCATTAGAGATTCCCAACGCGGGAGGACACATCGAAGTGGACGATCCCGGCGACCAGAGCCCACTCGACTTTACCATCGGTGACTCCATCACGATCGAAGCCTGGGTACAGGTTTGGAGTATCGGGGGATATCGTTATATCGTGGGTAAAGGACGCACGGGAAATCAGGGCTTTCCAGCCGAAAATCAAAACTACGCCCTGCGTCTTAACGAAAACGCAGCCATTTCCTTCTTGTACCGCGGTGTGGATGAAACAGGAAAGCAGGAATACCATCGCTGGACTTCCGAAATGAACGTGGGTGTAAGCGATGGCTGGCATCATATTGCGGTGACCTATACGTTTGGAAAAACCGGTAGCCTGCAGGGCTACATCGATGGGAAATCCGTCAAAGGCAAATGGGATCTGGCAGGCGATACCGGGACCGCGCCGGTTGTCGATAACGATCAACTCTGGATCGGCTCTGCTCTGTCAAGTAAACCGGCAAGCACGTTGATGGGGGCCGTGGATGAAATAGCAATCTACCGAAAAGTGTTGCCTGCTGAATCGATTGCCGAACGTTACTCTTACTTCCGCAACGAATCCACCTTCGACCCCTCTGTAATCCCGGACAATCAGGTTCTGGTTGAGGTATGGGAAGGCGTTGCTAATAACACTTTTCAATTTCGACGAGCCCGTCGTACGCTGACGTACCACGCCGATGCATTTGAGTTTTTCCGGATTCCTAATAAGTACAACGAACAGGCGATTAAAATCGACCGCTCGCCATCGTTTCTCGTACGCGCGTATGGTTATGTAACGCTGCCGCCAGGGCCTCAGAGAATTCTTATTAGAGCTCGCAATGGCGCTCGGCTGTTTATCGATAATGAACTTCAGGCATCTGTGCCGTTCTTTAATATCCCCGGAAACGGTCACGGTCAAATCTTTGAACGCACGCGCGATCAAGCTCCTAACATTCGAGAATTACCACGAGGTGAAAAAGAAGTCATTCTTGCCATCGAAGGTGACGGAAAGAAACACTTAGTCAGATTTGAGATGATTGTCGGTCATGACAATCGCCGTCCGGAAACGGGGGAAACAGCCGTTTGTATCGGTGAGCCGGATGGTGACTTTAGGATTCTCAGTGCAACGTTAAGTGCCGAATTAACGGATCAGCAGTGGCCGGATTTCATGGCACAACAGGCCGCCAAAATTGCATTGTTGGATAAACAGCATCGACGGGAGGTATCCACCAGTGAACAATCCTACTGGGAGGAACGTCATAGTTGGGCGGGACGAATTGTGGGTACTTATAAACCCGTTTCGAACCCCGGGAATCACTTTCCCGACGCCATGAATAATCCCATCGATCAGTTTGTGAACCGCCAGCTTTTTGAATCGAATCAGGAACCCAACGAGTTAACCGATGATGCGACATTCCTGCGTCGTTTAAGCCTAGATACGATCGGCACGATTCCCGACCTGACGTTAATCGAAACCTTTCAGGCTAAGCAGGCGGCCGGCGAAGATGCCCGGAGTTGGGCGATTGATTATCTGTTATCGCATGCTGGCTGGGCGGATCACTGGACCTCGTATTGGCAGGATGTGCTGGCAGAGAATCCTAATATCGTCAATCCAACACTTAACAACACGGGTCCATTCCGCTTTTGGATTCATGAGTCCCTCCTCGACAATAAACCGATGGATCGATTTGTTACCGAACTGATCATGATGGAGGGTAGTCGTTTCTATGGTGGTCCCGCTGGATTTGCGGTGGCGTCTCAGAATGATGTACCGCTGGCGGCGAAAGCTCATATTCTGGGACAGGCCTTTTTGGGGATCCAAATGCAGTGTGCTCGTTGTCACGACGCGCCTTTTCATGAAGTGACGCAAAAGGATTTGTTCTCACTGGCGGCCATGTTAAAACGCAAAGAAGAAAGTGTACCGAAGACGAGTACTGTGGTCGTTAGTGCTGATGGCCCAATCCCTAATGTGCCGATCACACTTAAGCCCGGAGCTGCCGTTGCGCCTCAATGGCCTTTTACTGAACTAGGTACCCAGCGACTCCCCGCTGATTTAGTACGTGGTAAATCAGATAGCCGTGCAGTCCTCGCACAGAAGATCACAGATCCCGGAAACCTGAGATTTCCACGAGTTCTGGTGAATCGATTATGGAGACAAACGATTGGCTACGGCATTGTGGAACCGGTGGAAGATTGGGAGCATGGCACGAACATCGATCCGCACCTGCTCGATTATCTGGGACGCGAGCTGGCCATGAATGGCTATGACCTCAAGCATGTAGCAAGGATGATCTTCAGTTCTCATACCTATCAACGCCAGAGTGTCGATCTCCCCGAAAGCGGACTCAAATCTTTCCCCGGCCCCGTGCGTCGGCAAATGGCGGCTGAACAAATCGTCGATTCTTTATTCGTCGCATCTGGTCGACCCTTCGATGCGGGCCCCATGAGTCTCGATATTGATGGTGCTCGAAGCTTTAAGAATTCACTGCATCTAGGTCATCCAACACGAGCATGGCAGTTTGCTTCCTTATCCAATGAGCGAGATCGGCCAAGTTTATCACTTCCTTTTGCCCAGCCCTTTTCATCAACACTGCAGGCATTCGGATGGGTTGGAGCGCGGCAGGGGCCGATTAACCGACGAGAGTCCTCGCCGAATGTGATGCAGCCGGCCATGATGAATAATGGTTTGTTGCTACGCGATAATGCCAGACTTGATATGGTTAGCAAATTTACTCTGGCGGCTCGGCAAGCGTCCTCTGTTGATCAGCTCATAAAGCAGACCTATCTTCGTATTCTGAGTCGTCAGCCGTCGTCGTCCGAGTATGCATTGTTTCGGGAGCTACTTTCCGAAGGGTTTGATACGAGATTAGTGGAACTCAGCGATGAGGAAGCCCATCGTATTCGCTGGTCCCGACGGTTGCCTCGTAATCTGGTAACCTGGTCAAATCATCTGCATCCCCGAGCCAATGAGATCAAGACGGAGCTTCGTCAGGCTGTCCAGCAAGGTGCCATTAAGTCGCCTCATTTGGAAAGTCAATGGCGTGAGCGAATGGAAGATTTTGTCTGGGTATTATTCAATTCACCCGAATTTATTTACATCCGATAGAGTATTGTTTTTGCCATGAATGATGTAACTCGCCGCCACTTTTTAACAACGTCAGCCTCCGCGGTTGCTGCTTCAGGTATGACCTCACTGGTACATGGAGAAGAAGAGCTGGAGCATATGCCCTGGACGTTTCCTGCGGGCAAGGCCGAGCATATCATCATGATTTGGTTGGGTGGCGGAGCGTGCCACATCGATACCTGGGATCCGAAGGCCATGGGAGATGCCAAGGCTCGGAAGCCCGGTTCCTACTATCCAGCGATCGATACCGCCATTGAAGGCACGCAGGTTTGTGAACATCTTCCTAAGTGCGGTCAGATTCTCGATCGCTTCAATATTTTGCGGACAGTCAACCATACCGAAATTGACGAACACGCGATCGCAACGAATGTAATGCACACCGGTCGCAAAATAACCGGTACCATCACTTACCCGTCGATCGGATCTGCCGTTGCTTACCATCGGGGCTCGGCTGCTGAAACGGCACCACCTTATGTGTTAATTGGATATCCAAACGTGACACGTGGCCCGGGGTTTTTGGGAACCAAAGCTGGCTTTGTCTACTTAACCGAAACCAGTGAAGGGCCTGGCGGATTTAGTCGAGGCAGAGATATCACGGATCGTCGGCAACAACGCCGGGAACAATTACTGGCAAAAGTGCGTCAGGAGTTCACTGCGCGCGAACAGTCAGCGGTGATTGATCAATACGATCAGACGATCGAACAGGCATTAAAATTAGCCGGCCCGGATTTCATGAGTGCCTTTCAATTGAAGAAAGAATCCGGTGACTTACGAAATTCGTATGGAGGAGAGTTTGGCCAGCGATGCCTGCTGGCAAGACGGTTGGTCGAACGGGGCGCTCGGTTCATTGAAGTCTCTCACAATCTAAATTTCGTCAACGGTACAGGCTGGGATACTCATAACGCCGGTCAGCTCAATCAGCATCTGTTGATCAAAGAGATGGACAGTGCATTATCAACACTTGTTCTGGATCTGGAAGAGAAAGATCTGCTGGATAAAACGTTGATCGTCGTTTCCACAGAATTTGGCCGGCCAGCCGGATTTGATGGTGGTGGTGGGCGAGGACATCACTCGAAGGGGTTTAGTGTTGTACTTGCTGGCGGGGGACTCAATAACGGTAAGACCATTGGCGCAACAGATGAATTGGGCATGAAAATTGTCGATCGGCCCATTACAGTGCCGGATTTGCACGCCACCATGCACTATGCCTTAGGTACGAATCCACGCAAGCTACTATTTGCTGGTGACCGGCCGGTACCAACAACGGATATGGGCACGCCGATCGAAGAACTGTTTGTTTAGAATTGCCTGGACAGTTTTTCCAGACGCTTTGGATTGTGTCCGTCAGACTGCACGACAAGTCGATAACGCAGAACGAGGGGTTGATCTTTCTTTACGGCGACTGCGTGCTGTCCCGGGTAGGCAGCATTTTGCATACTTCCCCTGGCGCGCAAGATCCATTTGTCCGGATAGACGGGGTTTTCCGGATGACAGATGATTGCAAAAGAGGATGGCGCCAAATCAGATTCAAAAAACGTCCCTTCGACGTTGACCCAGGGTCCTGCCTCGACGGCTGTACGCATGGGAGTTACCACTCCGTCAGTCGACCAGAACTTTACATCGGCAGGCAATTTTAAACGTGGTGAAAATCCCCCATAGCCTTTATCGTTTTCCGAGCCACCAAGCTGGAGGTCATTGACCAATGGCTGGATCGTAATGTGAAAATCAATAAGTCGATAATTCCCTCGAGTCTTATGCACGAGAATCCTTGTTTCTTCCCGCACGACAGGAACGGGAATGTCCTGCGTATCGGTTAAATCAGGCGAACTCCAATGAGTCGTGGTGGACAGCTCGACACCCTTATGCGAATACGATGTTTGAACCTGTTTGGAATCCCAGATGAAGTCCCGACATTCCCAACTATCACCAAGTTGTTTCCCACCAACCAAAACCTGATGCCAGGCCCAGAACACGCCACGGTGATGAAGATGGTCTGCGGGGAAATCCTCGGTGATTTCCCGACCCTGTAAATCATAGAGATCGACGTAGTTGTTACGAGCATATTTTCCATCCAGAGATCTGGGCAGAATACGATAGCCGACCGCCGGAGTGCCATCCTGAAAGATCATGAGGTAATCAGTTGTACGACTTACCGAATAATGTGGTTTGGCTGCTGGAAGAGTAGTTGTACTCAGCATCAACAGTAGCAGACTTCCGAATGCTCGGAGTGTAGAAATATTCAACATGTTACTTCGCCTTGCTTGCTTTGATATCAAGCCAAACCAGCCGATGATCTGAGCCGGAGATCCAGGCGGCTGCTTGTTTATCGGCGGTTGGCCAAAAGACTCCGGTTCGATGGACTCTCAGGTTTCGCGAGGGCAGGACATAGTCGATCCTGAGATTGCCCGGGGATCGGTCAGAAAAATCTCCGGTATCTAATTCAGCTTTACCGCGATGGGTGGTATTAATATTCCCCTGTGTTTTGGCAGCTTCGCTGGCACCTTTGCTCGAAGGCTTTGGATCCTGAATCAGAGGGTGTTTCAGAAGTTGATGAATAGACTGATCTGTGGAATCACCGTCGACTGGGTCCGCATTCAGATCACCGGCGATAATGAATGGTTGATTCTTTGTCAGTCCACCACGATCGCCTGCATCATCAACGAAATAAGCGTTTTGCTCTGGCGACACGTAATCGGCCCAAAATCGTATTTCGTCATGATTCCTTGTGCCGTTCTTGTCTTCCGGTCCATCAAATACGGGAGGAGTTGGGTGACACACTAAAAAATGGATGACGCCGTCGGGCGTTTTGACTGGTACATCCCAATGGCTTTTTGAAGAAAGTCTGAATTTGCTTATGATCTCAGGCGAGTAGTAATAAATCTCGGAGTCCGGATGTCTGGGGAGCATATTATTAGGCATGTCCCGCCAGAGGAATTTTTGAAAAGTACGGACATCTCCCAGTGGATAGCGGCTCAGCACCACCATCCCGTACTGTCCGGGGTATCTTCCAAAACCGAAACAGTCTGTTGGATCATCGGTCTTTCCATTGGCGTCCAGATCCAACCCTGACGGAATGCCGGTATTTACTGAATGAGTGTATGCGTAGGGATACTCAATAGGCTGCACGCCGGCGATTGGTTTCTGTAGGTAATTTGATTGGAAATGGGAAACGGATTCTGCAGCTTGTGCACCGGCATAGTCAAATTCGTTAAGTAAGATGACATCCGGTCGAACGGTACGAATGACCGCTGCAACTTTGGTAATCTGTTCGTTATTTCCAGTCGCAAGCTGCTCAGCGAGTTCACCTTTCTGCGAACGGTTCATACTTACGTTGAAGGTTGCGAATCGCACTTGCCCAAGGCATTCAGCACTACCTAGCCAGCAGAAAAAAAGCAACGGTGACCAGTACAGGTACCGTTGCTTCATGGTTAACTTTATCTCCATGCTATTTGGATACGTAGTCAACGACTACGACCTTTGCGAGTTTACCCTGGACCAATTCCACAAATTTCTTATGAGCTGGATGAGGTAAGTAGACTTCTAATCCGGCTTTGTTTTTAAAGGTAACAAAGAAGCAGTGTGTTAATCCGTCATTTAAATTTTCAGGACTGACATTCGTGCCGAATTCATAATCGATAATGGTATCGATTTGTTTGGGAAGTTTCCCGAAGGCATCTTCGACTTCCTTGATTTGTTCTTTGCTGACATCTTCGTTAAATGCAAACAAGACAACGTGCCGGTAGACACTTTTTGGCGATTTGGCCTGAACGGTTGTCAGGGGTATCAGCAACGTGGCGCTCAACAGCACGAGACATAGAATTTTAATGTGACGCATACAGGATTTTCTTTCCGGGGCTTAATTAATGAAGGGATGTAGGATTTGCTACTGGAGTAAACCGCGTGCTTCCAGAGGCCAGATATCAACGAGTGTATCACCCTGAAAGACGTAGAAAAAATCATGGAGTACACAGGTCATGTCGGCGTAGCCGGGAACTAATTCAATTCGTTCACCGATCTTAAGTTGCTGAGCATCTCCATTGAGTTGTAATTCACCGTGTTCTGCTGAAAATCGATCTACAACGATGTCATCGCGGCCCACGACAATCGCAGGTTCGTATTCCACATGCAGCGTTTTTTTACCGGCATCGATAATAGCTCGGTCTGCTCCTGGCCGGCCCACGATCGTGGCCGTAACGGTCAGTGCTTTTTGCAACTCTGTCACCTGGCATTGTTGTTCATAGAATTGATCCATAAACATTCCACCACCTGCCTGGAGTTCGGTAATCCCATCCTGCATACGACTCAACAGGTAAGATCCGGTTCCACCGCAGGAGACGATTTCGCAGGGGATTCCTTCGGCCTGAAGCTGTGCGGCATTCTCGGCAAGCAACCGTAAGGCATTTTCGATTTCCGAGCGCTTTTCATCCTGATCTTCAATCGTTAGCAGGTGGCCTTCGTATCCCATAATGCCGGCAAATTGAATACCCGGCAGTGCGTGTAACTGACGTGCCAGTTCGAGCGTTTTTTCCGGCGAGCAACCGACGCGATCCAGTCCGATATTCACCTCGATAATTACTCGGCATTCGACGCCGGCCTGTACCATCGCTTCGCTCATTGGCGTGGCCTGGTCCATATGATCGATGCAAACGATGGGATCTCCACTTTGGCAGAGGTTGGCCAGTCGTTTTAATTTAGCCTCGCCGACGATGAGATTAGCGATCAATACATCGTTGACTCCGCCTCGAACCATCACTTCGGCTTCCGCCAGTTTGGCACAGGTCGCCCCAATCGCTCCGGCTGCGACCAAACGTGAAGCGATTATCGACGATTTATGCCCTTTGCAGTGTGGTCGCCACTGGACATTGAAATCCTTTGTGCCCTGGCTAATACGAGCGACATTGGCGTCCATCTTATCGAGGTCGATGGCGAGAAACGGCGTGTCTAGATCGGCTTTTGTAAGTGTTGTATCGGTAGGCAGCGTCGTTGGATTAATAAACTGCTTTATCATTAGCCACCTCCGATGGCCGGAATAAAATGAACTTCGCTATGGGGTTTCACTTTGGCAATCATCCCCCGGGAAGTCATGACACTGTCAATCGAGACCTGCAGTGAAGGAGAGATATTACCGTCAGTGCAGATACGATCTTTGAAACCCGGAAATCGCTGTTCAAGCTGATTGACGATTTCACGTACGTTACGAGCATCTAATTCTACAGACTGGATTCCGCCTGACAACTCGCGTAACTGAGCCGGGATAAATACAGTCGGCATATTCAAACTGCTTTCGCGTTAAGTTATTCTGATTCTGACTTGGTTTGCATTGCCTTCCACAGTTTAGGTGGAGACATCGGAAGTTCGGTCATACGCGTATTCGTAGCGTTAAAAATAGCATTGGCTAGTGCAGCCGGAGGTGGAACAATCGGCGTTTCACCCACACCACGCACGCCATAAGGATGCTCCGGATTCCCGGTTTCGACGATGATGGTGTCAATCATCGGGACGTCCAGCATCGTTGGCATGCGGTAATCGAGGAAACTGGCGTTGGCCATCGAGTCATCATCTTTATAGAAGTATTCTTCATTGAGTGCCCAGCCGATTCCCTGCACGGTACCACCCTGAAGTTGGCCTTCGACGTAACTTGGGTGAATGGCTTTCCCGGCGTCCTGAATGGTGGTGTATCGAAGTACAGTGACTTTACCTGTATCCGGATCGACTTCAACGTCAGCGATGTGGGCACCGAAACCATTGGTTGGGCATTCTGGTGCAACCGTGGCCCGACCCACAAGATGTTCACCGGCATGGAAGAGCTGAGTTGCCAGTTCTTTAAATCCGACCTGATTGCCATTACCCGAAAAAGAACCATCGTCCGCAATGGTGATCTCATCAGCCGAACAATCCCAAAGGTCTGCGGCCAGAGTTTTCATTTGATTTTGTAAATCACGACCTGCTTCATAAGCTGCCATTCCGGTGGCGAATGTTACCCGGCTGCCGCCGGTCACATCGGTATACCCGGCCGTGTCAGTATCTCCAACCTGAGGATTAATATCTTCGGCTTCCAGTCCCAGCACTTCGGCAAGTTGCATGGCGATGGAAGTTCGGGAGCCTCCGATATCGGTCGAGCCTTCAATGAGGTTGATCGTTCCATCGGAATTTACTGTACAGGCGGCACTGGACTTCAAGCCGGCACCAAACCAGAATCCGGCAGCGATACCGCGACCCCGGTTAGGTCCTTCCAGTGGCGTCTTCCAGTGATCGCTTTGTTTAATTGCGTCCAGGCATTCGACGAGTCCGATCGGTGGATAAACCGGACCATCGACTCGGCGTGAGCCTTCTTTGACGGCATTTTTTTCGCGTATTTCCAGCTCGCACATTCCTAGTTTGGCGGCCAATTCATCGACCAGTTGTTCGGTGGCAAAGGCAACCTGCGTAGCACCTGGTGCTCGATACGCGGATGTTTTTGGTTTATTCAGGCAGACGTCATAACCGTCGACAACAGCGTGATCAATGTCGTAGCAGCTAAAGACACACATACACCCCGGGCCAATCATGCCGCCTGGATACGCGCCGGCATCGTAGGCCAGCCATGCTTCTCCGGCTGTAATTGTTCCGTCGTTTTTAGCTCCAAGTTTCACTCGCATGAACGACCCCGGAGTAGGCCCGGAGGCTTCAAAAACATCCGCTCGTGTCATGGTAATGCGGACTGGTCGCCCGGACTTTTTACTGAGTAAGGCAGCTGTCGGTTGCAGGTAGACCGTAATCTTCCCACCAAAGCCACCTCCGATTTCACAGGGAGTGACGAGTACATTTCCGAGTGGAATCTGAAGCACTTCAGCGATTTGATGTCGAGCCGAAAACGATCCCTGCGTTGCCGTCCAGATTCGTAGTCGCCCATCTTCGTTGTAATCAGCGACGACGGCGTGTGGTTCGATGTACCCCTGATGAACGGTTGCGGTCTTGAATTCGCGTTCGACGATCACATCTGCATCTTCAAAAGCCTGAGCAGCATCTCCTTTTTCGAAATGCATATGCACGGGTACATTACTCGGAGTATCCGCCTTGTCGCCCATGCTATCGGTCAGCAGATCATCATGCAGAAGAGGAGCATCTTCTTTCATGGCGTCGAGTACCCACGTCACTGAATCGAGTACTTCGTATTCGACTTTGATTTTTTGGGTGGCTTCTTCAGCAATATGAACATCTGTTGCTGCCACGGCAGCGACAGCATGTCCTCGATAAAGCACCTTTTGCTGCGCCATACAGTTTGAACTGAGATAGGAGAGATTGACGCTGCCTTCACCAAGGTCGGCAATCTTATTTTCAACATTCGGAAAATCATCTCTGGTGACAACGGCGTGGACACCGGGCATCGCCTCGGCTTCGCTGGTATCAATGGAGAGTATTTTGGCGTGTGCGTGCGGACTGCGAAGCACAAAGCCAGTTAACATGCCCGGCAGTTTTGTGTCGGCAGTGTAGATAGCTTTACCGGTTACTTTATCCGCTCCGTCATGTCGGACGGGACGGCTTCCAATGACGCGATACTGAGTCGTGGCCACGGGTGATACTCCTGATTTGGTTAACGCTGTAAGGACAGGTTGTGGGATTGGGTGCTTAAGCTTCGGCACTCATTTGTTGTCCGGCGGCCTGTACAGCTCGGACGATCTTGTCATAGCCGGTACAGCGGCAGAGGTTTCCGGATAGGTCGAAACGAATAGTTTCTTCCGAGGCATGGGGATCTTTATCCAACAAAGCCTTGGAAGCGACTAAAAATCCGGGAGTGCAGATTCCGCACTGGAGAGCTGCTCCTTCCAGAAAACACTCCTGCACCGGATGGAGGTTGTTACTGCAGGCGATTCCTTCTACGGTTTCGATCTCGGCGTCATCGACTTCCACTCCGAGAACCAGGCAGCTATCAACCGGGCGGCCATTGAGCAGCACGGTGCATGCTCCGCAGTTCCCGTTGTTACATCCTTCTTTAGCTCCGGTCAGCCCGAGATTATCTCGTAAAACTTCCAGCAGGCTATGGCGTGGTTCACAGAGAAAGTCGTACGACTCTCCGTTGATCGAGGTTGTCACATGTACTTTCTTAGAAGCGGACACTATTACTTCCTTTTTGTTTTCAAATGTACGAGTGTTGTACTGATTGGTTTGGGAACTGGAATGTAAGTTATGAGCTTTGAGCTCGTTCGACGGCGGTCGTTAGCGTACGCTGAACGAGTACTCCGACCAGGTGGGTACGATATTCATCGGTACCACGCATGTCGCTAATCGGAGTGGCAATCTGCTTTGCTAACTCTCCGGCCGTAGCCAAATTCTCCTCAGTTGGTGCCTTGCCAAGGAGACTCTCAGAAGCTGCTGCTGCGTACAGCGGTGTGGCAGCAACTGCTCCAAGACCGATTCGTGCTGCGGCAATCGTGCCATCCTCGGCCAGTTTGACCCAGGATCCCGCACCTACGACAGCAATATCCATTTCATTCCGGGGAATGAATCTTTCGTAAGCTGAGCCACTACGATTACATTGAGCGGGAATCTGAATGGAAACCAGGAATTCACCATTTTCCAATGCGTTACGTCCCGGGCCGGTACAGAATTCTTCAACAGCTACTGTCCGTTCGCCATTCGGTCCGGCGACTACGGCCATGGCATTAAGTGCGATCAGTGACGGAATGGAATCAGCGGCGGGTGAGGCATTACAGAGGTTCCCACCAACACTCGCCCGGCTCTGAATCTGCCAGCCGCCGATAATATGAGTGGAATCGGCCAACGCTCCGTACAGTTTAGATAGCTCGGGGTGTTCATACAGGTTATAGCAAGCAACTGCCGCACCTAATGCTAACCCGTTTTCGTCACAGTATTTGAAGGAAGTGACTTCATCAATTTTTTTGATGTCGACAACAACATCGGCTTCCCTCAACCCTTCACGTAGTTGCACAATGATATCGGTTCCACCGGCAAGTAATTTAGCCCGGTCGCCATGTTCGCTGAGTACAGCAACTACTTCGGGCACCGAGTCGGGCGCCACATAATCGAACTCTTTCAAGGGCGTCTACTTTCAATTGAATAGTGATATACGACGGCTGAGTCCAGCAAGGCTCAGAGCATTGATTATAGCAAAACAGGAGCGGTACGATGAACCGTAAACATCGAATTACACATTACAAATTCGCTGTCCGGTAGTATCAAAGAAATGGAGATTGTGAGCATCCCATTGCAGGCCGATTTCGTCATCGATCGAGGCATTGGCAGTCGATGATGTTCGTACTATCAAACGTTGATCACCTCTGCTAGCGGTTAGAAAACAGTCTGACCCGGTGTTTTGAATACTTTGAATCGTTGCGGTGATGGGTGACGACGTTGCGTTTGTGACCGTCAAGTGTTCCGGTCGAATACCGATCTGATCCGCCTCGGAATTAATATTCAACACATCCGGCTTCAACAAATTCATTGCCGGGTTACCGATAAACCCGGACACAAACACATTGGACGGTTTGTGATAGATTTCCTGTGGCGTACCGATTTGTTGAATTTCACCGTCTTTCATCACAGCAATACGATCGCCAAGCGTCATCGCTTCGACCTGATCGTGAGTGACATAAAGGATGGTGGCATTCAATCGTTGATGGAGACTGGCCAGTTCATCTCGTAGTGTCACTCGTAATTTGGCATCGAGATTGCTAAGCGGTTCATCGAACAGAAACACAGCTGGCTTACGAATCATAGCTCGTCCTACAGCCACTCGTTGCTTTTGACCTCCGGAGAGTTGTCCGGGTTTTCGATCGAGTAGATCTTGAATTCCAAGTGCCTCAGCCGTCTGTTCGACTCGCTGTTTGATTTCTGACGGAGGCGTCTTCTTCATCTTCAGGCCGAAGCCCAGATTTTGACGGACGGACATATGAGGGTAGAGCGCATAGTTTTGGAAAACCATAGCAATGTCCCGATCTTTGGGCGGCAGATGGTTAATCTCTTTCCCATCGATGCAGATGGAACCTGCTTCAAATTCTTCGAGTCCGGCAATCAGTCTCAATGTTGTGGATTTACCACAACCAGATGGGCCTACCAGCACGAGCAATTCTCCATCCTTTGCTTCGAAGCTGACATTATCCAGAGCGACGACATCGCCGTAGGACTTAGACACCTGATGAAATTGAAGCTGAGGCATAAGGGATTCCAGACGAGCCTGACTGGCATGGTTTAATTGACCTGCAATAGGTCGCAGCGGACTATTTAGGTTTAGTACGTATGGTTAGTTAGCAGGTTTGGTTAGTATAACCGAACCGATTACCATCAAAAGTGTAGACTTTACGTATTATGGGCGGAGTTGGTCTTTCGTCGGGCCGGACTTAACATTGCGAGGAAGCTGGAACAAATCATGCATCTCTATCTCATCCGGCACGGGCAGTCAGAAAATAATGCGAAAGATGAATCGCTGCGTGTTCAGGATCCGGGACTCACAGCACTTGGGGCTCAGCAGGTTGCTTTTTTAGGCGAGTGGTTTACCGCGACGCCGTTGGATGTTTTAATTACCAGCCCGTTTCGACGAGCCTTATTGACGACCGTTCCCATCTATCAGGCAACCGGGCTGACCCCACAGGTGCGTACCAATCTGCATGAAATTGGTGGGTGTGTCTCCGGCTATCCGGAAATCGGCTATCAGGGAGAGCCGGGAATGTCAGCCGAAGAGATTTGCGAGCAATTTCCGGGATTTCAACCGGAACATGACATCGACCAACAGGGGTGGTGGAAATCTAAACCCTATGAAACCACCGAGCAACAGTTAGCCCGAGTGCAACAGGTAATGCAGCAGACGTTCGAGGAATTCGGGACGACAGATCAGCATGTTGCTTATGTGATGCATGCGGACTTTAAACAGCTGCTGCTGCAAGGATTTTTACCTGAGCTGCCGATTACATCTGAAACCTTTGGGCCACTACGTAATGCCGGAGTTACCATCCTCAAGATTGAAGAGGGTCGAGTGAGGTTGAATTCCTATAACGGAATTCAACATTTACCGGCAAATCTCGTGACACCGGCAACCGATAGTGAAAATAGAGTCTAGTTGTTTCGAGAGTGGCTTCACCCTGCAGGAATGCAAAAAAGCAATTACAATAAATAGTGTTACGCCGTAACCTTCCTTACGTCCTTCATGCCTCACATACTTTTAAAGTATCCCGCCCAATGAAGAAAAACAGATCTGCGTTAGCCGTCTTGGTACTACTGATGACAACTCCATTTGCTGCTCATGCAGAAGTGGATTTCAGTAAAGATATTCTTCCCATTCTGTCGAACAACTGCTTTCAGTGTCACGGGCCGGATGCAGCTCAGCGAGCAGCAGATCTACGTCTGGATCTCGAGGAAGGAGCATTTAGTGAACTCCCCACTGGAGAATTCGCTATCGTGAAAGGCAAGCCGGATCACAGTGCACTGATGCAGCGCATTACTGAAGCAGATCCGGATTTGAAAATGCCTCCGGCGGATTCCGGTAAATCGCTTACCGAGAAGGATATCGCCTTATTACGGCAGTGGATTGAAGAGGGTGCCAACTGGAACGAGCACTGGGCGTATGTTCCTCCGCAAATGCCAGCATTGCCGGAACCTGTCGCCGGCTGGGAGCAAGGTAACGCGATCGACTTGTTTATTCAGGCACGATTGAAACAGGAAGGCCTGAGTCCTGAAAAGGAAGCAGACAAGGCGACTTTGATTCGTCGATTGACACTCGATCTAACGGGCTTACCTCCGACGATTGCTGAAGTCGATGTGTTTCTGGCAGATACGTCGGATCAGGCGTATGAGCGTTTAGTGGACAGGTTGCTTCAGTCGGAACGCTACGGAGAACATATGGGGAGAAGTTGGCTGGATGCAGCGCGGTTTGCCGATACGCATGGACTGCATCTGGATAATGAGCGATCGATTTGGCCGTACCGGGATTGGGTAATTAAGTCGTTCAATCAAAACATGCCCTTTGATCAGTTCACGATTGAGCAATTAGCTGGCGATTTGTTGCCGGAACCATCTCTCAGTCAGCGTGTTGCAACCGGTTTTAACCGCTGTAATGTGACGACCAGTGAAGGTGGTTCGATTGATGAAGAGTATTACGTGCGATATGCAGTCGATCGAGTGGAAACGACTGCGACTGTTTGGATGGGGTTAACCGCCGGGTGTGCTGCTTGTCACGATCATAAATTTGATCCGCTCAGTCAGAAAGAATTCTATCAGCTGTTTTCTTATTTCTTCAGTCTGACCGAACGGGCGATGGATGGTAATGCACTTTTGCCTCCTCCGTCGGTCAAAGTGCCTACGGAAATTCAGATTGCTGAGAAAGCTCGGCTAACCAGTGAATCGACTGCCGCGAATCAGGAAGTTGCTGTGATTCTGGAGAATGCGGAATATGCTGATCCGTTTGAAGGCACGGAATTCCCGGTCTATGCCAAGGCGGACGTTGTTTGGTTTGATGATGAACTGCCTGCAGGAGCAAAGCCGGAAGGAAACACTCCCTGGGAATTTGTCGAGTCTCCGGATCATCCGGTCTTCAGTGGCAAGAATTCCACGACACGTACAGGCGAGGGAATTACACAACACTTTTTCACCGGAGCCACCGACGGACCGACCATTGGTGAAGGTGACGTATTGTACACCTACGTCTTTCTGGATAAAGAAAATCCCCCTGAAACAATTCAATTGCAGTTTAACGATGGCTCCTGGGATCATCGGGCGACCTGGGGAGCGGACAAGTGCTTTGGGGCCGGTCGTGATTATGAAGGCAATCGTCGGCAAGGTGATTTGCCGGAGTTAGGAAAGTGGGTACGGCTGGAAGTGGCAGCGGCCGATGTGGGGCTCAAGCCGGGCGCAAAGCTTAATGGCTGGGCCTTCACACAATTCAGTGGGACCGTGCATTGGGACCAGGCCGGAACGATTGGTGCTCCGCAATTAACTGCGGAACAGAAAAAGTCGCTAGCGATCTGGGAACACTATCAAAAGACAGTCGGTAGTAGCGTTCCGGAAAACATCAAGAAGATCATCGACGTAAAGGTGGAAGAACGAAACGAAGATCAGATTGCTGAATTGCGGAAATACTATATCGAAAACGTAAACCCGGACATCGCAGCCAAGCTTGCTGAGCCTAGAAAGAAAGCAGCTGAGCTTAAGAAGGGTTTGGAGGATTTAGAAAAGGCCATTCCGGCAACGTTGGTAATGGAAGATCGTAAGGAAATGCGTGTTGCGCATATTCTGGAGCGTGGTGAGTATGACAAGAAGGGGGAACCAGTGGAGTCAGCGGTTCCTGCATGGTTGGGAAGCGCTCCGGAGGACGCTCCCAATAATCGCCTTGGGTTAGCCCAGTGGCTGGTCAGTCCGACACATCCCTTAACGTCGCGAGTAACGGTGAATCGATACTGGCAGCATTATTTTGGAACAGGTCTGGTGACCACCTCGGAAGATTTTGGAGTGCAGGGCGAGCAGCCTTCTCATCCGCAGTTACTGGACTACCTGGCTTTGACGTTTATTGAATCGGGTTGGGATATCAAGCAGTTTCAAAAACTCATCGTCATGTCTTCGACCTATAAGCAGAGTTCTCGGGTTGACCAGACCAAGTTGGCAGTCGATTCTCAAAATCGATTATTAGCTCGAGGTCCGCGTTTCCGGTTGGATGCCGAAGTGATTCGCGATCAGGTTTTGCAGATTAGCGGACTTTTGGTTGGCACAATCGGTGGTAAGAGTGTGAAACCTTATCAGCCTGCCGGGCTTTGGAAGCCGGTTGGATTTGGTGGCAGCAACACTTCCACGTTCCGACAGGATTCCGGGGAAGCTCTGTTCCGACGCAGTATGTATACGTTTTGGAAACGAACGAGCCCGCCGCCTAGTATGGCCATTTTTGATGCTCCGGATCGTGAAACCTGTCAGGTTCGACGAGCCCGGACGAATACACCGCTGCAGGCATTAGTTTTATTGAATGATGTTCAATTTGTCGAAGCTGCCCGACGATTTGCAGAACAGGTCATGACCCATGGTGGGGATTCGATAGAATCTCGCATCGCCTTTGTTTATCGATCGGTGTTGGCACGTGAACCGAGTGCTAAGGAGCTACAGATTGTTGGGACATTGTTTAATGAACACCTGGCAGAATTCAACGAAAGTCCGGAGGCAGCTACTGAGCTATTGGCCATAGGCGAATCAGGGCGTAACGAAGCTCTGGAAAGTGAAGAACTGGCGGCCTGGACGATGATCGTCCATCTGGTATTCAACCTAAGTGAAACCGTAACTAAGGGATAAGAGTCTAACGGATGAATCCATTACTACGAGAAGCAGAATTAATCGAAACACGTCGACACTTTTTTGGTCGCGCGGCCACCGGTATTGGGACAGCTGCCTTGGCGTCGTTGGCCAATCCCGAATTGTTTGCGGATCAACCACAAACTCAGTTGGGTGCTATGGGGGCAACCCATTTTGCTCCAAAAGCAAAACGAGTAATCTATCTGTTTATGTCTGGTGCACCAAGTCAGTTGGACATGTGGGACTATAAGCCCAAAATGTTGGATTGGTATGACAAGGACCTGCCAGAATCAGTACGCAACGGCCAACGAATTACGACGATGACGTCCGGCCAAAAACGATTCCCGATCGCTCCGAGTCGATTTAAATTCAATCAACACGGAGACCATGGCGCCTGGGTAAGTGAGATTCTTCCACATACGGCCAGTGTGATCGATGATCTGGCCGTGATTAAGACGGTCAACACCGAAGCGATCAATCATGATCCGGCCATTACTTATATTCAGACTGGAAGCCAACTGCCTGGACGGCCCAGCACTGGCGCCTGGTTGTCTTATGGTTTGGGAAGTATGAATGAGAATCTACCGTCGTTTGTCGTGTTGCACTCGACCGTTAACGGTGGTTTTGGTGGTCAGGCCCTGTATGCTCGCTTGTGGGGCTCCGGCTTCCTGTCGACTCGTCATCAGGGAGTCTCATTGCGATCCAACGGAGATCCGGTTTTGTACTTATCTAATCCGAAAGGTATTTCCGGAAAGATGCGTCGCAAGATGCTCGATAATCTGGCCGTGTTGAATCAACAGCGATTTGATGAAATCGGTGATCCGGAAATCCAATCTCGTATTGCTCAGTATGAGATGGCATACCGAATGCAAACATCCGTACCGGAGTTAACGGACATCTCAGATGAAAGCCGGGAAACACTGGACTTGTATGGTTCGGATGTGACCAAGCCCGGGACGTTCGCTTTCAACTGCCTGCTGGCACGTCGATTGGCAGAACGGGATGTTCGATTTACCCAGGTTTTCATTCGCCAATGGGACCAACACGGTAATCTTCCAAATGATATCCGTCGTCAGTGCGGTATTATTGACCAGCCTTGTGCAGCCTTGATCAAAGACTTGAAGCGGCGCGGCATGCTCGAAGATACGCTGGTCATTTGGGGAGGCGAGTTTGGTCGGACGATTTATTGTCAGGGTGGATTAACGATGACTAACTATGGACGTGACCACCATCCTCGCTGTTACACCAAATGGATGGCCGGTGGTGGGATTAAAGGTGGAATCGTTTATGGGGAAACCGATGACTTTAGTTACAATGTTCAGGAAAATCCCGCCCATATTCATGACTTGAATGCAACGATTTTACATACGCTGGGAGTGGATCACGAGCGACTGACTTATCGTCATCAAGGTCGTGATTTCAGGCTGACCGACGTGCACGGTAACGTCCTGACTGACCTCTTGGCGTAAGGCGATTATCATTACACCGGATTTTTGGAGCGAATGCCTGGCGATAGGTAATTCGCTCTTTTTTCTGGTAGCTGCCTCTCGAGGTAGCCCAATTTACGTAATGTGTACCAACTGGCGTGTTGATGGATCTTTTTCCCGATTCTTTGGCACAAAACTGCCAATTCGTTGACAGGATTTTGGGGATATTGGAACATTAGGTATGTGCTTGGCTAATTGGAGACGATGGTAAGTACATCAGTGGTTTAATCCATTTGGGGCAAAGTGCATTTAGCACTCATAATACAAGCGAATGACAGATTCACTTCGTGACATAAATGAGCTGATGAGTGGTTATATTGATGGCCAGTTATCACCTGAAGAAAAAGCAGCAGCAGAGACTGCGTTGCAATCCGATGCAACAGCAGCGCGAGTGTTGGCTGAACTTCAGACATTGCGAAGTGGGATCAAGGCCTTGGGTACTGAGTCTGCAGGCATCCCATCCGTTGCAGATCAGGTCCTTGCCGGACTCGATAAAACTTCTGACGCAACTTCTGACGCAACTTCTGACGAAGTACCAGCGTCACCCGTCCCCACAGTAACTCCCAAATTACCTGCGACGCGAACCAGGAAACTCGTATTCTATTTCTCCGTTGCCGCTGTTCTTCTTGCTGCGGCTGGTATCTGGCAAGTCCTTCAGCCAGTTCAGGATCAGCAAGGCACTCCGATTGTTGACGTCATCGAAGATAACAACTCGATCGACTACCAGGACAACAATATTGGTCCGTCGGATGTGCCGGAAAGCAACACGGATCAATCTCAGTTAGTGGATAATGGCGATGGGAATAATCCTCAATCGCCTGGTGACGACGTGGATAGTAATACTCCGAATACCCCGGAAGTTCCACAGCCGGAAGAACTAGTCAATGTACCGAAGGTTCCGGAGAAGGGGAGTTTAGTAGGTACTCAGCCTGACCTAAGTCTCTTAACCAATGGCAAATTTCTATTTGTGATTGAAGTGGGAGTAACGCCCGAGGGTGTCAAAGCCGATGCGATTCGTGAAGTACTCATGAAAAATGGGATCGTCTACGATGGTGGCTTGGAAGTGATGCCTGATCTGGAACAGCAGCTTTTGAAATCGCGTTATCTTGATGGAGTCGTGCAGAAAGATGAGCAACCGGTTGGAGGAACTGTTGACCTGATTTATATGGTGGCATCCGGATTACAAATCGATCAGACCCGCCTCGATATTCATGCTCGACACGAACACATCGCTCGCTATCGTTTCAACATGGCCTTGTTACCCAAGGACGTCAACGTCTTTGAAAACCTGCATCGTACCGTGAAGAGCCAGTGGGTCTCGGAGGAGCAACAGCCGAATATCGATGATAAAGCAGCGTATCAGCAGCAATTAAAGGATTGGCAGGGGAAGGCCAGTCGCTTGATGACGACGTTGTACTTTCTGGCTGGCAAAGGAGCTGCGGTTAGTAAAGTGGGAATTGAGATTCCACCGACTCCCAAAGTTCCCAAAGGTGCGAATCGAGGCGATTTGAAAAAGCCCAGCCCGACCGAGAAGCCTATTCTTGGAGCAGATCTGATTTGTGAAGTCTTGTTGGTGGTGAGAAATATGACTCAGGCTGAAGTTGAACAACTGCCTGACCCGCAGCGAAAAGCAATACCGTAGTCACACCATCATTGGACCGGGTTGCATCCTCCGAAGATCAGAACACAAAAAAGCCCTGTCAGTTGGACAGGGCTTTTAGCATTTTGATCAAGAACGACCGTCGCGTGGAGCTACTGAGTGGGTTGCGTAGGTAAGGAACTTACGCGAGGTTGAGCCACAGTATCCGCGCGTCGATAGGAAATCCTCCACTCGGTTTTGTCCGTGGTCGTTGTATGGGTAGTTTCGCCACCGAGGAAGACATTGGTATTACCGATTTCGTGAGCATGAACATCGGTGTGGTTTTGTGTTTCGGTGCCAATGACAACTTCTTCTTCTTTTTCAATGACATAGCCTTGCGGGAAGTGGGACTGCATCAGTTCCATGGCTTTTTCACGATGATCCACTGGCCAGGTAGCGGTGCTGGGTATGGCGATCACTCCACGTTCCTGATCTCGGGAAACATAACGAGCGGAGGAACAGCCCGTAGCGAAAAGACAGCTGAGGATTAGTAACGCAATGAAGCGATGCATTCTGAGTTGCTCCTGACAGTTTGTTTTGTTTAAGGAGCGATAAAGTAATGAATTACGTGGTACTACTCAATAGCGATGTACCGATGCAGTGTCCTTTCATTTACAATTAAATCAATGAAATTGACTAGGGCTTCAAGACAAACTGGATTGCAAATGCGTGCTTCACTTTTATTGCTAATGATATTGTTAGTAGCTTCCACTGATGCAGCTGAAAACTGGACTCATTTTCGTGGTGACCAGGCTGGCCGGGCGGATTCTGCGAAGCTGCCGACGGATTTAGGTGAAGGCAAAAACATCAAGTGGAAGGTACCCGTACGAGGTAAGGGTTGGGCTTCACCCGTTGTTTTTGGAAATCAATTGTGGACGATTACTGCTACAGTTGATGGCTCTAAAATGTGGGCGCTTTGTTATGACAAGCAAAGTGGAGAGACAATCCATGACATCTTAGTTTTTGAAAATGAAGAAGTTCGATTTTGCCATCCCACCAACAGCTATGCGTCCTGTACTCCTGCCATTGAAGAAGGTACTGTTTATGTTCACTTTGGGAGCTATGGCACGGCAGCGATTGACACAAAAACGGGTAAGAAGAAATGGGAGCGTCGTGATTTAGAATGTGATCATTGGCGAGGGCCGGCTTCATCGCCAGTGATTGACGGCGATCGGTTAATCGTGTCTTACGACGGATTTGATGTACAGTATGTCGTCGCCTTTGATAAAAACTCGGGTGAGACCCTATGGAAAAAGGATCGTGGCATTGATTACGGTACGGACAATGGCGATCGAAAGAAAGCTTATAGCACGGCAACAGTGATTGAATATAAAGGTCGTCGTCAGGCGATTATTCCGAGTGCGATGGAGACCATTTCCTACAACCCGGAAAATGGTGATGTGTTATGGCGAGTTCGACACGGTGGTATGAATGCCGCATGTCGGCCTTTATTCCATGAAGGCCTAGTTTATATTACCGGCGGGGACGGTGCACGTGCCATGGTTGCCGTAACGCCCGAAGGATCAGGAGACATCACAAACTCAGCCATTAAATGGGAATTCAGTAAATCCGTGCCACGACGTGCTTCTCAACTACTGGTCGATGGTCATCTTTACATGATGAACGATCAGGGAGTTGCTTCTTGTGTTAAGGCAGATACGGGCGAAGTGGTCTGGCAACAACGCGCTGGGACAGGTGAATTCCGTTCGTCTCCGGTTTATGCCAATGGTTTGATTTATTGTTTTAGTGTCGAAGGTTCCGGAGTGATCCTCAAAGCCGCTACTTCCTTTGAAAAGGTGGCAAGTTTTGAGTTTGACTCAGGTTTTCAGGCGTCCCCGGCGATTTCAGGTAACAAACTGTATCTCAGAAGCATTACAGATTTGTACTGTATCGAAGCAAAATAATGTCCTGTCTAAGGACGCTGAGCGAGGAATGCTCTTATGAACAAGATCACGTTACACAGTGTTCTACTGTTATGTGTTTTCGTGACCGGATGTAGTCGGGAGTATTCCTGGGATCCCCATCGGATTGACGAAGGAGCACTACAGCGACCGTTCGAATCACTTGTTACCGGGACAAAGTTCCGGGTCCTGAGAGATTCGGGAAACCGTAAGCCAGGGCCGGAAGAAGGATACTGGGTCCATTACAAAGGCTGGGTTCTGGATGCCAATGACAAACCTCAGATATTCGACCAATCCTATAGTCTGGGTGTTGCGAGTTACTTTACTGCGGGTGGAGCGATCTCTGGATTTTATGATGCCATGCTGAATTGCCCCGAAGGCGGCATGATTGAAATGGAGATACCACCGGAAGAGGGTTACGGTGATACCGAGTCTGAACTTATTCCCGCTAACTCGACGTTGTTCTTTCAGGTCGAATTAGTACGTATTGAGTAATCTCTGTTACAGAGGGACTCCCGGGCGAATCACAAAAGTAGAGCCGCTATCATGACCTACATGATAGCGGCGCTATTGTTATGTACGGAGTGAACCGCGTTCTAGTCTTTATCTTTCTGTTCAAGATTAAGAATGCGTTGTTCAAGTTTTTCGATAGCCTTAAATAGTCTGCCGAATTCACCGTCAATTTCCATTAATTCGCCTTCTTGAGGTATAAACCTGAAATCCCGGAGCCGATCTAGTCCGTGAAGTTCCTCCAGATCATTAAGTTCTTCGGGAAGTTGAAGTTCGTCGATTTGCTCGTATTGTTGCTCAGGGCGTTTGACGGGTTTTACTTTGACTTCGATCATCTTGCCTTGTCGCACGAGTTTGATTGTCATTTCGCCTTCCTGACTACCGGCCCTGTCGACAACCTCGACCAGTCGTCTCAATTCCGAAAGCACGGCATCTCCGGCTGAAATCAAAACATCATGTTTTTGAATATCTGCTTTGGCTGCCGGAGAATCAGGGGCGACACCAAGAACTACGATGCCGGGATGTTTAAGTCCAAGCTGAGCCTGTAAAGTTTCCGAAGTTGGGCCCATTGCGACTCCGATCATGAATTCACTAACTGGAAGTGCATGGAATTCAAATTCCTGTGGAATCTGACCACGGAATCGCTTCAGCAGTGAGCGAGGATCACCTACTGGTGGAAGCTCAAGTTCGATGGTTTCATCCTCCAGATCGTATTCCTTTACTTCTCCTTCA
>CETM01173893.1_pt1 | contig 31295 bp, 26 predicted proteins | sample 361451 | NCBI WGS metagenome assembly CETM01 (sample SAMEA2622690, study PRJEB7988) | marine metagenome | isolation source: saline water (ENVO:00002010), including
ATCATCTCCTGGGACATCTTCTGGCGATCATCGCCGAACTGTTCCTTGAGACGCTGCATCTCGGGCCCCAGCTTGCGCATGCGGGCCATCGACTTATAGGCCTTGGCAGACAGCGGGAACAGGACCAGCTTGACCACTATGGTCAGGACCACGATCGACCAGCCCCAGTTGCCGAGCAAATCATGGATATGGTCGAGCAGCCAGAACAACGGGTTGGCCAGGAACCACAGCCAGCCGAAGTCCACGGTCAGCTCCAGGTGCGGTGCCACGGCCTCGAGGCGCTCTTGCACCTTTGGCCCCATGTAGACGGTAGCACCGAGAGCGGCTTCACCGCCCGGTGCCAGCGTCTGCAGCGGACCGGCGAAGGCGGCGACATTGCGGCCGCGAGAATCGGTGGCCGCATAGTACAGGTTCTGCTGGCCCTGCTGAGGAGCCCAGGCCGTGGTGAAGTAGTGCTGGATCATGGCGACCCAACCACCCTCGACATCACGGTTGTTGAAGCTGCCGTCCTGAATATCCTCGAAGTCGACCTTCTCGTAGTGGTTCTCCGGAGAAGAGTAGGCCGCCCCAAGATAGGACTTCATGCCCATGCCCGAACCGGTGCTCGGATCGGCACTGTTGTCCCGGGCCAATTGACCGATGAAGCGTGCGCTGACGGGTTCCCCACGGTCATTGTTGAGGAAGTAGTCGACCTTGACGGCATAGGTATCGCGCTGGAATGTCAGGCGCTTGGTCACATCGACGCCGTTGACCGTAGCGCTGAGCTCGACCACCACGCTGTCATCGCCCTCGTTGAGGCGATAGTCGGCCTGGCTCGGCGTGAAGGCGATCCGTCCTTCGTGTCCCTCGAGCTGGAGGCCCGATTTGGCGACGAAGCTACGGTTCGCGTTGTCGGAGAGCAACACGAAGGGCTGGTCGGAATTATTGGTCAGCTTGTGATCGAGCAGGGCCGCGTAGACGATATCGCCGCCTTGCGGATCGATGCGAACGTCCAGCACGTCGGTGGTCACGGCGACTAGAGCACGGCTGTTGTCGTCGGCAGCCGCTGGATCACTCATGCTACCGGTTAGGTCCGATGCCCCTTGCGGGTTCGAAGAAGTCGTTGGTACCGACAGGCCCGACGCCTCATCGGCGTTGTCCTGACCAGTGGGTTGGCCACTGGTGGCAACCGAGGGTGCCTGGGTCTCAGTGGTGACCTGGCCGTAGTCCTGGTTCCACTGTACCACCAGCAGATAGGCCAGTACGGCGAGAGGAATCAGCAGTAGGAGTCGTTTTACGTCCATGAGGGTCCTGCCCGATGGAAAATGAACATTCTGCAGTGCAGGGATCGTTGCCCCGTTAATACACACGAAAGCCTGCCAGGGGCAGGCTCCGAGGATCGCCGGTGTGTCCGATCAGGATGGCGAGGCCGACTGCTTGCGAACGTCTTTTTCCAGACGCCGCCACATGCCATGAAGCTGGCGATGCAGAGTGTCATTATCCAGCTCATGAACGCCGCGCCGGGCCAGGACGATGATGTCCACGGAAGGCAGGCGATGCTGCTGGTGACGAATGGATTCACGCACTAGGCGCTTAAGACGGTTGCGATCGACGGCTCGTCGCACGGTCTTCTTGCTGAATACCATGCCGACACGAGGGTGGCCAAGCGGGTTATGACAGGCGAGAGCCAGCATCCCCTTGCCGTGAACCTTGAGTGACGCATGGTCGAAGACGTGACGGTATTCCCCGGCGTTCAGCAGGCGCAGCGACCGGGGAAAGTCCTGATGGGGCAAGCGCAATCCGAGATCACGCGCTCAGACGCTTGCGACCCTTGGCACGACGACGTGCGAGGACGGCGCGACCATTTTTGGTGGCCATGCGTGCACGGAAGCCATGGTTACGCTTGCGCTTGAGGACGCTGGGCTGAAAGGTGCGTTTCATAACTATTTGATTCCCACGTGGTTAATTGGACATGACGTCTAATTGGCGAAGCCCTGGCTCCGACGGGGAACCCGGGTAGATTCGGCTCAAGACCGGGAATTCTAGTGAATTCGCCGTCTCGGTGCAATTTTTCCGTCGACCTCTCGTGGTCTTTTCTCTGCCATCGCCGTTCCAGTGGCATCCAGTGCCCCGCTCATCAGGCAAGCATCGTTCGCTGTTTTAAACATCATGATCACTTCAATAGCTATATTAGATCTTCTTACTGATGTTGTTATTAATAGTGGGGACAATATTTGTGGATAAGCCAATATAAGTCATTTATTACAGTTTTTTATATGGACAACAAGCCTGTGTGCAAACGGTCGATGCCAGAAGGACGCCCAGGGGATAAGTTGATGACAAGTTGAAGGGCTGTCCACAGCCAGTGGTTGCCCTCAGGTTCATCCAGGGGTTCTTAAGGAGACAGACGCAAGGTTGTCCACAGGGAGAAAACCATGCCGTGTCATGTGGATAACCTGAGCCTCGAACGCTACAATGCGGGTCTTTCGTCAACCGGTTGGTGAGGTCGCGTGTCTGTCGCTCTTTGGCAACAATGTCTGGATTACCTGCAGGACGAACTGAGCTCCCAGCAGTTCAATACCTGGATCCGTCCCTTGCAGGCGGAGGAAGGGGAGTCCAACGAGCTTTGCCTGTTGGCCCCCAACCGCTTCGTGCGTGACTGGGTCAGTGACAAGTACGCCAAGCGCATCAGTGAACTGATGCGTGAGCTGTCCCCAGCGAAGCCACCCAAGGTGTCGCTGACGGTGGGCAGTCGGCGTGCCGCTCCAGCGCCTCAACCCCGCGAACTGGGCAACCCGGTTTCCGCCGGGTCGCGTCCAGCGCAGGCCGCACCGGCGGTGCATACGCCACCTCGGGGCGATTATGCCGATGAGCGTGAGATTGGTCAGATGCGTGACGAGGGGCCCCGGAGGCCTGCCGGTAATGCCCGCCAGGTACAGGTCGAGGGCAGTCTCAAACACCAGAGCGGCCTCAATCCCAACTTCACCTTTGAGACCTTCGTTGAGGGTAAGTCGAACCAGCTGGCCCGTGCCGCCTCCCGCCAGGTCTCCGAGAATCCCGGTGGCGCCTATAACCCGCTGTTCCTTTATGGCGGCGTGGGTCTGGGTAAGACGCACCTGATGCACGCGGTGGGTAACCAGTTGGCCGGCCGCAGCGAGAACGCCAAGGTGGTCTACCTGCATTCCGAGCGCTTCGTGGCCGACATGGTCAAGGCGCTGCAGCTCAATGCCATCAATGACTTCAAGCGCTTCTATCGGAGCGTGGATGCCCTGCTGATCGACGATATCCAGTTTTTCGCCGGTAAGGAGCGTTCCCAGGAAGAATTCTTCCATACCTTCAATGCGTTGCTTGAAGGCGGCCAGCAGATGATCCTGACCTCCGACCGTTATCCCAAGGAAATCAGTGGGGTAGAAGAGAGGTTGAAGTCACGTTTTGGTTGGGGGCTGACGGTGGCTATCGAACCGCCGGAGCTTGAGACCCGGGTCGCGATCCTGATGAAGAAGGCCGATCAGGCCAAAGTCGACCTGCCCCATGATGCGGCTTTCTTTATAGCTCAGAAGATTCGCTCCAATGTGCGTGAACTGGAAGGCGCCCTCAAGAAGGTCATCGCCGATTCCCATTTCATGGGCAAGACGATCACTCAGGATTTCATCCGTGAGTCCCTGAAGGATCTGCTGGCCCTGCAGGACAAGCAGGTAGGGGTCGACAATATCCAGCGCACCGTCGCCGAATACTACAAGATCAAGCTGTCTGATCTTCTCTCTAAACGTCGCTCGCGTTCGGTGGCGCGTCCCCGTCAGGTGGCCATGGCCCTGGCCAAGGAGCTCACCAACCACAGCCTGCCGGAGATCGGCGACGCCTTCGGCGGGCGCGATCACACCACGGTGCTGCATGCCTGCCGCAAGGTGCAGGCGTTGCAGGAAGAGAACGCGGACATCCGCGAAGATTACAAGAACCTGTTGCGCCTGCTGACCAGCTGATGGCCGCCGACCGGTTACCTTCGCATCACGTCATCGAATTCAGGACAAGAGTGGAGCACACATGAAATTTTCCATCTCCCGCGAAGCCCTGCTGCGCCCCCTGGCGCTGGTCGCCGGCGTGGTCGAGCGTCGCCAGACCCTGCCGGTACTATCCAATGTGCTAATCCAGGTCCAGGATACCCAAGTGGCCCTGACCGGCACCGACCTCGAGGTCGAATTGATCGGTCGTACGGCCCCGACTCAGGTCGATGAGCCTGGCTCGGCTACGGTGCCAGCGCGCAAGCTGATGGATATCTGCAAGTCGCTGCCCGAGCAGTCGGAGATTCAGTTCGTTCTGGAAGACGGGCGTGCCGTGCTGCGCAGCGGTCGCTCGCGCTTCACCCTGTCGACCTTGCCGGTGGCGGAATTCCCCAATATCGAGGATGGCCAGGGCAGCGTTGAGCTGAGCCTGCCAAGGGGTACCCTCAAACACCTGATTGATTCGACCTCCTTCGCCATGGCCCAGCAGGACGTTCGCTACTACTTGAACGGCATGCTGCTTGAGCTGCGCTCCAACCTGGTGCGCACCGTCTCTACCGACGGTCACCGTCTGGCGGTCTGCTCGCGTCCGGCCGACATCGAAGTCGAACCGGCCCAGAAGCTGATCGTGCCGCGCAAGGGGGTGCTTGAGCTTTCACGTCTGCTCGACGACAGTGATGAGCCTGTCAGCCTGACGCTCGGCTCCACGCACGTGCGTGCTCATACCGGTGAGTTCACCTTCACCTCGAAGCTGGTCGATGGCAAGTTCCCAGACTACGAGCGGGTGGTGCCGCGTAACGGCGACAAGGTGTTCATCGCGGACCGTGCCGAACTGCGTCAGGTTCTGTCACGTACCTCGATTCTCTCCAACGAGAAGTATCGCGGCGTCCGGCTGCACCTCGAAGAGGGCAATCTGCGGGTCATGGCCAATAACCCCGAGCAGGAAGAAGCCGAGGAGAACGTGGCCATCGAGTATTCCGGGCCGGCGCTGGAAATCGGCTTCAATGTTGGCTATCTCATTGATGTGCTAGGGGTTCTCGACGAGGATCGCGTGCAGATGACGCTGGCTGACCCTAACAGCAGTGCCCTCATGGAAGAGCCGGGTGGCGGCGATGCCATGTACGTCGTCATGCCGATGCGTCTCTGATCTCTCCCTCCTCTGCACCACGGATGATGCCCGGTGCGCCGCCGGGTATCCCGGGAAGTGTGTCATGACCCTCGACCGTCTAACCTTCATGGGGCTTCGCAACCTGGTCAGTTTGGAGATGGCCCCTCAGCCGGGGATCAACGTCATCGTCGGGGCCAACGGTAGCGGCAAGACCAGCCTCCTCGAGGGTATTCATATCCTCGGCATGGGACGTTCCTTTCGTACCCAGCAGCTCAAGCATGCCATTGATCATGACGATCAGACGATGACCCTGCATGGTCGACTGGTTGGCGACCCTCCGCTGCCGGTAGGCATCCGGCGGCGTCGTGACCAGTCTGAGCTGGAAATGCGCATGGCAGGCGAGCGGGTGGCGCGAGTCTCTCAGCTGGTCGAAGCGCTCCCCCTGCAGCTGATCAATCCCGACGCCTTTCGTTTGCTGGAAGGTTCTCCCTCATCCCGTCGCGAGTTTCTCGACTGGGGTGTGTTTCACGTGGAACACGATTTCCTCGAGGCCTGGCGGCGCGTACGCAGGGCGCTGAAACATCGGAATGCGCTGCTCAGGCGTGATAGAATTGACGGTCGTTCACTGGATGTCTGGGACCACGAGTTGGCGCAGTGGAGTGAGCGGCTTGACGCCTTGCGACATGCTTATATGGATGCCTTCCTCCCGGTTTTCGAGGACACGCTAGCCGAGTTGCTGCCGCTTCCTGGTTTGAGCCTTCGTTATTCGCGCGGTTGGGATCGGCAGCGGACCCTGGCTGAGGTTCTGCGGCAGGGACGGGAAAGCGACAGTCAGATGGGGTTTACCCAGCAGGGGCCGCAGCGGGCGGATTTAAAACTTCGCGTGCAGCGTCGGCCGGCGGTCGAGGTGCTGTCGCGAGGCCAGCAAAAACTGGTGGTAAGCGCGCTGAAGCTGGCACAGGGACGATTACTGGAAATGTCCACCGGGCGCACCTGCATCTATCTGATCGATGATCTGCCTGCCGAACTCGATGCCAACCATCGCCGTGTTTTTTGCCGGTGGCTGGAGCGTATGGAGTGCCAGGTGTTCATCACTACTGTCGACCCCGATGTTCTCTCCGGGGTATGGCAGTCGACAACGCCAGTAGCGATGTTTCACGTGGAACATGGCCGGCTGGCGGCATACGGAATGAAAGACTTCACGACGGAGTAGTCAATGAGCGAACAGGCTTACGACTCATCGAGCATCAAGGTACTCAAAGGGCTGGATGCCGTACGCAAGCGTCCTGGCATGTATATCGGTGACACCGATGACGGCACCGGCCTGCATCACATGGTGTTCGAGCTGGTAGACAACTCCATCGATGAAGCACTGGCCGGTCACTGCAGCGAGATTCGCGTCGTCATTCATCCGGACGAATCGATCACCGTCAGTGATAACGGCCGTGGCATCCCTACCGACATTCATCAGGAAGAGGGCGTGTCGGCAGCGGAAGTGATCATGACCGTGCTCCACGCTGGCGGCAAGTTTGACGACAACTCTTACAAGGTCTCCGGTGGCCTGCACGGGGTAGGGGTGTCGGTGGTCAATGCGCTCTCCGAAGAGTTGAAGTTGACCATCTGGCGGGCCGGCCAGGTTCACGAACAGATCTATCATCACGGCGTGCCGGCTTCACCGCTGTCGATCGTCGGCAAGACCGAAAAGAGCGGCTCACGGGTGCACTTCCGGCCGTCTCCGGAGACCTTTGCCAACATTGAATTTCACTACGATATTCTCGCCAAGCGCCTGCGCGAACTGTCATTCCTGAACTCCGGGGTGGCGATTCGTCTGATGGACGAGCGCAGCGGCAAGGAGGAGCTGTTCCACTATGAAGGCGGTTTGAAGGCCTTCGTCGATCACCTCAATACCAATAAAACGGTGCTTAATCCGGTCTTCCACTTCAACGTGGAGCGGGAAGATGGCGTTGGCGTCGAGGTGGCGATGCAGTGGAACGACACCTTCGCCGAGAATATCTTCTGCTATACCAATAATATTCCCCAGCGCGATGGTGGTACCCACCTGGCCGGTTTCCGTGCCTCGCTGACTCGCAGTCTCAACAACTACATCGAAGCTGAGGGTCTGCTGAAGAAAGCGAAGGTCAGTACCTCCGGCGATGATGCCCGTGAGGGATTGACTGCGATTATTTCGGTCAAGGTGCCAGACCCCAAGTTCTCCTCCCAGACCAAAGAAAAACTGGTCTCCTCCGAGGTCAAGACGGCCGTCGAGCAGGAGATGGGGCGTCAGTTCTCAGACTATCTGGTGGAACGGCCCAACGAAGCCAAGTCGATCGTCAACAAGATGCTCGATGCTGCTCGTGCCCGAGAAGCGGCTCGTAAGGCCCGCGACATGACGCGCCGCAAGGGTGCCTTGGATATTGCCGGCCTGCCCGGCAAGCTGGCGGACTGCCAAGAGAAGGACCCTAGCCTTTCCGAACTCTACCTGGTCGAGGGTGACTCGGCGGGAGGTAGTGCCAAGCAGGGGCGTGATCGTCGCACCCAGGCGATCCTGCCGCTCAAGGGCAAGATCCTCAACGTCGAAAAAGCGCGCTTCGATAAGATGCTGTCCTCGGCTGAAGTCGGCACCCTGATCACCGCCTTGGGCTGTGGCATCGGTCGCGAAGAGTTCAATCCTGACAAGTTGCGCTATCACTCGATCATCATCATGACCGATGCCGACGTTGACGGCTCGCATATCCGCACCCTGCTGCTGACGTTCTTCTTCCGTCAGATGTCGCAGTTGATCGAGCGGGGGCACGTCTTTATCGCCCAGCCGCCGCTCTACAAAATCAAGCGCGGCAAGCAGGAGAGCTACCTCAAGGACGAACAGGCACTGGTCAACTATTTGACCACGACAGCGCTGGATGGCGCCGGTCTGCACGTCAATGCGGATGCGCCTGGGATAGGTGGCGAGCAGCTAGAAGCACTCGTGCAGCAATATCGAGATGTTATGAACCGCATCGACCGCCTGTCGCGGGTCTACCCCAGCGAGGTGCTGCGCAAGATCGTGCATGCCGAGAGCCTGGCGGGAGAGGAGAGCCTCAAGGATCGCGACCGGATGCAGCGCTGGGTCGACCAGCTGCAAGGCGAGATGGATGCGCTGATTGCTTATGAGGGCGGACCCCGCTATACCTTCGAACTCCAGGAGGATACGGAACGCGGTCTCTTCCTGCCGGCGGTGACGCTTACCGCTCATGGCGTGTCGACGGATTATGTGTGGGGTATGGACTTCTTCCGCAGCGTCGATTACCAGGCCATGACCGGCCTTGGCGATGCCTTGGAAGGCTTGCTCGAAGAAGGCGCCTACGTATCACGCGGTGAGCGTCAGCAGCCAATCACGACCTTCTATGATGCCCTCGAGTGGCTGATGAAGGAGGCCCAGCGAGGCTTCTCCATCCAGCGCTACAAGGGACTTGGTGAGATGAACCCCGATCAGCTATGGGATACCACCATGAACCCGGAGACCCGTCGTATGCTACGCGTGACCATCGAGGATGCGGTGGCATCAGACATGATGTTCAACACCCTGATGGGCGATGAGGTGGAGCCACGTCGTGACTTTATCGAGCGCTTCGCCCTGGTGGCCAACCTGGACGTCTGACCGCCGACTGGGTTGGCACCATGGGGCATGTGCGGGCTTGTTCGTGACGTTGGTGTCCAGGCCAATGTTCCACGTGAAACATGGTCCCATCTTCTGTATCCCTTAACGACACGAGGCCGGCAAATGCCGGCCTCGTGTCGTTGGTTCTGGAAGGAGGGTGTTCTCAGTGCCTGGCGCATGCGAGCCGTCAGGAGGCGGGTGGATGGTTCAGTGGTGATGTCCGGGTAGCAGCTAGGCTGGCGCCTTCATCCATGGTGGCATCCGGGGTGCCAGCAGGTGGGCTGGAATCGAGGCTGTCCGCCTGAGCGTCGTTGATCAGCCATCCCACGAAGGTGGCTAGGTCATCGAAGACGCGGGCATGCTGCAATCCTTCTCCCTTAGCCTCGGTATCACGTCCCTTGCCTGTTCGCACCAGTGCGCTACGACAGCCAATAGCTTCTCCTGCCTGGAGGTCGCGCAGACTGTCTCCGACCATCCAGCTGCGCGCAAGGTCTGCTAGGCCGAGGCGGTCGCGAATCGTTTCCAGCAGCCCCGCTTTGGGCTTACGACAATGGCAGTTGTCAGCGGGTTCATGTGGGCAGTAGACGATTTGTTCGATCTTGCCGCCGGCGCCTTCTACTAGGGCATTCAGCCGGGCATGAATCGCGTCGACGACCCTCTCGTCGAAATATCCCCTAGCGACGCCTGACTGGTTGGTGGCAACCGCCACTGTCCAGCCGTTGCGACTCAGCCGTGCGATTGCATCGATGGCGCTGGGGTAGGGCTCCCACTCGTCGAGGGATTTTATGTACTGATCGGAGTCCTGGTTGATGACGCCATCACGGTCGAGAATCACAAGTTTTGGTGCAATGGGCATGATGGGTGTCTCAGTGGGTAGGCTCAGACGTTTAGTGTAGGTGGGTGTTTCACATGGAACAACTGAGGGATGCAATACCTCTCGCATAGCAGGAAGGAATGTTCCACGTGAAACACGGCGTAGAGCTGAGGCAAGAGGATGACAGGTGGCATAAAAAACCCGACATATTTGTCGGGCTTTTTGTTTCACGTGGAACTCCAGGCTTTTATTGCTGCAGCTCGGCGATATCGGCCACACCTAGGAAGAGAGCCTGCAAGTTGGCTAGCAGCGCCAGGCGGTTGCGGCGAACATCATCGTCATCGGCCATCACCATCACTTCATCGAAGAAACGGTCGACCGGCTCACGCAGACTGGACAGCGCATCCAGTGCCTCGGCATAGCGAGCCTCAGCGAACAGAGGCGTCACGGCGACACGGCGCGCTTCCAGCGCCTCCGCCAGGGCGTGTTCTGCGGGTTCCGCCAGCAGGTGAGTGTCGACGTGAGTCGAGCCGTCGTGCTCCTGTTTAGCCAGGATATTGGCCACTCGCTTGTTGGCTGCGGCCAGGGCGGCAGCTTCCTCTCGCTGGTTGAAGGCATGCACGGCCTGCACGCGGCGCGCGAAGTCCAGCGGCTTGGTGACAGGACGCGCGCGTACGGCGAGATACACCTCGACGGCGATGCCTTCATCTTGGGTCCAGGCGCGGAAACGGTCGAGCATGTAGTCGAAGACGTCATCGACGAGCCCGTCGGCCTTGGGTAGGTCCGAATACTGGGCCGCGGCCAGCTCGAGCAATTCGCGCAGGTCCAGATCCAGCTCGCCCTTGATCAGGATGTTCAGCACGCCGATGGCGGCGCGGCGCAGGGCGAAGGGATCCTTGGCGCCGGTGGGACGCGCGCCGATACCGAAGATGCCGGTAAGGGTGTCGAGTCGATCAGCCAGCGCCAACGCTTGGCCGGTACGGGTCTGGGGAATCACATCGCTGGCAAAACGCGGCAGGTACTGCTCGTAGAGAGCCTGGGCGACTTCCTCGGCTTCACCATCCTGGCGGGCGTAGTAGCAGCCCATGATGCCCTGCAGTTCGGGGAACTCCAGCACCATTTCGGTGACCAGGTCACATTTGGCGAGCTGGGTGGCGCGCTGTGCATGCTCGGCATCGCCGCCGATGCGTTCGGCGATGAAGCTTGCCACTGCTACGCTGCGGGTAGCCTTGTCGGCCAGGGTGCCCAGTTGCTGCTGGAAGACGACATTGCCAAGCCCCTCGCGGCGCGCCGCTAACGGCGTCTTGCGATCGATGTCGTAGAAGAAGGCCGCATCGGCCAAGCGAGGCCGGATCACCTTCTCGTTGCCTTCGATCACCTGCTGCGGGTCACGGCTTTCGATATTGGCGATAGTGATGAACAGTGGCTTGAGGCGGCCGTCGACATCCAGCAGGTGGAAGTACTTCTGGTTGGCCTTCATCGAAGAAATCAGGCACTCCGGCGGTACTTCCAGGAAGCGCTCGTCGAAGCTGCCGGTGAGGGCCACCGGCCATTCCACCAGGCCACTGACTTCGATCAGCAGGTCCTCATCGATCACCGCTTCGGCATCTAGACACTCGGCTTCGGCCAGTACCTGTTCGCGGATGCGTTCGCGACGACGGTCGCGGTCGGCGAGTACATAGGCCTCTTCCAGGGCGCTGAGATAGTCATCGGCATGGGCCAGCGCAATCGCCTCAGGGGCGTGAAAGCGATGTCCATAGGTGGTGCGGCCGGCATCCAGGCCCAGCACCTTGGCCTCGACGACCTCGCGGCCATAAAGCATCACCAGCCAATGCACCGGGCGGGAGAACTCGATACGCGAGCTGCCCCAGCGCATGTTCTTGGGTACCGGCAGGCCGTCGATAGCCTTGGCAATGATCGCCGGCAGCAGGGCGGTAACGGCCTCACCCTGTTGCTGTTCGCGGTAGCCGAGCCAGGTGCCCTTGGAGGTTTCGAGATGGATGAGATCATCGACGCTGACGCCGCAGGAGCGGGCGAAACCCTCGGCAGCCTTGGTGGCTACGCCGTCCTTGAAGGCGGCAGCCAGCGCCGGGCCTCGGCGTTCGATCTCGCGATCCGGCTGCTTGTCGGCCAGGGCGTCGATCTGCACGGCGAGGCGGCGCGGTGTGCCATAGGCACGCACCTCGGCGAAGGGTACTTCAGCCTCGGTGAGGCCTTGGCGCAGGCTCTTGGCCAGGGCATCGGAGAGACTGTCGATGGCGCTCGGTGGCAGTTCCTCGACGCCGAGTTCGATCAGAAAGGTATCGGTGGCCATGGCTCAGGCGTCTCCTTGTTCGGCTAGCAGTTCGCGTTTCAGGGCGTCCGGGGCCATCGGGAAGCCAGCGGCCTTGCGCGATTCGTAATAGGCATGGGCCACGTCGCGGGCCATGGTGCGGACACGCAGGATAAAGCGCTGGCGCTCGGTGACCGAGATCGCATGCCGGGCATCGAGCAGGTTGAAGGTGTGGGAGGCCTTGAGCACCATCTCATAGGCCGGCAGCGGTAGGCCGGCCTCGAGCAGCTTGCTGCACTCGCGTTCCTGATAATCGAAGGCGTCGAACAGGGCCGGCACGTCGGCGTGTTCGAAGTTGTAGGCCGACTGCTCTCGTTCGTTCTGCAGGAAGACATCGCCATAGGTGACAGTCGTGCCGTCCGGTGCGATGGTCCAGACTAGGTCGTAGACGCTGTCTACGTCCTGCAGGTACATGGCGATGCGCTCGAGGCCGTAGGTCAGCTCGCCGGTCACTGGATAGCATTCAATGCCGCCGGCCTGCTGGAAGTAGGTGAACTGGGTCACCTCCATGCCGTTTAGCCACATTTCCCAACCCAGGCCCCAGGCGCCCAGGGTCGGCGATTCCCAGTTGTCTTCGACGAAGCGGATGTCATGGACCAGCGGGTCGATGCCGAGACGCTCGAGCGAGCCGAGATAGAGGGCCTGGAAGTTAGCCGGCGACGGCTTCATGACGACCTGGAACTGGTAGTAATGCTGCAGGCGGTTGGGGTTCTCGCCGTAGCGGCCGTCTGTCGGTCGGCGCGAAGGCTGAACGTAGGCGGCGTTCCAGGTTTCCGGGCCGATGGAGCGCAGGAAGGTGGCGGGGTGGAAGGTACCGGCACCGACTTCCATATCCAGCGGCTGCATGATGGCGCAGCCCTGTTCGGCCCAATATTGCTGCAGGGCGAGGATCAGGCCCTGGAAGGTTTTCACGTCTGGCGTCGACTGTGTCATTGGTGAAGCACCGTTGGCCCATGAATTCAAGAACTGCCAAGTATACAATCAGAGGTTAATCGGATATAGGCGCGTGGACGGATTGAGCCGCGTGCCGGACATGATGGGGAGTTGACGATGATCGTAGTCACAGGCGGCGCCGGCTTTATCGGCGCCAATCTGGTCAAGGCACTGAATGCCCGCGGCCGGCAAGACGTGCTGGTGGTGGATGATCTTTCCGACGGCACCAAGTTCGTCAATCTGGCCGACTGCACGCTGGGGGACTATCTCGACAAGGATGACTTCCTGATGCGCGTCGAGGCCTCGCTGCGCGGCGATGACGCCGGGCTACCGGAGATCGAAGCGATCTTTCACGAGGGCGCCTGCTCAGACACCACCGAGTGGGATGGGCGCTTCATGATGGAAAACAACTTCGAGTACTCGAAGGTGCTGCTCCACTTCTGCCAGGCCAAGCGCATTCCCTTCCTGTATGCCTCCTCGGCGGCGACCTATGGCGGCAGCGAGGTATTCTTCGAGGCCCCTGAGCACGAGAAGCCGCTCAACGTTTACGGCTACTCCAAGCTGCTGTTCGATCAGTATGTGCGGGCGCGCTGGGATACCTTCACCAGCCAGGTGGTAGGCTTTCGCTACTTCAACGTCTACGGGCCCCGAGAGCAGCACAAGGGCAAGATGGCCAGTGTGGCCTACCACCACCACACCCAGGTGCAGGCTGGGCAGAATCCCAAGCTTTTCGGCGCCTGGGACGGCTATGAGGCCGGCATGCAGAGCCGCGATTTCGTCTACGTCGGCGACGTGGTGAAGGTGAACCTGTGGTTCCTCGACAACCCGGAGCGTTCGGGAATCTTCAATCTGGGGACCGGCCGGGCCGAACCGTTCAAGGCGATCGCCGATACCGCAATCGACTACTACGGCAAAGGGCAGATCGATTTCATCGACTTTCCGGATGAGCTCAAGGGGCGCTATCAGAGCTATACCCGTGCCGATATCACGCGTCTGCGCGAGGCCGGCTATACTGCCGAGTTCAAGACCGTCGCCGAGGGCGTGCGCGAGTATCTGGAGTGGCTGAATGGCTAACGCCGGCGAGCGGATTCTGGTAGTGGGGCCGTCCTGGGTCGGAGACATGGTGATGGCCCAGAGCCTTCTGATGACGCTCAAGGCGCGCCATCCCGGCTGCACGCTGGGCGTGGTCGCTCCAGGCTGGTCGCTGCCGATCCTCGAGCGCATGGCGGAGGTCGACGAGGCGCTGGCACTGGAGGTGGGTCACGGGGAGTTCGGTTTCGCCGCTCGCCGTGAGCTGGCACGTCGTCTCAAGGGGCGCTTCGATCGGGCCATCGTGCTGCCACGCTCCTGGAAGTCGGCGATGGTGCCTTTCCTGGCACGCATTCCCAAGCGCCGAGGCTTTACCGGCGAGCAGCGATTGTGGCTGCTCAACGAGCGGCGCCACCTGGACAAGACGGTGCTCGACCAGACCGTCAAGCGCTTCGTCTCTCTGGGGCTACCCGAGGAGGAAGCGGCTGGCGGGAAATTTGCCATTCCGCGCCCCCGCCTCGCCGTGGACCCGGACAATCTGGTCGAGCTCAGGCTCACGCATCAGCTGTCATCGCGCCCGGCCATCGGCATGATGCCCGGGGCCGAATATGGCCCTGCCAAGCAGTGGCCCCTCGAGCACTTTCATTCGTTGGCGGAAAAGCTGGTGGCCGAGGGCTACGAGGTTCGGGTCTTGGGGGGAGACAAGGATGCCACCGCCGGTGAGGTGATCTGCGCGGGGCTGCCTCATGCCCATAATCTGTGCGGGCGCACGCGGCTGGCCGATGCCGTTGACCTGCTCGCCGACTGCGAGCAGGTGGTGACCAACGACTCAGGGCTGATGCACGTGGCCTCCGCGGTCGGCACTCGGGTGCATGCCATTTATGGCTCCTCGTCGCCCGAGTACACGCCGCCGCTGACCAGTAACGCGCGCATTCACTATCTGGCGCTGTCCTGCTCGCCGTGTTTTGCCCGGGAGTGCCCGCTTGGCCACACCAACTGCCTCAAGGATATCTCTCCCGACCGCATGTTGGCGTCGATCCTGCCCGCCTCGCCCCAGGTGCTTACGCCTGCCGGTTGACCCGTTCGTTCTCGTAGAGCTCATTGAGCTTGGCGTACTTCATATAGGCTCTGAAGGCGGTGGTCATCGCTACCGTCATGCCATCGCTGCCCTGGAAGATACCGCCCTTGAGGATCAACTTGCGCAGGGTGGCGGTCAGGGCATGCAATGCTGGCGCCCAGTTCGAGGCGGGCACGCCGCGATCCTTCATCGCCCAGGCATCTCGTGATGACAGCTGATTGATGCGCTCGATCCAGTGCTTGAGATCATGATAGGTGAAGTGGTGCAGGTGGGCGCCGGTAGGCTCGACCTTGGGGGCCTTGACGGCGGCATGGCCCTTCTTGGGCTCGTAGCCGGCCTGAGTACGGTTGTATAGCCGTGCCACCGAGTCGGGATAGAACCCGGCCGCCCGAATCCAGTGGTGTCCGACGTAGTTCTTGCGCCGAAACGCATAGGCCGTGGAGGGGTCAGTGAGGCCTAGCGACTGGATGCAGGTAACGGCATCGTCGTCGAGCCGCTCATCGGCATCCAGGGCCAGGATCCAATCATGGCTTGCGTAGGGCACGCCAAAGGCCTTCTGCGGCCCGTCGCCCAGGTAAGCCTGTTCGATCACCCGGGCGCCTTCGGCCTCGGCGATCCTGACGGTGTCATCCTGGCTGAGCGAATCCACCACGATGACCTCGTCACAGACCCGAAACAGTGAGCGGATGCATTCAGCGATCTGTCGTTCTTCGTTGAGAGTGATGACCACTCCGGTAATCGGCGTCATGGTGCGATCTCTTGTTGTGCGAGTGCGGTGGGCATGGTGGCGTCGAACCAGGCCGCGAGCAATGCTTGGTACTGGGCGGCTAGGTCGCCACAGTGACCCTGCTGGGTGCCTGTCCGTTCAGTGCCTTAAGCCTCGTCGTGCAAAGGGGTATAGTACCCCGCTGTGACCGGGGCGGGCCATTTGCCCGCACCACTGTATTGTATGAGTCACTCCGCGGCGTCCAGCCTTCGCCCCGAGTCAGCCTGTTTTCAGTGGGAGCCATTGTTGAAGATCATCCATGTCAATCTGGCCAAGGGGTTCCGTGGCGGCGAGCGTCAGACCGAACTGCTGATTCGCGCCCTGGCCGTTCGCCAGGGCGCAAGACAATGGCTAGCCTGCCGACGAGATTCGCCGCTGCGTGACCGTCTTGCCGAGGTGCCTGGGCTTGCCTTTATCGATGCCGACCACCAGCTTGCGGGCCACGCGCAGGCGGGACGCCTGGGCGCCGATGTCGTGCATGCCCACGATGCCAAGGCGGTGCACTGGGCGGGCCTGCACCGCTGGCGGCATGGCGTCCCTTACCTGCTGACACGTCGGGTCGATGCGCCGGTCAAAAACAAACTCAGCAATCGCCTCTTCTATCGCGGCGCCGCACGGCGAGTGGCGATCTCGTCGCTGATCAAGCGCCAGCTCGAGGCGCGTGACTGGGGCGAGGTGGCGCTGATTCCCAGCGCCCTGTCTGGAATCAAGGCCGATCCGGCCTGGGCCAAGGCCCTGCGTGCCGACTTCCCGGGCAAATATCTGGTCGGGCATGTTGGTGCCCTGGTCGATCGCCACAAGGGCCAGCGGGTGTTGGTCGCTGCCGCCCGGCGCCTAGAGGAGGCTCGACCTGACCTGCAGGTGCTGTTCTTCGGTCAAGGTGAGGATGCCAAAGTGCTAGAGGCCGAGGCGGCTGACCTTGGTAACGTTACCTTCATGGGCTTCAAGGACAATATCGGTGACTACCTGCCGGGGCTCGATCTCTTCGCGTTTCCCTCACGCAACGAAGGGCTGGGGTCGGTGCTGCTGGATGTGATGGATGCCAGGGTGCCGATCGTGGCCTCGCGGGTCGGCGGCATCCCCGACATCGTCCGCGATAACGACACCGGGCTGCTGGTGCCACCCGGCGATGCCGAGGCCCTGGCGACCGCCATTGCCCGGTTGCATGATGAGCCCGCCTTGGCCCAGCGGTTGGTCGACGGTGCGAGTGCACAGCTCTATCGCTATACGCCCAAGGCCATGGCCGAGGCTTATTGGCGGCTCTATCGGGACGTGATATAGCATGACACGGCCACAGGACCGGTGGCGGCGATGAGACGACACGACGCATGGACGCCTTTAGACACTGGCGCAAGCGGCCCCACTGAGGACGCTTGCCGGCCGCAATGGCAAAGTGATGGCCCGGATGAAGACGCTACTGGCGCAGCTGCACAAGAACGCGCACAAATTTCGTTTCTATGCCAGGCATGCGGCGGGGCTGGTGGTGCCGGCCGCCATACAGAGGCGGCGCTTGGCGAGTATCCTGGCCGAGCTCGAAGCCCTCGATGAGGCGTCGCGGCAGGAGGTCGAGGCGCGGGTCGCCTACTATAACCGCTGCGCCTCGGCCTTTGAGCCAGGCGGCAAAGCCACCACGATTGGCGACTTCAGCCGCGACGGCAGCTGGGCTTACTACCTCGATCTGCTGCGCTATCTGCGTTTCTTTCCCCGGCACCTACGCTTTCGCCATCTCTTCGGCGATATTCGTGAGGTGCCAGAGCGACCCACCTTCCTGAAGAGCCGGCCGGTGAGCGATGACAATCAGCATTCGGTGCTGCTCAAGCTTAATAGCGTGCGCCATTACTACGTCGTTCCCGACTGCACGCCTTTCGAGGCCAAGGAGGACCGGCTGGTATGGCGCGGCGCCTGCCATCGGGCGCACCGCAAGGCTTTCGTCGAACGCTTCCACGATCACCCGCTATGCGACGTGGGCGATGTACGTCGCTGCTCGCAGGGTCAGCCCTATCACCGGCCCTTCATGAGCATCGAGGAGCAGCTTCAGTACAAGTTCGTGCTGAGCATCGAAGGCAAGGATGTGGCGACCAACCTGAAGTGGGTCATGGCCTCGAATTCCCTGTGTTTCATGGCCGCGCCGCGCTTTGAGACCTGGTTCATGGAGGGACGGTTGATTCCCGGTCAGCACTATGTGCAGCTCGCCGACGACTATGGCGATCTCGATGAAAAGATGGCTCACTACCGGGAACACCCCGATGAGGCCAAGCGCATCATCGCCAACGCCAACGCTTATGTGGCGCAGTTCGAGGACAAGCGGCGCGAGCGTCTGGTCAGCCTGCTGGTGATGGACAAGTACTTCGCCCGCTCGGGTCAGGCATCGGTATTGCCGTGGTAACCGGCGAGGATGGCGGGCACTGCCGCCGCTGAGGCGAACTTCTCGAGAGAGCGTTCGAGTCGTGCCAGGTTGCCGGCTTGCCAGCGCCCCGGAGCCCGCAGGCGGCAGCGGTCCAGGTCGATCATGAATACCTCGCCCTGCGGGCCGATCAGCAGGTTCCGGGCATTGAGGTCGACATGATCGAGGCCGGCGTCATGAAAGCGGCGAATGGTAACGCCGACCCGTTCGAGCAGCGCAGCGTCAGCGCTCGTCAGGCAGTCGGCCAAGGCGCGAGCCCCGGTCAGTCGCACGGTGATCAAGGCGGCCTGATAGGCGAGGCCGCGTCGCCAGACGCCGGCAGCCACGGGACGAGGCACCGGCAACCCCTTGGCATGGAGGGCAGCGGTCAGACGCAGCTCACGAAAGGCGCGGGTTCCCTCGCGCCCGGCCCACAGGTAGCTTGAGTCGTTGACGCGGGCGATCAGGCCGCCGCGCCGGTAGGGGCGTAGCACCCATTGCTCGTCCGGTCGGTCGGGTGCCTCCAAGAAGAGGCTCGCCCCCCGACCGGGCGCCTCGCCGGTCACGGTGCCATGCGCACGCCAATAGTCCGGGCAGAACCAGCGTGGCTCCAAGGGTATAGGTGACGCCAGGTGGTCGCTGGCCGTAGCATGCTTGGTGGCAGTCTCGCGGCCCTGTGCCGGTTTTCCCCCGTCACAAAAACGCCCCGCATCATATAGAATGAGGGCCCTGTCTTTCTGGAACGTTGCCAACTGCATGAAGCATCCTCTGCCCGTCCACCCCACGCACCTATGCGTGCTTAGGCTCTCGGCCCTGGGCGATGTCTGTAACCTGGTGCCGACCGTGCGTGCCCTGCAGCGACAGTGGCCGGGCGCGCGCATTACCTGGATCGTCGGTAAGGCGGAGCACAGTTTACTGTCGGGCCTGTCCGGGGTCGAGTTCGTGGTTTACGACAAGTCGACCGGCCTTGCCGGCATGCGCGAGATATGGCGCATGCTCAAGGACACCCGCTTCGATGCGCTGCTGCACATGCAGCAGTCGCTGCGTGCCAGCGTGCTGTCGCTGGGGCTGCGCTCCAAGGTGCGTATCGGCTACGACAAGGCTCGCGCCAAGGACTGGCAGCACTGGTTCACCCAGCATCAGTTGGCCCCGCATCCGCGTGCCCATGTGCTCGAGTCATTCATGGACTTCGCCCGCGAGCTCGGTGTCAAGGATCTGACGCCTGAATGGGATCTGGCGATTCCCGATGAGGCCCGTCGCGAGGCGCGCCAGGTCAGCGGCGAGCAGGATTATGTGCTGATCAGCCCCTGCGCCAATCCGCGGCTGCGCAACTTCCGCAACTGGTCCGCCGAGGGCTATGCCGCAGTGATCGAACACCTGTGGAGCCGTCACGGCCTGGCGACGGTGATGAGCGGTGGCGGCAGCACCCAGGAGCGCGAGATGGGAGCCCGCATTCAGGCGTTGTGCTCGGAGGGTGCGGTGATCGACGCCATCGGCGGTACCTCGCTAAAAGGGTTGCTGGCACTCATCGACGCGGCACGTGCCGTCGTCGCGCCGGACTCCGGTCCGGTGCATATGGCCAACGCCCTGAATACGCCGACCGTGGGGCTCTATGCCACCACCAACCCCGAGCGTGCCGCTCCCTATCGCTGGCGCGAACATGTCGTCAATCGCTATCCCGAGGCCGTGCGCGCTTATCTGCACAAGTCGCCTGACGAAATCGTCTGGGGCACCCGTGTACGTCACCCCGATGCCATGTCCTTGATCCATGCCGATGACGTGATCGCTCACCTCGACGCTCTACTCATGGAGTCCCGCGATGAAGTTTGATCTGACTGCTCTCGAACAGGCCCGTCTGCTGGTAGTCGGCGATGTGATGCTCGATCGCTACTGGCATGGCGGCACCTCGCGGATCTCTCCGGAGGCGCCGGTGCCCGTGGTCAAGGTCAACGATGGCGAAGACCGGCCCGGTGGGGCCGCCAACGTGGCGCTCAATATCGCCTCATTGGGCGCCCACGCCGCCCTGGCGGGTCTGGTCGGTGACGATGAGAATGCCAACCTGTTGACCCATCGGCTCGAGGATTCTGGAGTGAGTACTCACTTTCAGCGTAGCCCTGAGATTCCGACGATTGCCAAGCTCAGGGTCATGAGCCGCAATCAGCAGCTGATCCGTCTGGATTTCGAGCAGGCGCTGGACGAGGTGGATACCCAGGACCTGCATGACCGGGTCGCGGCACAGCTCGGTGACGCCGATCTGGTGATCCTCTCCGATTACGGCAAGGGCACCCTGAATCGCGTCGAATCGCTGATTCAGATGGTGCGCGATGCTGGCAAGCGAGTGCTGGTCGATCCTAAGGGCAGCGATTTCCGCCGCTATCGTGGGGCCAGCGTGGTCACCCCCAACCTGACCGAATTCGAGGCCGTGGCGGGCCCTTGCCGAACCGACGAGGAACTGGCCGCCAAGGGTGAGGCACTGCGGGACGAGCTCGACCTGGAGGCGCTGTTGATCACCCGTAGCGAGAAGGGCATGACCCTGATCCGCGCTGATCATGCCCCTCTTCACCTGCCCACCCGGGCCCGCGAGGTCTATGACGTCACCGGCGCCGGCGATACCGTGATCGGCGTGCTGGGGCTGGCGCTGGCCGCCGGGCACGGCTTCCCCGAAGCCATGACGCTTTCCAACCTGGCCGCCGGCCTGGTGGTGGCCAAACCCGGCACCGCGACCCTCTCGATCGCTGAGCTTTACACGGCGCTGCACGGCGACAAGCTCGCCGAGTTCGGCCTCATCGAGGCCGCGCCACTGGTCGAAGCGGTGCGCGCCGCCCAGGCCCGCGGCGAGAAGGTGGTGATGACCAATGGCTGCTTCGACATTCTGCACGCCGGCCACGTGGCCTACCTGGAGCAGGCTCGCCTTCTCGGTGATCGGCTGATCGTGGCAGTCAACGACGATGCTTCAATCGCGCGCCTCAAGGGGCCGACCCGGCCGATCAACCCTCTTAAGCGGCGCATGCAAGTGCTCGCAGGCCTCGGTGCCGTGGACTGGGTGGTGCCCTTCAGCGAAGACACCCCGGCGTCGCTGATCGAGACCGTGCTGCCCGACGTGCTGGTCAAGGGCGGTGACTATCAGCCTGCCGATATTGCCGGCGGCGAGGCGGTAATCGCCAACGGTGGCGAGGTGCGGGTGCTCGACTTCGAAGACGGCGTCTCTACCACGGCGATGATCTCGACCATTCTCGATCGGGAGCGCTGATGTTTGCCTGCTGGCCGCGCTGCCTCTATTCGGCGGCGCTCTATGCCCTCTCGCCGCTTATCTGGCAGCGGGTATGGCGTGAGCAGGCGCTCACTCACCCTCGGCGCGAGCGCCTCGGGCTGATTCCCCCTCCCTCTGCGGGCACCGCCGCGGATAGTCACCGCAAGCGCCCCGTGACCTGGCTGCACTGCGCCTCGGTGGGCGAGGTGCTGGCGGCGCGTCCGCTGATCGAGGCGCTGGCCGCTGCGCGACCCGGCCACCGGTTGGTGGTCACCACCATGACAGCGACCGGCGCCGACCGGGTTCAAGCCCTGGCCGACACCCTGAATGGAAAAGGCGCTGGCGCGATAGTGAGTCATCACTTCGTGCCGCTGGATTTCCCCGGCGCCGCGCGACGCTTCGTCGCCCGGCTTGCCCCGGTGCAGGCGATCTTCTTCGAGACCGAGCTATGGCCCAACCTGCTTGCCGCCTGCCACCGGCGGGGCGTGCCGGTGGCGGTGGTCAACGGCCGCCTGTCGCCCCGTGCCTTCGCGCGCTACCTGAAGATTCGCCCCTTGATGGCGGATGCACTGGCCCATGTCGATTGGCTGGCCGCCAAGTCCGACCAGGATGCCGAACGCTACCGGTTGCTGGGCATGGCCGATGCGTGCACCAGCGTAGTGGGTTCGCTTAAATTCGATATCAGCACCTCTGACGAGGATTCAGACGGTAGTGAGCGCTTGCATACTTGGCTTGGCGAGCGACCGATCTGGGTCGCCGGCTCGACGCATCCGGGCGAGGATGAGCAACTTCTCGCCGCCCATCGACGCCTGCGCGAGAGCCATGGCGATGCGCTGTTGATCCTGGTCCCCCGTCATCCTCAGCGCTTCGATGACGTGGCCGCGCTGTGTACGGCCCAGGGCATGCGGCTAGCGCGTCGATCAAAAGATGAGCGCCCCGGCCACGACACCAGCGTCTATCTCGCCGATACCATGGGTGAACTCTCGACCTGCTATGGGGCGGCGGATGTCGCCTTCGTGGGCGGCAGCCTAGTACCCATCGGTGGGCACAATCTGCTCGAGCCCGCGGTTCGGAGAGTGCCGGTGGTCACCGGGCCGTCGCTTGAGAATTTCAGCGATGTCGCCGCGATCCTGCGTGAGGCCGGGGCGCTCACCGAAGTCGCCGATGCCGAGGCGCTTGCCAAGGTCTTGGGTACGCTGATCGACGACCCGGCGGCTCGAGCCCGCCTCGGCGAGGCGGGGTGGCAGGTGGTGGCCGCCAACCGGGGCGCGCTCTCCCGCACCCTGGAAGGCCTGGAGAGGATGATAGAGGCGAAGTAGGCGCTTGCCTTATGCGTTGTCTTTTTCGATGCGTTTCACGCCCTGGGGGCCGCCCAGCAGCAGCACATCGGCACCGCGAGCGGCGAACAGGCCGTTGGTGACCACGCCGACGATGGCGTTGATGCGGGCCTCCATGGCCACCGGGTCCTCGATCATGAACTCATAGCAGTCGAGGATCTGGTTGCCGTTATCGGTCACCACGCCTTCACGATAGACCGGCGTGGCACCGAGCCTCATGAGTTCCCTGGCCACGTAGGAACGGGCCATGGGGATCACCTCCACCGGCAGCGGGAAGTCGCCCAGCACGTCTACCTGCTTTGAGGCATCGGCAATGCAGACGAAGCGTTGGGCGCAGGCGGCCACGATCTTTTCGCGGGTCAGGGCCGCCCCGCCCCCCTTGATCATCTCAAGGCGCGGATTGATCTCGTCGGCGCCGTCCACGTATACCGGCACCGTGCCGGCGAAATTCATCTCGACCACGTCGATGCCGTGGGATTTCAAGCGCTTGGCGGTCGCTTCGGAGCTGGCCACGGCGGCCTTGAAGTCGTCGCGCAGAGCGGCCAGACGGTCGATGAAACGGTCGGCGGTAGAGCCGGTGCCGACGCCGATGATCACCTCGCTGCCGAGCAACGGGCGAATTTCCTCGATGGCAGCGGCGGCCACCGCATCCTTCAGTTCGTCTTGGGTCATGAGAGCTCGCTTGGGATTGGCGGAAGATGCGCCGCGATTATAGGCCAGTTACACGGCCGTGTTGATGGTCCCCTGCCCCGGTATCGAAGGCGCTGGACGCCACGGTAGCGGGTCTGCTACCAATAGATGTTTTGCCACGCATGCGTTGGCCGCATGGCCTTGGGTCATGCCGACGCCCTTGGGATATCAGGATGCTCGAAGAAACCGTCAAGAAGATACTTACCGCCCGGGTCTACGAAGCTGCACGGGAAACGCCGATTTCAGCGGCCACCATCCTTTCCAAGCGTCTGCACAACCAGATTCTGATCAAGCGTGAAGACCTCCAGCCGGTCTACTCCTTCAAGATACGCGGCGCCTACAACAAGATGGCCCAGCTGTCCGACGAGCAGAAGGCCAAGGGCGTGATTGCCGCCTCGGCGGGCAACCATGCTCAGGGGCTGGCGCTGGCGGCCAAACTGATGGGCGTCAAGGCGGTGATCGTGATGCCGCGCATCACCCCGGAAATTAAGGTCCAGGCGGTGCGCGCCCGGGGTGCCAAGGTCATCCTCAAGGGTGACGCCTTTGCCGCCGCCGCCGCCCATGCACAGGAGCTGATCGCCGAGCACGGCTATACCTACATTCCGCCCTTCGACGATATCGACGTGGTCGCGGGTCAGGGCACCATCGGCGTGGAAATCCTGCGCCAGCACAGCGGTCGCCTGGATGCGGTATTCGTGCCGGTGGGTGGCGGTGGCCTGATTGCCGGCGTGGCCGCCTACATCAAGTACCTGCGCCCCGAGGTCAAGGTCATCGGGGTCGAATCCGAGGACAGCGCCAGCTTCAAGGCCGCCCTGGACGCCGGCGAGCGAGTGGTGCTGGATCAAGTCGGCGTCTTTGCCGAAGGCGTCGCGGTGGCTCAGGCCGGTGAAGTGCCCTTCGCCATTGCCAGGGACCTGATCGATGAGATCATCACCGTCAACGCCGATGAGATGTGTGCCGCGGTCAAGGATATCTTCGAAGATACCCGGGCGGTTGCCGAGACCTCAGGCGCCCTGTCGCTTGCCGGCCTCAAGAAGTACATCCAGCGTGACGGCGCCGAGGGCGAGACGCTTTTGTGCATCAACTCCGGCGCCAATACCAACTTCGATCGCCTGCAGCATATCGCCGAGCGTACCGAACTTGGCGAGCAGCGCGAGGCCATTCTGGCGGTGACCATCCCCGAGCGGCCAGGCAGCTTCAAGCGCTTCTGCAAGGCCATCGGCAAGCGCATGGTCACCGAGTTCAACTATCGCTATGCCGACCCCGACGCCGCGCATATCTTCGTCGGTGTGCAGGTCAAGCCGGGCGGCGAGGATCGCCAGGCGGTGATCGGCAAGCTGCGCGACGAGGGTTATCCGGTGGTTGATCTCACAGATGACGAGATGGCCAAGTTGCATATTCGTCACCTGGGTGGTGGCCGGCCCAAAGAGCAGTTCGAAGAGGAAGTCTATCGCTTCGAGTTCCCGGAGCGCCCCGGGGCCTTGATGAACTTCCTGACGCATCTGCCGGCCGATTGGAACATTTCGCTGTTTCACTACCGCAACCATGGTGCGGCCTATGGCCGGGTGCTGGTTGGTATGCAGATGCCCAGCGACGATCGCTCTCACGTGGAGGAGTATTTCGACGCCATCGGTTATCGGTACTGGAAAGAAACCCATAACCCGGCCTATAGACTGTTCATGGCCTGATGCCCCGTAATCGTAATAGTAGGTAAGCGTTGACTAACGGCTAGCCTTAGAGGTGGTAGGCGTTTTATCATGTGTTTTGGCTATTAAGGTAATTGTCATTCTTTAGGCTTAGCCTTATAGTCATACACGTCGTTAGTCAGACGACGCTCTCATCTTTTGTTACGACAACACGGAGTTGGAAATGAAACGCAAGCCCGATCTGGTCATGGCGTTGGTGCTGGTCTTCGGTCTCGGAGTGGTCGCCACCGGTTACGCTCAGGCCCTGGTCGGTAGCTGATACTTCGCTGAGCCTCTGGTGACGCGAGAGGCGCCACCCTGTGGCTTGCATCGCAAGGTCCACCCGATCTTCTCAGGCCTTTTTGAACTCAGTCAGCTAGGGCTCATGTGATGAGGTTTCTTGACCAGAGCGCTTTTCATTAGGCTCGTACAGCCCGAACCACGCCATACCGACTGTGAATACCCCTATTCTGTCCCTCCGACGCGCACCGACGGCTCCCTCGCGTGACCGGTGCGTGCTAAAAGCGGGTTAGGGAAAAGACCGGCCGCTGCCTCCTTCAGGCAGCGGCCGGTCTTTTTTTGATGGCCTGAGGTTGGCGGGAGGGTTAGCGCCGGTTCGGGAGTGCTTTGCGCGGGCTGAGGTTCGCGAAGGTGCTGGCCTGACGAGGTGTCCTTAGGGCCGCAGCACTCGGGCGTCGCTTACGATAGCGTCCAGAGGCACGTCCCAGCTCGCCACCGGCAGCGTCGGTACGCGTTGGCAGTCATGGGCCAGACCGACCAGTCGAGGGCGTGGGCCGCGTTGGCGTGTGAAGGCGAAGCTTCTATCGTAGAAGCCCCCGCCCATGCCCAGGCGCTGTCCCTGGTCATCGAAGCCGACCAGCGGCATCAACACCAGTTGCAGCGCCCAGGCGGGCAGGCGTCGGGCACGATGGGCGCCGTGCCGGGTATCGGGTTCGCGGATGCCGAAGCGGTTGGTGACCATTGGTGTTCCTGCGTGATAGCGCACGAACCACAACCGGTTGTGTGTCAGCGGTGCCAGTACCGGCAGATAAACCTCTGCTCCACGGCGCTCGAGCCAGGCGATCAGCGGCTGGGGATCGATCTCGGCATCGTTTGGCAGATAGAGCGCCACGCGTTTGGCGCGACGCAACTCCGGCAGCCCACGCAGGCGGTGGCACAGAGCCTTGGCGGCCTGGCGTTGCTGTCTTGGCGTTAGCGAGCGACGACGGCGGCGCAGGGTACGTCGCAGCTCACGGCGTTGCCTGGGCGTATCGGCGACTGTCGGTTCGTGAGCTTGCTCGTCGTGATGGGTATCACGCGAGAGGGGCGTATCAGATAAGGGCGCATGAGGCATGGCGTACGAGCTCACGGCGGGCGGCGGATATCGAGGTTCCCCAGAATGCCGCTGTCGTTCTGGCCCTTGAACCCATTGGTTCAAGGTGGGTGGCCGCAGACAGACCGTCAGGCTTTCCGTCGCGCGGACATGCACACGGGTCTGTCTAGCATTTGGCCCCCTGGGTAATGCGCATAGGCTCGAGGGACTGTAACGACTGGCGTACATTCCAGGGAACGCCCTCATCCTACCAGAGCGGGGCTAAGCGCCAAAGCGCAGATTGTTCAGTCGCCCTTGCCAGCATCCAGCGCACGTTCGAGACGTTCGTTGAGGCGGTTGAGGCTCTCCTCGTCGGCCTTGCGCTCGTCGATCATCTGCAAGAGTTCATTGGTGATGTTCAGCGCCGCCATGATGGCGGTTTTCTCGGTGCCGAGCACCTTGGACTGGGAGTGGATGCCATGCATGGCGCGATCCAGATAGCGGGCGGCGCGGTCGAGCTGGTCCTGCTCATCCGGCGGGCAGGCGATGACGTAGCTGCGGCCCAAAAGAGTGATGTCGGCAGTGCGACGGGCGTCATCGGTCATCGGTGGGCTCCAGACCGGGCCAGCGACGGGCCCGATGCGTTACTATGAAAGATATCGATTCACTATAAGAGAGCCGCTCACGAGCGGTCAACGCAAGCCATATTAGCCGGCCGCCGCGCCGGCCCGATCCAAGAGTGCTTCATGTCCCTAATCAACGATCGCCTCGACTTTTCCACCGTCGCCGATGTCTTCCTGATGCACGGCAGCATGCAGTCCCCGGCCTTCCAGGATGGGCGACTGGCTGGCGCCCTGGCGCTCCATGACCTGACCGCCGAGGCCTGGCTCGACGAGCTGTGCGCGACCTTCGGCATCGAGCAGCCCCGGGACCAGGAAAGCGCCGAGGTGCTGCTGGGCTGGCGCCGCCAGGCCCTAGATGCCCTGTCCGCTGCGGAGCTTAACTACGAGCCGTTGCTGCCCGATGACCTCTTCTCCCTGGCCGAGCGCGCCCAGGGCCTGCAAGAGTGGACACTGGGCTTCCTCGAGCTGGTGCAGGCCGTCGACACCGAGACCCGCAACGCCTGGTCGGCCAATCTGCGTGAAGCGCTGGACGATCTGCAGGCGCTGGCGGCAATCGAGGTCGACCTGGACGATAGCAGCGAGAACGAGAACGACCTCTTCGCGCTCACCGAGCACGCCCGCATGGCGGCCATGCTGCTCTATACCGAGCAACATCCCGGCCAGCCGCAGGTCGAAGAGGCTGACGCCCCACAACAGTGAACCCCACCTCAGGAGCCGAGATGTCACCCGAATTGCTTCCCCGCCCGGCCGCCATCGAACGGGACGAGTATCGCCAGCGCTGCCAAGCCCTGATGGCCGCCCTCCCCTCGCAGAGTGCCGTGTTGTTGCCTGCCGCCAGCCTGACGACACGCAGCAATGATAGCGACTACCCCTTTCGTCAGCGCAGCGATTTCCACTACCTGACCGGTTTCCCCGAGCCGGATGCCCTGCTGTTGCTGCTCCCCGGCCGTGAGGCCGGGGAAAGCGTGCTGTTCTGCCAGGAGCGCAATCCGGCCATCGAGGCCTGGACCGGCGTTCGCCTGGGCATCGAGGGTGCCCTGGCCCACTTTGCCATCGACGAGGCCTTCGAGAATCCGGTGCGGGTCGAGCATCTTGCCGAGCTGATCGACGGTCGCGAGACGCTCTACCTGCTGCTCGACGATGCCGATAGCCTGGCGCTTGCCGATGAGGTGCGCAGCGAGCTCAAGGGCCGCGCCCGACGCGGTGCCACCGCCCCGCAGGCCTTGGCCGACCTGGCCCCGCTGCTGCACGAGCAGCGCCTGATCAAGAGCGAAGCCGAGCTCGCCCTGCTTCGCCATGCCGGCAAGGTCTCGGCCAAGGCGCATGTGCGCGCCATGTGTACCGCCCGCCCAGGCCTCAACGAGTATCACCTGCAGGCCGAGCTCGAGCACGAGTTCCGCTGGCAGGGCGCCCAGGGCCCGGCCTACGACAGCATCGTGGGTGGCGGTGCCAACGCTTGCGTGCTGCACTACATTGAGAACCGTGACCCGCTTGAGGCCGGTGAACTGGTGTTGATCGATGCCGGCGCCGAGTTTGATCTTTACGCCGGCGACATCACTCGCACCTTCCCCGTTAGCGGTTGTTTCTCAAGTCCTCAGCGCCAGCTTTACGACATCGTGCTGGCGGCCCAAGAGCGCGCCATCGAGGCGGTGACGCCCGGCGCTACCCTGGCCGCGATCCACCAGGGCGTGGTGCGCGACCTGTCCCGTGGGCTGTTGGAACTTGGCCTGCTCGACGGTGATTTGGAGACGGTGATCAGCGAAGAACGCTATAAGCGCTTTTATCTGCATTCCACCTCCCACTGGCTGGGCCTGGATGTGCACGACGTGGGCAGCTATCGCCGCGATGGCGAGCCGCGCCCGCTGGTGCCGGGCATGGTGCTGACGGTGGAGCCCGGCCTCTATATTCCCGACGAAGAGGACATTCCCGCGCCCTTCCGCGGCATCGGCATTCGCATCGAAGACGATGTGGCGGTGACCGCTGAGGGGCACGAAGTGCTGACCGCCGGCGTGCCTAAGCGGGTGGCCGAGATCGAAGCCCTGATGGCCAAGGAATGATCAACGCGAACGGTCGATGAGACTGCCTTACGTAAATTACGTAAAGGCGTGATTTTCTTTACGTTGAGCGACAGCCAATGCAAGAGCGCATGACCCAAGACGCCCGCAATACGCAGGATAGGCCGTGCCGGCGGGTCGATATCGCCATTGTCGGCGGTGGCCTGGTGGGGGCTAGCCTGGCCTGTGCCCTGGCGCCCCTCATCGAGCGGTCGGGGCTTAAGGTGGCGGTGATCGAGGCCAGCCCGCTTCCCGACCCCGATGAGACGGCCTATCAGCCCAGTTTCGATGCCCGGGCCAGCGCCATCGCTCAGGGATCTCGAGATCGTTTCGAGGCACTGGGGCTGTGGGCGGAGATGGCCGAGGAGGCCGAGCCGATTCGCCGCATTCATGTCAGCGAGCGCGGCCGGCTGGGGGCTACCCGACTGAATGCCGAGGAGTTCGGCGTCGAGGCGCTGGGCTATGTGCTGCCCAATGCCTGGATGGGGCGAGTGCTGCATCGGCGGCTCGGTGAGCTGTCGCTGGATTGGCACTGTCCGGCACGGGTGACGTCGATCAACCCGCAGGATGGTGGCCATCTGCTTGAGCTGGATGACGGCGGCCGGCTCGAGGCGGACCTGACGGTGCTGGCCGATGGCGGCCGCTCGGGGCTCAAGGAACGGCTTGGCATCGAGAGCCGGCACGAGGCCTATGATCAGGTGGCGGTGATCGCCAACCTGGAGGTCAGTCGGTCCCACGACGGCGTGGCCTTCGAGCGCTTCACGCCCGAAGGACCGCTGGCACTGCTGCCGCTGTCTGGCCAACGGATGGAACTGGTATGGACCCACCAGGGGGGCGCCGAGGCTAAGACGCTGGCTGCAAGCGACGGCGACTTCCTGGCGCGCCTGCAGCAGGCCTTCGGCGACCGGGCCGGCCACTTCCGCCGGGTCGGCAAGCGCCATGCTTATCCGCTGTCGCTGGTCACTGCCACCGAGCAGGTGCGGCCGGGTCTTGCGGTGCTGGGTAACGCCGCCCATGCCCTGCATCCGGTGGCCGGTCAGGGCTTCAACCTGGCGCTGCGCGGGGTGATGGACCTGGTGGCCGCCCTCGAGGCGGGAGTTGAGGACGGCCGCGCGCCGGGTGATATGGCGACCCTGCAGGCCTTCGAGGCGCAGCGCGCCGCCGATCGTCACAGCGTCACCCGCTTCAGCGATGGCCTGATCCGGCTGTTTGGGGTTGATCACCCGCTGCTCTCCCATGCCCGGGCGGCAGGGCTTGTTGGCCTCAACCTGGCGGGACCGCTGCGCCGGGCGCTGGGGCGTCGGGCCATGGGGCGAGAACGCTGAGACGGTGCGCTGGAGGCTCATGCTAGGTCATCATCCAGGGCCATCAGGCCGGGGCAAAGGAAACATGGGAGAACGAGATGCAGGAACAGCAAGGCACGCCGGATGAGGTGATCATTGTCGGCGCCGGCATGGTGGGTGCGACCCTGGCGGTACTGCTGGGCCAGGCCGGTGTCGCGGTGCGGCTGCTCGATGCGCGTCCGGCCAGCTTGCCCGACGACACGGTCGGCCGCGGCCGGCCTGGGCTCAGAGTCAGCGCCCTGACGCCGGTCTCTCAGCGACTGCTGGAAGGTCTCGGCGTCTGGTCGGCGATGGCCGAGCGCCGCCTGTCGCCCTATACCGCGATGCAGGTGTGGGACGCCGAAGGCAGCGGTGAAATTCGCTTCCACGCCGATCAGGCCGGCGTGCCGGTACTTGGCCATATCGTCGAGAACGACGTCACCCAGGCCGCCCTGGAGACGCGCCTCGCCGCCTTGCCCAACGTGCGCTGCGAGGCCGAGGCGCGGGTCGTTGTCCTTGAGGAAGCCCAGTGGGGGCATCAGCCAAGGCGTGAGCTGCTGCTGGAAGACGGCCGCCGGTTCAGCGCTCCGCTGGTGGTGGCCGCCGACGGTGCCCGCTCGCCGCTTCGCGAACGGGCGGGCATCGAGACGCTGTCTCGGGAGACGGGGCATGTCGCCGTGGTTACCACCGTGCGTCTTGGGCGTACCCATGGCGGCGTGGCCCGCCAGGCATTCCTCGCCACGGGCCCCCTGGCCTTCCTGCCGCTGTGCATCGACGGGCGCAATGATCACTGCTCGATCGTCTGGTCGACCAGCCCCGACGAGGCCAGCCGGCTGACGCGGCTCTCTCCCGAAGCGCTGGGCGAGGAACTGGCGGCGGCCATCGACCATCGGCTTGGCGAGGTCACTCCCATCGATAGCGCGGTCAGCGTGGCACTGACCCAGCGCCACGCGCGTGACTATGTC
>CETM01193868.1_pt1 | contig 31149 bp, 21 predicted proteins | sample 361451 | NCBI WGS metagenome assembly CETM01 (sample SAMEA2622690, study PRJEB7988) | marine metagenome | isolation source: saline water (ENVO:00002010), including
GTATTATAAAGAACGGCTGCATCTCTAAATGATTCTATTAGGCTCTTTAGGGCAACCTTGCTTTCCCGGGTCAATTCTTTGTCATTGTCATCTTCTGTTATCGACGCCAAGACGTTTTCATCTACTTCAAAAAAAATGTCTTCGGATTCATCTAATCCGAAGATTTCTGCCATGAAATCGTCACTTTCTAGATCTGATGTGCTTTGAGCCTCATCCAACAATTCTTTTTCAACTAATCGTTTTATCTGAGGTGTCATCGCTTCAATTATTGCTTTTTTAGCATTTGCTTCAGCTGCTTCTCTTAATTGCTTTGCTTCCGCAATTGCTTCTGTGTATAATGAGTTTGACATGAATGTACTTCCTATAACTGCAAGAGCCTGAATTTAATTATGTCTTAGAATTTAATTATTCTGTACAAAATGTTAATTCAGCTAGCGAGAACGTTCTTTTCTTTGCCTTCTTATTGCCCTGTTTTTCTTTTCTCGCTTTTTTTGTGATTTTGTTTTGTGATACTCAGTCTTTTCAACGTAGATCTTAACAACCCTTTCTTTTTTACATTTCTTTATAAAACGTCGTATCAAAGCTTCAGAGTTATCGCCGCGGACAGGTGTTTTTCTACCTCGTCGTCGGGTCCGATTCAGATCATTTTCACTGACGGAAACGTTTGCTCCTTTTTTCACTTAAACCTCTTCATCAAATATAAACACTGGTTCATCTTCATCAAAAAGTATATCAACCAGCCTATACTTTCTAGGTCTTTTTTCATCTCTTGGAAGTTTTTGACCGGCGGCAAATGATCTCTTTGATGTTACCCCGCCACGGGGTGCATGTCCTGTTGTGTAACCTACGGGTGATACACCGCCTGTTGCGCCGCCGGCTTGTCTACCCTTGTACAGACCAGGCATTGGAGTAATAGAAACACCAGATGTTTCATTTACTGTGTTGTAATTTTTTTCTGCACCCTGGTGTAGATCAAAACGAACTGAATGCCCTGAGAAACTTCCGTAGTCTCGACGCTTATACGGGTCTGAAGTTTTGTGTGTGAGGCTTACTTTGTTTTGAAGCTTCTTTTCCGTCTCTGGATCCAAGTCCTCGAGATCATCTTCTTCGCAAGACTCATCATCAAGGATGTCGGGTTCTCTATATGGATATGTCCCTTGTTTTTGATAAACTTTAGGATTGCTAATGGTTCCATACCCTGACCCAGTTCTGGGGTCGGGCAAACTCATGGCTGCAGCCCTTATGTACTCTCGCAAAATTGGTTCATAAGGGCTGCCAGTCATCTAATTAATTATTCTCCAGCCCTAGTACCAAGGCCGTAAGCTTTCAATGTGTGCTTAGCAATTCCTGCGGAAGATTCAGCAGGGATTCGAGAAGTAGCAGCTGGACCGGAGCCGAATTCGGATCCTGGGTCTGCAGGAGTGGGTCCTTCAGGCATGTCCTTGGCATTCATGCTTCCCTCTCCTGGTGAAGCTAAGCCCGGAGTAAATGGTGTACTAGGAAGGCCGCCGCCTCCGGTGGCTACATCAGCAAAGTTTGGAGCATTAGTATAATCTCTATCTTGCTCGCCGAAAGTATGACCACCATCATTAACAATAGCGCTAAGAAGAAGATCATCACCCTGTGCCTGGATGGAATCTCTTGTCAAAGTTCCGTTATGTATTGGCGAACCTGGGTAGGCTGTTTGTAAATTTTCCGTCCCGTGAGTCGAAAGTCCGGAGACACCGCCCTTTGCGAATTCGGATGAAACATAATCAACTGTGTTTTGGTTGTGTGAAGGCATTTTTTGTTTCCTTGTTGTCTAGTCTGTGGTCATTGAAGACTACAAGATTAAATATCACTAACAATGAAAATCTTTATAAGATGATTTAAATTTGAGAGTATTACCTTAATTTCTTCTCAGCAAAAGCTAGCGTTGCCCAATTACCAGCGCCATCAAATAGGTCTTCAATATTATTGTTAGAAACAACTTGTGCGGCTTGATCAGCTTGACCAGATGAGCCTGCAAGGGACATCATAGATCTCCTTGGGTCACTAGAGTCAGCGCCATATTGTTCTTGAAGTGTTGTCCTGGCAGTATCAGCAAAAATTGCACTCATGACAGGATCATCTGTCATTGTTGAAGTGACTTCATTAACTTTCTTTCCAAACGTCACATTGTCCAGCGCTGGTCGACGAGGAGTAGGTGAACCCTTGCGCCGTGAAACGCCTGATAGATTTTTTGATGATTGCAATGTTGCGGGTGCATTAATTCCTTCACTTAAGATCTCAACGAGACATTCCTTAACAATTCCCTTTAACATGCTTTTAGTCACTTTTGCCATCTTAGCCAACGCCTCCAAGAATTGCTCTTGCAATAGACCCGGAAGTTGATCCAGTCAAAACTGGGAATTCTGCTGCCCGAATTCTAGTTAGACCTGCAATTATATTGAAAGATGCTGCAGTTGCAGAATCTTTAGTGAAATAAAGTGTCTTGCACCTCAACTCCATTCTAGGGGTGGTTTCCCCCGCCTTGACTACAAAATAATTTGCTGTATTGACACCTCTTGCTCCATTTGCAGTAAACCCTACGCGGAGACCTGCCGAACTAGAATTATAAACTGATATCCATCTAGTTACTTCTGGAAAGTCTAGACGTATTGGTACGTTTTGAGAAGTTACCTCACCTGCAGCAGAAGCTGTCACATAAGGCACTCCTGAAATTTGGTATTCAGGTACAAAATTAGCATTTGGACGTGGATTTTTTAATGACATAGTTCTTTACTCCCAATCCAAGATTTCATTGAATATTCTATCAACTTTGTCTGAGTTGTTAAAAAAGGCATCGAGGTCGGCCTCTGTTACAAGTTGTTTTCCTTCTCTCATAACAAATGCACCAGGTGTTGAAGGCTCAGAAACGAAATCCCAACAAATTAGCTGGAAATCATCTTGCACTACTTGATATTGACCTTGGCGCTTTGTTGAACCCACACCCCGAGAAGATATGCCTAACTTCACCCCAGATTCTACAAGGCTCTGGAGTATTTTTCCACAGGGTGTATCGAGAAGCTCCACAGAACCATAGACAACATCGCCCTCGAGATGAGCTTCCCTAATAATGTGAGAAACATTCTTGAGTTCAACCACAGAAGAATCTGGATGGTCACATTCTCCTAGTGCTCTATTTTCTTGAATAAATTTTTGATAATTTCTTAATTCTCTTTCGAGTATTGCTTTCGGGTATATTCTCCCATTTTGATTTACGGTCTCTGCTTTTTGAAGAATTCCTTTCAAAATAATTTTTCCATCATTAAGTTCTCGGGACTCTTTAATCATGTCAGGAGTGTAGTCAAAATTAGAGTAAGAATTTATGACATGTAATTTTTTAGACATTTTCGTTCTCCAATTGATTGATCATGCTTAGAATCGTAAGAGACTTAGAGACTGTTTCGTCATTAATGTTGCTAAAATCATGCTCGTTAATTTTAGTCAAAACTCTTTCAACTTTTGACATGACATATTCACTGTCTGTAGAGTAATTCTCAAGTGTTTGTTTTGCTTTAGATACCAATCCTACAACATCGTCTTGTATAGCAGCAGGGTTGCCTGTGAAAACGTACTTTCTTAAAAGTGCTCTTTGGTCGCTGCTTAGATTTTTACCGTATCTATCATTAAATTTTTCTGCCATTAGGCGCACGACAAAACTATCAACATCTTTCTTTTCGTCTATGTCAAACTCATCTGATCGCTTGTCTTCCAAAAGCCAAGAAGCTATTTTATCTTCATACTCTGCAAGGACTCGAAGATCTCCGGGAGACTCCCTTCTCCATTCATTCAGAACTGTCTGGACTGTTGCATAAAGTCGATAATCATCGATCTTAGTCTTATAAACCTTTTCGGAGTCCAGTTGGTAATTTATTTCTCTTATTAAATTAGACTTTTCTTTATCTAACGCTTTTTCGTTTAGGGCGCTCGATGCTTTCTTTGCCTCGGATAAAATTGAATTTGCTACAGATTGGTTGCTCACAGTAGTTTCGATGAGTGATCTAAATAAACGATATTCTTTATAAATCTCTGTGTTTGGGGCATAATATTTTCGAATTATCTTCGAGGCAATTTTTCGCTGCTTATCTCTTTTTTCAACTAAACATTCAGCTATGTACTTTACCAAGATTTCATAAATTACGCCTACATTTCTTTTTTTGTTGTGCGTTTTAGACATTTTATTGTTATTACTCCACTATTTGTCTTCGTCCTCGTGGGACTCATTTAGTATTACGGATGTGTTATTACTTATCTTTTCGCCCAAGTTTTTTATAACAGATCGGATCTCATTATTAAACTTTGCATTTTTATCAAGCTGAGAGTCGAAAAAATCATCTAAAAATCCATCAGCTTCTTTCATTGTAAGGCTTCCAATTCTAGCTAGCTCTGCCCCGGGTGTCCTTGATCGTTTATTTTCACCTGTTGCTGAGGCGCCTAAATCTATTGCTGGTACGCCTGTCTTTCCTGCGCGCCGGCGTCGGCGGTCATGACCTGTGACTTTTGAAGTAGGCTTTACTGGATTTTCATCGTCTTCGTCATCGTCTTCGTCAAGTAAAAGATCATCGTCTTCGTCGTCGGCTTCATTAGCAATCATTTCTTCAAAAGTTTTTGAAGTTAAAAGGTCTGTTGTCCTCGGGGTGTAACCAGCTGTCTCTGTACCTGCGTCTTCGGGAGTTGGTTCATCTCCCCCTTCATCGCCGCCGCCGCCTTCGTCGCCGCCGCCGCCTCCGAAAATGTCGCCGCTTGGTGCTCCGAAGACACCACCGGGGGTGTCATCTGCTGCAGGTTCACCTTCGGCGGCGCCAGGAGGTTGAATCGATTCTATCTCAAGCTCTCTTATCTTGTCTTGCTCTCTTCCCTCTTCGACTTCATCAATAGCTTCATCAGTTAAACCTATAATGTTTTTTCTAATCCATCTCTTGTCAACAATACCTTCTGGTACTTGGCCGGCGATTTCCATTTTTGATCTAAACAGCTCTAGCTTTTGCTGCTGTGCTATTGTGCTTGGATTAGAAAGTCTAAGATCAAAATCAATTAAGTCGTCACCGTCATAACCCTTTACATACAGTGTGATAATAGCAATCTTATTCAATTCGGCAATGATTGTTCGCTGAATCCTTGCAATTGATCTTGAGAATCTTATATCTTCTTGAGCAAGAGTTGCTTTTGAAGAAAGAGCCTCATCGTAACCTAAGTAAGCTTTAGGGATTTTTAGTGCTGCAAAAAGCTTCTTCTGAACGTATTCAACATCGTTGATATCGTTTTGATTTGTTCCTCCTGCTAAAGTGTCAATTTTTGTCCCTGTTTCTGTACCACGCACTGGTAGAAAATAATCTTCATCAACAGAGAGTGGGTTATATCTCAAGTCAACTCGCCCAGTCTTTTTATCAACAACCTGACTTCTCTTGAGCGTCGTCTGAACTTGCTCCATATAGTTAGGGACTTCTTCAGGTGGGACGTTACCTACGTCAATGTAGAAAACTCTTCTTTCAGGTGATCTAATAACTCTATAAACAAGCATAGCATCTTCAATAAGAATCAACTGCCTCCAGATTCGGCGGGCAGCTTCTAGAACTGATGATCCGTACGGTAAGAATGCATCGTTACCTAAAAGCCTAAAATGAGATATTTGCCAGTTTTCAAGAATCTGGTTTCCTTGCGTTATCCATCGAAATCGCACTGCCATGGGGTCGTTAGGGTCGAAACCCTCTTCTCTCTCAAGCTCATTTACTGGAATAGGGTACGCGTTAATTACCCCCTCGTCTGGATCTACATCATTAAACAAAAAGAAGTCGCCGTACTTGCATAAAGTTCTGACCCAAGAAGATAGATTAAAATCTACATTTATGACGTCATAAAAGAGTTCTTCAAGTATTCTCTGAATTTGAGGGTTTTCTGAATATATGTGAAGAACCCTTCCTTTTTCATCTGGGGCGGTAGACTCTTCTGAATATATGTCTAGAGCACTTGCAATTTCAGGCATATATTCCATTTCAGAAAAGTCTGCATATCTTGCAGTTCTATCATATGACCCGTATGCGCTCATGGTATGAGAGTACACACCGCTTTGATTTCTCTTGAACGTGTCAAAAGGTGTATTCTTAGAAATAGTTTTGTATTTTTTTACGCTTCTATTAACAGCAGGGCCTGACCTAAAAAGATTTGTCAGTCTCTTGAAAAGCGTTTTTTCGTCTTGCGCCATTTTTTACTTCCACAACCAGTCAAAGTCAACCGGTATTTTATTGCTTGTTGTTTTATCTGCGTCCTTGTCAACGTCACTATTGCTTGTTGAAATTGGCATAAACGGATTAAGCCGATCAGTTAAATGTCCAGTAACATTTTTATCTCGATATTGATTTCTAGTAAATTTCATTCCCTGGAGCATCGCTTTATTTAGTGCCATAGCATCTTTACTGTAATCGGAAGATGTGTCATAAAGCCAGACACCTATTGCCAAACTCATGACTAGATCATCATTATACCCTTTCATAGCTTGAGGTTTATTGTTTTTCCAAACGAAAGTCTTGAGTTCTTCATAAAGCCTGCTAGAGTAGATCTTTATTTCTTTGTTTCTTAGGACTTCTTCAAGCTTTGTAAGTATTTGATTTCTAGATTTTCTTTGTGTATCAAAGCCGGCTTTGTCTGTGTCATACCCAGGCGTGTAAGCGCCGATATAAACAGACTTTCTGTTTCGATAATAAAGTTTCGGATAATTTAACTCTTTTAATTTTAAAATTGTTGCGTATCCGAACGAATTGTTTTCAGGAACCATTAACGCATTATTATATTTTGTTCCCCAATCGAATAGTAATTGTGCAAATCTATCAGGAGGTATTTTTCCTTTATATTCAGCTACAATCTCAGCAGTTGCTGTATCAAGTATGTGAAAAGTTGAAAAATCTTTTGCATCTCCTCTAGCAATATCTGCAGACACAATATATTGATGTGCGCTCAAAGGCTGTTTCCAAACCCAAACGCACCGTGCCGGACCGTCTCGAAATGAAGGTGCTTGAATCATGTTTGCAACCCATTCGATATCCTCGTTGGTCAAGAATGTTTCACCTGAAGATGCGAAATCGCAGTTTAGCTCTTGAGCTATCTGCCTTTTTGTCATATTGCTGGTTTCTTTTTTGAACCAGTCGTCATCGCGCTCTGGGTGGACGTCCCAAGGTAACGTTATAGGATTAAAATCATTTAGATTATCCAATGCATCTGTGTACAATTTATGGTACTGTCCACCTACTCCATTGGGTGTTGATAAGATTACAGCGCGTCCACCAGTAGATAGTGTAGGATATAACCCCATCCACAATTCATCAAAGTTTCTAACAAATGCGGCCTCATCGATAATCAAAAGTGAAAGAGCTTCAGATCGGCCGGCGTCGTCTGATGTGGGTATCGCTTTTATTGAAGATCCGTGACTAAATTCTATAGACTGCTTATTGTCTGCAACTATCTCAGGCAGTATCAACCACTTGGGTAACGACCTTATTAAGACTTTAACTTTTCTAATAAAGTTTTGAGCGACTGCAAGTTTTGTCGCAATGATTAGAATATTTTTATCTTTATGAAAGAGGGCTAACCACGCTGCGTAAGATGCAGTTAATGTTGATAGGCCTAATTGTCTTGCTTTAACTACTACATTAAATCTGTGATTTATAAAATCTTGAACACAATCATCTTGGAAGTCAAACGTCTTGAATGGTATTAAGCCCCTAGTAGGGTGCTGGATCTTAACGTACTTGTTGAAAAAGTATTTTGGATCTTTACCACACTTAATAATTTCTTTGACTTGGTAGTTTTTAGATGGTTGCTTACTAGCCGGCATACTACTCTACTTCAAAAAGTGTTTTTCGCCTGTAATAAGCAGTCTTTCTAGGGCTGTGAGGGGAAGCATTGATTACTTCAATGCTGTCTTCGGATGTAAGTTGTTTTGTCTTTAAAGATCGTCCAGCTGCTTCCTTAAAGTCTTTCTTAACTTCTTTCATTTTATTGTTTGTAGCTTGAGTTGATTCATTTTCGAATGCCTTCTTTTGATCTCTCATGCTAGATTCACTTGCAAATGTCACAATAGATGTATAATCAACACAGAGTCGATTCGGATCAGAACCATAAAGAGAACACTTCACAGAAGCAACAGGAGAAAGTGTCGAAGATTTACCGTAAGTTGAATTTAAAATTTGTCCTAGAACATGGATGTCTTGTACTGATAGCATTATGTTAACTCCAAAAGTCGTTATAAATATTCACTGTGTTTTAAAACTTTAAGTCTGCAATCGATATCTTTCTATTCTGCAGATCTTTCTCGACCACATCTTTTGGTGGGCGTGCACCTGAAAGCCATGCGTCTCTATCTAAATATGCATAATTTACTTCACAATTTGAACAGCACTTGCTATTATTATAAGACTCTAAGTCAAGTGTAGAATTAAACATTACATCACACACTGGACACTCTGCAGGTAGAATCATTATTTTCTTTTTTGGTTTTATAATAGTAAGGCCGTCAGAATTAATTCTGTATTTCCTGTCTTTATCCAAAGATTTCCATTGCATCATTACTCCACAAAAACATAAGAGTCTTTACTCTTTCTTGTAATATCAATTACATTGTCAACAACATCTTTAACTGCGTCTACGTGAGATATTACTAAAATATGATGAAACCATTTTTTCAAAGATTCAAGAAGTCTATTGCAAGCCTCTACGTTCATTTCATCTAGCGCCCCAAATCCTTCATCAATAATCAAAAGATCAGTCTTTGGCAAAGACGAAACATTGATAAGTGCAACTCTAATTGCCAAAGACGCCATCATCTTCTCCATTCCTGAAGCCAACTCTATTACACGCTTAGAATCTCCGTAATTAATGTATATGTCCATCTGATTTGAATTCTTATCTGCCTCTAGTTCTACTGTAAAACCTACGACTCCCTGAAGAATTTTTGCAATCTCAGAATTAATAGAAGGTAGTTGTGACATGATTATTTGAAGCGGTATACCTTTTTTCGACATTGCATTGTTGAAAAGATCGTATATTTTTAACTTCTTTTTTAAGTCAATGAATTTTTCTTTCTCTTCTTTTAAGGAATTTAGATTGCTTTCCATCTTGCCGACAGATTCTGCCAGCGATATCCTCAAAGAGTCAGAGTTGTTTATTTTTTCTGTTAACTCTTCTATTTTTGTTTTTAACTCCAAGAGTTTTTCATCTACAGATATATCAAGTACCTTTGACTCCAAATCTGAGAGTGTTTCTTTTGCAACTACTAGTTTCTCTCTCTTGTTTTTCAATGCGCTCGCATTATTCTTCTTTTTAAACTTTAAGTCATTTCTTTCAGACTTTAGCTCGACTTCTTGTTGCAATACCTTGTTGTATTTAGAAAGTTTTTCTTCGAGCTTCTCTTCTTTAAAAAGTTCTATTGCCTTCTCTGTCGCCTCAAATTGACCTTCTAGTGTTTCAATTAGCTCTCTTTGACTCCCTATCTTTAATTTGCTCTTGTGAGAGTCTTTTATAAACTTGCATGTAGGAAAAGAATCTCCGCATGGTACTTCAGACAGATGCTTTACAGACTTTTCTTGATTAGATAGTCGTGTTTTCTCTTTATCAAGTGTTGCTTTGATTTCTATGAAACTAGTTTCAACTTGACGCTGCTCCCTAATCCTCTGATTAAGATCTTCACGAGAAAACAAGCCCTGAAAATTTTCTATCTTTTTAAGCTTTTCATCGACATGCTTAATCTCTAAGTCAAGTTCGCTGTTCTTATTTTCTAAATCTAGAATATCCTCTTCGATTCTTGTGGTCAATTTTTTCTGTGAATCTACGTCATGATGCGTTACTACATCGGCATCATCAAACTTTGACAGAGATAATTTTAAATCTTGAAGCTTTGCTCTGTCTGTGTCTATTCGAAGCTGTGTTTTAACAATCTGCTCTCTTTTCTTATCTAGTGATTGTTTAACATCATAAATGGCTACATCCCAATCTCGATCTGGAACATTTTTCAAAGCACTCTGAAGGTCTCTTGACTCTTCTTTTGACGAATCCAGCATTTTTTCGAAGATTTCTAGGTCAAGAAACTTGGTAAGAATCATTTTTCTTGATGTCGCCCGCTCTCTAATGAAATTATTCATCTGGCCTTGGGACGCCAAAGACGTCATAAGAAAGTCATCAGCAGTCCCCAAAAGTCTGCGCAGAACTTTTTCTGTTTCTCTACGCTGTTCTTCTGTCATGTCTTGAATCATCTCGCCATCGAGCCCGGTTCGATAGAAATTTAAGTGAGTTGTAGCATTAACTTGACCGCTTCTATTTTGATGCTTGACTGATTGGCGCTCTGTCCTATAGTTTTTACCATTTATTCCCAAGTCTATTTCTACCTTGCAATGACCTTTTCTACTATTAATGACATGAACGTTTTTAATTGGGCCTCGATCTGTAGTGTTGTAAAGGCCGTACATCAATGTTCCGATGATTGATGATTTTCCAGATCTATTTTTTCCAAATATTCCCGTAATTCCCGGCAGTGTCTCAAAGTTTATATAGTTTCCTTTGCCATATCCAAAAACATTGTCAAACTTCATAGACTTGATAGACCACTTTGTGTTTCTAGTAACGGCCGTGTCAAAAACGGCTGCTTGGCTATGCTTTGAAACCAAATCTTCAAGAGTTTTCCACTCGTCTTCTTTTAAGACCGCACCTTTGTAATACTCTTTCATCAATAATTGAAGTGTCTTTTCGGATCGCAAATCTTTAATTGCACTACCTTCTTTGGAAGTTCTTAAAGATGTCTCACCAAAGTCGACGTCATATTTGTATACGATTTCTGTAGCTTCTTTAACATGTTTCAACTCTGAATGCAGATGAACGATATCGGTTTGATTTATTTGGTTTTCAGATTTTACTCGAAATCTTGCTCCATCTGGGTGCTTTCTTGCTTCTTCCATCGTGTCAGGAACATTTCCCTTCCACTCGATTGTGACAAAGGGCATGGTGTGGTGTACTTCATAAAACTTACTAGTATACTCATCTTTAGATTTAATATCCCAAAATAAAAACCCTTTACCCGGATCTTCACCGTAGTTTTGCTGAATTGTTGAGCCGCAATAAGCTATGCGTTTTTCATCGTCGAGATATTGCATCTTGTGGATATCGCCCAACAGTGCAAATTCATATTCATCAAAAAAACTAGTCTTTACTTCACCTTCGATGTTCCAGTTAATATCAGTCTTTGATCCTAAAACACCGCCGTGAAAAAGTGCGATATTAACGTCTCCCGGAACAGGTTTGACAGATTCCCAGTTTTCTTCATCAAAACAAGAAAAGACGCACCAATTAAATCCTGCAACGCCTGTTGGGTATGTTCCTGACTTTTTATATAGATAAATGTTCGGATTATTCAAGGCTTTGACAATAGGTGTTATTGCGTCTTGCCGATCTTTGTTTAAAATCAGACCGTCATGATTACCTAAGATAACATGTGTAGGAGCAATTTCAGCAAGACCCTGGAACCACCAGGACAAAACATCTATTAATTCTGGAGAGATTCCCTGAGTTTTGGAGTGTACTATGTCTCCGCCTACATAAATTACATCAGGCTTTTGTGCTTTTGCTTTTTTAAAAAAGTCTTTGAAAGCATCTACGTACTCTTTGTGTCGCGATAGTCCCCTAAAGTGAACATCAGCTATGTGTATTATTTTCATACCGCACCAAATAAACTATAAATAAAGCTATTCATAATGTTCAAAAGATTATATCTTTATAGAACTAGAGGTTATTATCCCGCCTATTAAGTCGAATAACTTGTCTGTTGATCTCCAGGGTTTAGCAGATTGTTTTAGTTTTAAAAACTCAGATGTTGTCATTTCTCCAACATCATCATGCCCAGACGTGTCTAATATTCTTACAGGGACATCATAACTAGATAGGCAGCTAGCTATCTTCTGAGTCTTTTGAGACATGTCACTATCTAAAGCCAAAACGATGGGTGTCTTGTTTGATATTATCCTGTTAAATAAAATAGAGTCTTCAGAGAGAGAAGATCCTAAAAGACACGTAGCGTTTTCATCGCACTTCATCAGGTCAAAAGGTCCTTCGACTAGCGTCAATTCTCTTGTCCAGTCAATGTTAATTTCGTTAAAAATTATCTGAGTTCGTGGAACTTTTGCATTAATATAGCGCCGGGTCTCATCTTTGTCGATGGATCTTCCAACATAGTAGTTTGTCTTTCCTTCAAAATCAAACGAAGGAATTACAACGCGCCTACGAAATCTCCCGGAAGTGCAAGATCCTAATCTATAGTACCATAAATCTCTACTTGACAGTCCCCTACGCGTAACGTAACGTATCACAGCACGGAGATCTGGGTCAAGAGATTTTTGACATGTTCCTAAAAGAACAAACCCGTCAGGTAAGTTGACGTCAACTGAATCTTCTTCTTGTTCATTGTTATCCGAAATTAGCTTTGCAGTGCAAAACTTACTGTAGTACTCTTCCAAATGCGTTCTAGAAAAGAACTTCTTGATGATGGGTGCAAGAGATCTGGACTTAAGTCCACATATCCAGCAGTGTGTAACGTCTGTGTCTATTCGAATTGAAAGTTTCTTCTTAGATGGATTTCTCTCTCCGCATTTGGGACACTGCACGGCTACATTTATTCCGTCGGAAGATACGACACATTTCCCAAAAACTTTTTGAATAAAGTCTATTTTTTCTTTCGAAGAATACAATTTCTATATCATCATTCCGGCTTTGCATATCACATATGCATCAGACATATCGTAAGCTGCCGGATCTAAAATTCTTTGCCCTACACGCGGACCTGACTTAAGAATTTTATACGGCCACTCTACCTTTGTATTAGATGATTCTGTATCTTGATCTACCCAAACATGGACCTGCTCTTTAGTTGATAAATCTGATTTTCTATTGATTTTCAAACCTAGAGTCTTTCTAGCTGTGTTAACGTTAATATAGACCGGATCTTTTCCTGTCAATACTGACATTTCGTATGATACCATCCCATTGAATCTGGCTAGTGTCAACAACGTTTTTGCTGAACTTCCACCTGGGCGAAATGCTTGAAGATTCTCTTCAACATAGACACATTCTATCGGATGTGTACGAATAACTTCCGATAGTTCATCTGAGATGTCTGACACCCTGCTGAATAAACTCTTCTTGTTATCTAACCTAATATATCCTAATCTTATTAGCAAACCCTCAGAGTTAAACAGAGAGTATCCCGTACAACTAGTTGAAATGTCTAACCCTAAAAAGAAACCCATTAAAAATCTATCTTTGTCTTAAAAAGAAACTCGTCACTACTTCGCTTGACGACAGGTTGTGCAAAGTTTGTCTTTGTAACAATATTAAAGTTGTCATCATGAAAGTTAATACCAGTAATGTAAACAAAGTCTGTAGACGTATCATTGGCATAGATAGATGCTGAAGTGGCTACGAACGTTGGATTAGATGATGAATTTATCTGTCCGGCGCCTGCCTTAACAAGTACTTTCATTACATGAACATCGTGTTCACCTTTGAAGTCAATTGTATGTTTGTCTTTTCCAAACATGGGGATGTTCGGGGATTTAATGATCATCACACCTTCGTCATAGTAAATGTTGCCCACAGACGACCATTTTGCGTGCGGTGTCTTTGAGTCAGCCCTATAGATGTTGCCTCTTGAATTGTCCCTTAACGTCATTGGAACGACACCTTCAGCATTAGCTATGTCAGATACAGTGGGTGATATAGACCCGGTCAACCCGGGGTCATGCATCCTAAGGGACCCAGGCTTAATTCTTTTTCCGTAAAAGAGGTTAGATGCATCAAAGAAAACAACTTGATTTGATGAGTTATCTCTAGTTCGCTGGTATATCGTTAAAACGACTCCCGGCGCTTGACCTAGATTATCAGGATTTGATCCCATAATTTGAGAAGCTATTTCTGATTCGTCGTTTGTCAAACTCTCAATTAGAGATGATGTTAGGATTAAGTCATTAAGTGTTACCAGAGACAGATCTAAGTTTCCTAAGTCATTTACAAATTTACCCATTTCAGCTGTTGACTTCGGTGAGGTGGTATAAGTTCCTGATTTAAGAAGATCAAAATTAGGCTTAAAGTATCCGTTGTCGTTTGGCAAGACAAGTAGATTTCTGGCCCTTACTGAACCTGTTGCATAAAGATATTGGTTCATTGTCAGTTCTACTTGCGCATCTCCAGAGACCACCGATGCTGTCAAGTTAAACATTCGCGGGTATTCTTTTTGAACAAACTCTCTCAAGTAGTTTTCACAGTTTACTAAGTGCCCACCCACACCAAAAGAAAGTGACACGTTGAACGGATCATCTGTGGTTGATCTCGTTGTTTGAAAAGGTGTTAACAAGTTGTTTCTTTTTCTTGATTCTTTTGTAAATAAAACAGGAAGGTAAAATAACATGTCTTTGTAGCTTGGTGGCCCTTGGATTGATGACGTTAAAACTTCCTGTGTTGTAAGATATCTGTTGTAAATTCTTATATCGTGAACTTCTGCATTTAGAGGATTGCTAAAACTAAAGCTTGAAGGATCGCAATTTTCTGCTGCTAGACTCCTTACACCTTCATTTGTATTTGCATTAGGATTGAAAAACTGCACCATGTTGGATGATGAGTGCATTAGATTTCCGCCAACAAAGTAATTTCCTATTATTAACCCTTGAGGATCAGCAACACTCGCTGTGGTGGCGTTTGTGCCTCCGCCAAAATACATTTGTTGACCAGATGGGTTGAAAATAGAAGCAGTCAAGTTTACGACAGGTGGGCGCTCTGATCCTGTTGCATGCAAACCATGGTGAAAAATATGACCTGTTCCTGTTATGATCAGTGTGTTTCCAACTGTTCCACCTGTTTTGTGTTTAATAGTAACAGCATTAGATGAAACTGATGTTGTCAAGCCCAGCCCAGATCTTCTTACTCTATTTGCAAACACACTTGCTGCTTGAGCCCCTGTTGTTAGCCCATAAACAGGTATCCTTCGTGTGTTAGATCCTGAGACTCCGAACAGTAAGTTTGGAGAATTACTGGTATCAAACTCAAAAAGTCTTACCTTTCCATTCGTCCCGGTCATAACGATGACGGTTCCGTCAGGCGGTACAGCTCCAAATGTAAAACTAGCACTGGCCAAGATCTTTCCTGTCTTGTTAACGGGCGCTATACTAGCAGACGGAATTGAAAATTCGCCCCTTTGGATGCCGTCAATAAGAATTGAGCCAGACCCGGCGTTTAAAGTCCTCGTGCCCCAACGGATTGCAACATGGTGCCAATGATTTTTTTGCAGTGAATTATCATTTGTTAAAAAGATTAAGTCACCTGGGTAGTTACTAGAACCTCCAGATGTACCCCTGTTGGATGTGTTTGTATAGGCCACGCTTGTTGGCTTTACATCCGCACTGTGTGAAAGCTGGAGCATGATTCGAAAAGAAGTGGGCAGACCCTTTTCATCTTTTCTTGACCCGCTTACTACTGATACTGCAAAGGTTGATGACAAGTGCGTAATGCATCCTGCGACATATGGGTCTGATGCTTTTAACGTTGTTCTTCGTGGGTTTACATAAAAGCTTAAAGTAAATGCCTTAGAAGGGGTATAGGGGCCATACGTTGTATCATCTTTAAAATAGTTTGGATAAATTAGTGCACTATTAGAAGGAACATATGAAGCAGTGAAGAAGTTAAGTGTTTGATAGTTTGTAAATGCGTAGTGAGATGTTGGGTTATCAACTCTGTGATACGGCATTATCACGTTTTTTATTACATTCTTTCTACCTGTGTCTTTTGTATATTTGAATGAAGGTTCAAAACGTATTATCTCCATCGCCTTTTTATTTCTAGCCGACTCTGGATTTGCATGCACTCCAGAGATATACAACTCTATCGCACTTCTAAATTCCCCCGCATCTGAGCCGCCCGTAAATGTGGAGGGTATTGTTAGGTTCGTAACACTTCCTGAAGACGGGTTTTGATACTGGGTTGAGATGGTTGTGTTCCCAGAAGCGCCTCCTGTCTTTTGTGTTAAAACAACTGTCGTTGTCGAACCATCTTTAAACTTAGACTTTATGTCAAGCCCAGAAGCTGTGACTTTTTTAAATGCATTGTTGAAAGTTGCAGCTGCAGTCGCAGCGGACCCAGTTACGTTGTTTACTGTCACTCTGGTTGCCATTGATGCACTATAAACACTGGTCGGGGAATGTGCATCAAACTCGAATCTAGACGTCTTTCCTTGGGTGTCTGAGACTATTATTATGTCTCCGTCTTGCGGTACTCCTCCGAACGTTATTTCTGCCGACGCTCTTGTCGGCTGCTTGGCAGAGTCTATGCAATCCAGGCGCAAATCTTCCAAACTATCTGATTGCAGCTTAGTTTCATCAAATGCTGCAATTGATTGCGCCTGCTTTTCATATGGCGACCTTCTTGCAAAAACGTAAACAGATCCAGTCACTCCCGCAGACGACGATGTGTATGACCTCACCGGATGTGTTGCAAGAGTAACTAATTCAAAATTATCTGGACCTAGTTTGATTATCGCCATTATCTACATCTTTTAAAATACTAGAAATCTAAGCGAACCCTGAACGTCACATCCTTTTCATCATTCTTTTCAACTGGTCTCGAAAGTTTAGCAACAGCGAGAAGATTGTCATTCGAATCGAACAAACCGACTGTTGTTACGAAAGAGAAAGTTCGCTGGGTTTCTTCCTGACCCTCATCGATGACAACAATGTCACTATCAGAATCCACAAAAGTCGGATTCGAAGAGTAATTAAACTCATCTGCTGAAGCTCTACAGAAAATCAGCGTACTATTAATATTGGTAATATTCTGGAAAGTCAACGAAGTGTTAGAACCACTTCCAAACCTTGTTGAACAAATATGATCGCATATATTATCAATTGAAGCAGACGCCACGAAAGAAGGAATGAACTTAGCGTTTGTTTGCTCAGCTGTATGACCTATGATTGTCTTTCCAGCTGCAATGTAAGTCGTATTGTCATTCATTGCGTCAATAGATCCGGACATCCTTTGGGATCCGGATGTGACTTTTGCCAAGTCTAATACTGCAATTCCTCGATCGTAGAAGAGCAATCCTACGTTTCTAGCTGTGTTTGATGCGTCAACAATATTACCTACATTACCACCCACGGTTACTAGCTTATTCGTTGACGATCCCAAGTCAGTAAAGATAGCTGATCCTGACTCGGACGTTACAGCCAAGTTAAACGGAGTTTGAACTCCATCATTAGCAGCTGATGCACTTTGGAAAAATTTCATAGCAAACGTTTCACGCTTAATTGCGTCCCTGGAAAAAAGTCGCTTAAACGACATAAACATCGCTGTATCCATTCCATTTGTTGAGTCAGATGACCCAAAGGGAGATACAAATTGAGATGTTGCATTACCTAGTAATAGCTGCGCATATTGTTTGTAAACATTAACTTTTTCCCTCATCATCACAGTCTGAGATGGGAACAGTTTCTTTCCAAAAGAGTCTTCTCCAGAAGATGCACTATTGACTGTGGACCCTGTGTGATAAAGCCCTACAGTCAAGTCAAACACGGGGTTTGCAGTCTGAAGTGAGAAGTCTTGATCATATACAGTCTGGAACAGTGAGGATGTAATACCGGGGCCTACACCTCCCGTAACAAATACTTGATATTTTCTTCGTGTTGTTGATCCTGATATATCCTCTGATATCACGTCAACCAGCTGGTTCAAAAACGATCTTGACGTTTTAATATCCGCTGCTGTTAATTCTTTAAAGGTTGCCATCTTTGCTCCGTAATTAGCTGCTTATTTGAACTTCGAAATCATAAACTGAGCCGTCTTGGACTCCTGTTGCCTTAACAAAGGTGCTGATTTTTGAATCTGAACCTCCGTAAATTGTAAAATGATTGTCTGTAAGTGATTTTACTTCAAGAGTCATAGTTAATTTTGATCCACCGATAGATGTCACCGCCTCATCTCGAAGCAATAGGTATGTTGCCATATTATTGAAATCTATATTGTCGGGAGACTGCCCTTGAACTTGCAAGAAAAGATTGCTCATTGTGACTATAAAAGCTTGATTTCTTAATTCTACATCAATAGAATCTTCATTATCTATCTCTTGCGTCAACGTTATTGATCTTGTTGTGTTTGATGTTCTTCCCATCGTAACAATAGATCCGGCAACTCCTTCCCCAGATAATGATAAACTTGGCAACCTCAAAATACTTGGGTTCGATAAGCTAATTAGCTTGTATTTTAATGCCTGATCGCCATTTGTCAATGCTTCGAAAATAGGTGTGTTCTTTTCTACTTTTTCTTTACCAACAGTTCGACCGTACTTTTTAATCACTCCATAATCAACTTCATCATCGCCTAGCGCGAATTTAGTAATTGAAAAAGAGCCGTCATTCCGAGAAAGGAACTTTCGGCCGGTGTCTGTTAGAACTGCGTCTAAGATTATATTGTTTGTGCTGTGATCGAGAAACCCCATGGATTACTTCTCCTCTTAAATTAATTATACATTTACCAAAAAATGTTAGTAAAACTATTTATTCTCTTCATTGTAAACTAAGATGACCTTCTATTAAATTTTCTTCTTTGAGCCTTCCTTCTTCTCTTTCTTCTTCTAGCTCTCCGTGTAGCCCTTCTAGCCCTGACAAGTGCTAAATCTTCTGTTTCTTCTTTTCCGCGAGGTCTTGTATCATCTATTTCTATTGATATTTTACGCTCTTTTTGCTGATCTACATTTATAAACTGAAGCTGATAGGAACCTGACTTGTCCCGTGGGCTTCGCTTTGTTGTTTTGATCAGCTCTAGATCACTCCCAGCCTTGTCGGTTATCTTTAAGTATTCAGGATCAAAATAAATATGCACTCTTCTATGACCTGAGTCTCTTATAGTGTCTACAAACAGGTCTTGTTTTAAATAAAGGTTTGGATATTGTTTTGGTGCACCGGAAGGTGATATTTCTTTTGTTACCAGCCTATTGTTGGCTCTGTCAAAAGTTACTTCAAACTGATTAGAATAATTTGAAGTAAAGTTTCTTGCGTCAATCGAACATACTGCGTATATAAACTTAGAGTCCATTGTAAAGTCGTTATCTCTATAGTTAAGTGCGGGATGCTTTAAATAAATTCTTCTACTCTCATCAATATCTTCGAGGTCGGGATGACGCTGGGTGCTGTCATCAAAATCTAACATTGCTACTAATTCAAAGGGTTCTAGAATGCTTTTTCTTCTAAAAACTTGAAACTTTTTAATATCGCGCTGGGGGTTTACAGGAAAATTCCACATTAGGTTCAGCGTGTTAGACGTAAAATGCCAGACTGGTTTAAAATCAGCTGGTTCACTTGGAGGCATAGTTTCTATGCACTCTACTATTGCTCTGTTACTAGGCTTGGACATTATTAACATTGTTGACGACATAATATCTGTTTGATCTTCAGATGGCGCCTGGAAGTCTACTTGTGCTACAGTTTTGATTTGATAAACGTATGTTTTTCCATATTTTACACGCGTATCAATAAGCCTGGTTGATGTTGGATTGTTTATTATAATGTCTTTTATTTTAACGAGCTCATATGTCTCGTCATCTACCTCGTATTTTTCTATGATGTACCCAATCACTCGTGATTTAGTATCTGCTTGACCTGCATCTATCATCCTGACTCTTATGGGTTCTGCAATTAGATCGTATTCTTCTGGGTCTATTTCGTTTGGTTTTACACCTGTTAGAGCTTCTTCAGTAATTGCTTCACTTAATTCGTCTAAATCTGCCATTTCATCAGCAAATATTGATGACGGATCTGATGTTGCTGAATCTATTAGTACATCGGCAAACTTATTATTTAACTGTATTGCTAGTGTTACATCTCTGGCATTGGGTGATTTCTTTCTTGAGAGTTCTTCTCTTTTTTCTTCGTCAACAAATCGTGCTCCCGTTGCCTGTGCATTCATTGCATCAGCAAGAAATTTTGGAGTCACCTCTGGGCCGGTTCTTTGATTTAGCTCCTTTGCTTTGTCAGTTGGGGATGCTGGATTTTTTTCTTGTGTCAGATTTAATGTCATGTTCAAAAAGGGCGTTAACTTATCGTCAAGCCCCGAATCTTGAACTACTAAACCTGTGAAACTGTTATTAGAAATAGAAGCTTCATCTTGTATCTCGTCTATGTGATCTTGTATTCTAAGAAACCTTATTCTCTTAGACTCTTCTACGCCTGGTACGTTTACTTTTAGGGGGCGCCATGTCAAAGCGATGTACCGTGGTACTTTTCTTTCTAGTTCTTTCTTAGCAGCTGGAGACATTCGTCTACTAGAGACGAGATTCTGTCCTGACCTTCTTAGAATTTTTCTAGCATTTGGATCATACTTGTCGCTTGTTGTCTCGTCTGCTTCGAAAAAGTTATAATAAAATTTGGCGCGGACTCTAGAGACTTCAGGAACATCGACAAACGACACAAGAGAGGATGGGTATGTTAGTTTTCTAGGCATTAGTCATCTCCGTTCATAAACTGTGTAAAAAGATTTCTTCTTCGGGTTCCAGTTGGAGTTTCAGCAACGGCTGCTTCCTCTGCGCCTCTCCTTGACTCACTTTTAGAGGCTGATATCATTTCAACAGCAACGAAATATTCATAAATAGATACTTTGCCTTCTGACTTTCTTCTTGGTTTCAAATACCACCTACCATTACGCCGGATGATCGCTTTTCGTCGACGAGCGTTTCTAAATGCTCGCCTTCCCGACTTGGTAGAATTTGTCTTTTTCACATCTATCGCAAAGTCATCAGGATCTACTGGTAAACAGTAAACTCTATCAAATAGTGTTGGCTGGAGAACTGTATGCTGGTTATTTTTGGCTCTAAACAGTGTTGTTTTGCAAAAAGACTCTATTTGTTTTATTGTAGCTTGATGCTCTTTATACTCTTGTTCTGTTTCTATGTCTTCATCAGTCAAGTAGATGCTCATAACGTCGGACAATAATTTCTTTGTTCTTTTATCACTATCAATCCTGCTTTTTACAGGTTGCGCGGCGCTTGCCAAGAAAAACTCCTGCTCATCAATATTGATTCCTGTCATTAGTCTGATGTAATACTTTAGTGCTTGATCATAGATTCCGTTTCTAACGATTGCATAACGATTTGCACCCTTGGGAAGTACTTTAAAATCATCGCTCTCAATCATAGTCTTGTAATCTAAACCATCTTTGCCTATTCTCCCTCTGCTGTCATATTCTTGATAGATAAGCTTTTCTCTGACGATGTCGGAAAATTTATCTGTCAATCTAATTTCATCAAATGAATCAACTGGAGAGAGGTGATATCTGTCACAAAATGTATAGTATCTATGAGAAAACACAAGATCATCAAATTGTTGATCGCGCTTATAGACCCTGAATCTTATCATGTAATCTTTTTTATACGGGTCATAAAGCGCTGACCTTCTTGAGTCATCGACCATTTCTGTCTGGAGTCTTTTGACCATCCCTAAGGGAAGCCCTACGCACAGAATGTTTAGATTATTAGCTCTACGTGACCTAAATCTTCTCTGCCTTAATGTTTGATCCATCAAAGCAGATTGACCGAACTTAAATCTGTCATAGTGCGGCACAGGAATCGATTTCAATTCTTCTGTGTTAGTTGCAATAGACTCTAACTGCTTTTGCTTAAGCGCAATTTGATGCTCATTCAATCCGGCCACTATTACGGGCCCCCCGGGGGTGTTCAGAAGCGCGTTTAATAGTTTTTGGTGTCTTCTCGAACCTTCTGTGTCAAACCATCGCTGTAATCGAATAGCTTCCCAAACAAGATTCCTCCCATACATTCTAAGCATTCTAAGGCGCTGTTGAAGAAAGATTCTTTCCTCTTCTAGAGCGTCTTCTGAACCTTCGAAAAACCCTATTGCATCTTCGTATACTTCTTCCTCATAGTCAGATTTATGAGATTGATCATACTGATCTGTTGTTTGTCCGTCTATGGGTATCCAGTCGACAATACCTGTTGATATATGACCTGAAGCAGCTACACCTGCCCGAAAATATGTCATGCTGTTCCTGTGCCAGATCTTGCTTCCATTAATTGCTGACTCTTGTTTTTTCTCGAACTTAACAAGTGCAGATTCGTAAATTTGGTTTACAATCGTTAAACATGCATCAAAATACAACGCTTGAAAATGATCTTCTGGAATCCCCTTGTTTCTAGACATTCTTACGGGATTTTCCGGGGTCGCGGCGTTAAAGATATCTGGAACAGTGTCCATAGTTAAAGCCCTAAGACCTTTAGCTGCTTGTTGAACTAAATCTAATCTATCTTGTGCTTGTTGCTCCATGGTGTCTGCGGCTTTATATTGTGAAAGGGCTTTGTTTCTGTGAGTCTCTCCTATTGTGTTAACCATCTTCGCGATTGTACCGTGACCCGGAGAGAAGAGCATGGCCATACCGATCTTCGCGGAGGTTGAGCTCATCGATGGGTATGACATGTTGGAGTGTGGGGGCGGTGGGGGCGGTGTCATTTTGCCAACAAGCTTAAACATCTTTCGGGCTTTCTGCATGTTTTTGTCAGCTTTTCTTCTTAGTTGGCCAGCAGTAACTGTCGCCATTCTAAGTAATCCTCGTGCACCCATAACATCATCGTTCAACTCATTGCCCAAGCTTCTTGCTGCAGCAAAAGCTGCCGGATCTACCCTCCTCTTTGCTGTCGTGAGATGCGATCTATACCCCCGCATCATCACAGCGGCGAAAGCTCCTAACTCAGTTTCTGGATCGCAAAAATCCATTGCGGCCTTTACCGAATCTGTCTTGACTTGGGGGCCCATGTCTTTGTCTTTGTTCTTCCCGCGGCGAGCACCTGTTTTTCCACCAACAACTCTCGATGTATTTTTTCCATTCTTCATTAATCTCGAAGGAATTCTATGAAGAAGGATGCGGCACAAATCTTTTATGTGTCGAGCACACTCGTAAGGCGTTTGTAGTTCATTAACATCTATCGTAAAGGGCCTTTTTGATCGCTTTCTGAGGTTCATGTGGCGCATGCGAGCGGCTACCGGATTCTCGGGACCAGGGTTTGCTAATTTAGCTAGCAGCCCCTGTCTTTCTAGTTGCTGCTTCAACTCTTCGTCTTCTTCTAGCATTTCTCTTAATGCTTCTTGCTGCTTTAGGAGTTCTCTTCGATAAGCAGTCTTTATAATCTGTATTACGCAGAATCTTGCTCGATCGCTTCTCTCAGTCAGCTCTGAAATTAGACCTATTCTAGATCTTTCTGGCTTTCGCCTTGAATCGGCTACGGTCCACCTAACTGTGTTTGTCATCCTTCTCAAGACAGAGTCACCATGGAAGTCTGCGTGGTCACCATAAAGTTTTGATGGCCTTCTTGCCGACTTGCGGCCGCCTGTGCCGGGGAGGTAATACATTGTGCTGGCACATACTGTCGCGGTGAGTAGTGATTGCATAAATTCCCTGGCAAAGTCAGCGTAACCACTAACATCAAATGCTCCAGATTCAATTATGTGATCTGCCAGAGCTACTGCCCCGGGGGCGTGAATATCATCTCCATCTCGAGATCGAACATACGAAGACTCAAAAGGTAGGCATGATACTCCCTCGTCTTCCGATACTAATCGAAGAGCACTTGAAGCGCCTTCAAGCCCTGCGTCTTCGTCTAGATAGTCGGCAGGTGAACCAAAGGTATGACTAAAAAACTCTTGAGGCCCCGGAACAACACCGATACGATCTACAAGCTTATCATGCACTACAGGTAAGGCTCTAGCAATAGAATACTTCGACTCTAGTGAAATAGCGTTTACTAAAACTCTTATCTTGTCTGTATCGTCATCAGGCAATTCACTTAATTTGTCTTTGTAATTTTCAAATGGATCCATCTCACTGTTAGCGTCAATAGTAAATGTTACTGCGCCGATGCCGCCCGATTTCACAGTTTCATCCACATTAAACGGATGAGAATCTGATGCCCTTACCTTCGCATTCTTATCTACAAGGACTGGAGAGTGATGTTCAAGTGTGTTCTTAACGTCTTGCAATATCTGGGCGATGACTTTTGTGTTGCTGAAGTTCACATAGTTTGATTTAGAATATCCTGTCTGAGTCAGCAATTCTGCTGCTGTTCCCACAGTTTGGGGCGCTGACTTTGCTCTCTTTAATGCTCTTGAAGCGTTATTAACCCGTGTTGCATAAAAGTCAGAATCCCCGCCTGAAATCCTTGCAGCATCAGCCTTCATTTTAGCATTGTCAAGTCTTTTTTGTGCCCTGCTTATTCTCATCATTCTTCGACGAGCTACGGCGGCGTTATATCTTCCTACAATCCGCTCCAGCTGGGGTTTTGCATCTAACATATACTTTGTATAGTTTACACGACGCATGATTCTTCCCAAATCATGTACGTGCGTCTTTGTTTCAGCAATCACACTGTCATACTCTTCAAGTATTCTATCTATTTCATCTGCTAGTGCATCGTTCTCTTTTAGCCTATCTAAGATCTCACCGTTATTGTCAAGGTAGGTCTGTCGGAGGCTTTTTTGTGCTTCTAAGACATCATGAATTCTACCGATTTTGGTTCTTCCATTAGATCCGTAAGCGGGTTGGAAATTCATTTGAAAAATAATTTCAGGACGTAGTTTTGACACACCTCTTGACTCAAGATAGACATCAGACTTCTTAGATATCTCTAGTTTCTTTCTGTTATGATTAACCCTTTCCTTTCGTCTTCGATTTCTTCTTGCAAACTTAAATTTTCCATTACGCGTAACCCTTAGCTTGCCTCTTGCCCTCTTGTCTCCGGCAAAAGAACGCATAACTATTTTTCTCTGAGTTTTTCTGGCTCTTTTCTTTCGTCTTCTAGATCGATTTGACTGTGTGTTGAATTTTACTTTCTTCAACTTTAAAGGCTTTTTGACAGGCATCAGTAATTTCTCCCTTGTCGTCTTCTCTTAGAGGCAATCCCAGAGGATATTAACTGCCCTATCCGGGTAGTCTCCCCTCTTGTAAAGTCTACGTAAACCGGCGTCACCTTGAATTCGATAGGGCCGCGAATTCTAGGTGTAAATCTGTCAATTAAAACGTATCGATTTCTACCTGGAATAGATACAGTGTGAAAAATAGGTAAAGAGGACTTTCTTAACTCGACTGAAACTATAAAGTGATCAATTTTTGAAGCGTCTCCGCGGATTGACCAGGTTAGCTTATTTTCATATCTATTAATTTTTTCGACATCTCCCCGCCTTACTTCAGGTAATTGATCTTTGAAGCTTGCATCTATTGTTTTGACCGATCCTGTCTTCGCTGCATTAAAGATCGTATTTTTTCCAGTATTTCTAGATCTACCTCGGCGAGGTAAAAGCGTACCTGTCCTCAAAGCTTTTCTTGAAAGCTTTTTAGCAATAGCCACCCTGTACTTCCTTTTAGTTCTTCGATCAGTTCTAACTATTCGAGAGCGCCTCAAGAGCGCAGCCGGGTGTATTCTACACCCTGTAACTACATACCTGTATTCATTTCCGCTCTCGAGAGGTTTTAATCGACTTGTTCTGGAAAGTCTTCGATCGTCAAAAATAGAACTAGAGGAGGGATCAAATATGTTGAATTGTTCTCTCTCGCCTGTTGTTAGGTTGAACCTTTCGATCGAAAAGACAGTCAAAAAGTCTGCATTGTCTCTCATTTCTTCATTTTGCTCATCTGTATTGTAAAATCTAGCTGTACCAGACCTTTTTTGATAACGCTTGAGCATATTTGTAAGATTAGTTCTTCCAGAAGTCTGTGTCTCATCTGTCACTATTTTCATTCTTACGTTTGGAGAGCCATGCTTAGATATTCTTACATCTTCTAGCTCAAACTCAACTTCAGAATCTAGTTTTTGATACTCAACAAATGCTGTGTCGATTGTCCTTACTTTTAAACCGTCTAGAAAAGTTAGGTCGACTATGTACTCATAGACCCTACCGTCTCGAACAGAAGTGTCAATAAACTGCATTGACTCACTATCAATAATATGTTCGGGCGTGTCTACATCTTTTAATTCTCTAAAAAGTACTTTAAATTTTTTCTCTTTAGCAGACAAGTCTCGTCGAAGAATTGACATTGTTATTGCTGATGTATCGAAATTTTTAACCTCTATACTTAGCCCATCAACGTCTGGTTGAAGAAATATCGAGCTAAACTTATTTCTAACTGCCCTATTTTCAGTTCCTATTTTACATGGCGGAGCTACAACAGATCGAAACCCATAACCTCTTCTTCTACCTCGTACAGGTATTGCTCTATAGATTATTGGATTAGTGTTTTGAACATTATCAACAATTCTTAAGAATCTTGTTCCGGTTGTCCTTGATCTTCCTCTCTTTCTAATCCTATATCTTCCTACAAGCTCATAGTCGGAATTGATTAAAATATCAGAATCATTAATAATTCTTCTATATACTTCGATTGAATTTGCTTTTTTGTCTCGTTGTCTTATCTCTAAAACATTTTTTCCCGGTACACAATTAACATATCGAATAGAGGGTGCTCTTCTAGGGTATATGTAATCTGTATAAAACTTTGGATGGTTTAGTCTGTGAACTTCTCTTTGAAGAATTGCCCCTTCGCGATCAAGCAATTCAATAACTACTGAAAGTTTTCTAGCTTTTCGAAACACTTTGTTACGAATGTTAATTCTTTTTCTTACAGTTACGTACTGCTTTTTTCGTCTAACAAGGACGGGTATCAGTTCATTGGGAGGTAACTCTTCTAGAGCAGTTGTGTTGTTTATTTCTGTGAGATCTTTTCTCAACGTCTTGATTATTTTGCTTCGTCGAGCATCTTTCTCCATTTTTGCTGTTGTTAAGATACCCGTTATCGCATCATCTTGAGTGTTTATTTTGTCTCTTGACATTACTAAGTTTGCAGGGTCTTCATTGAACTTATTGATAGCTTCAAGAGAAAAACTCTGAACGTTTGAGGAGTCTTGAGTGCTTAGGTCTTCTTCAGTTATCAAAGAGTTTACATAGCTTGTCTCTATGTTCTCATCAAGCAGATCAGAAACTGTCTTAAACTCATAAGTCCTTATATTCGGCAAAAGTGTTATAGCATCTTCTTCATCGAACCTATCAACATATCTTGCAATCTCATTATTAAACCTGCTTGTTATGTCGATATGTCTTCGAGCAATTATGTCTCTTCTTCTTGCCCTTATTCTATCTTTAGTCTTTGGCCTATCCACTAAAAGAGCATCAATGGCAGACGCTGGTGTGAGACCTCCTGGGCCGTCAAATGCGGATTTTCTCTTTTTAGATGTGGGATATCTCAGAGTAATTCTTAGCTTAGATGCCCTTAGTTTTATGGCTCTTATTTGATTTACTCTGACTGCAAATTCATAGGTAAATCGCCTGCGACGTCTACTATAATTTACTAAGTTGATGAATTCATCATCAACATCAATTGCGTCTATTTCTTGTGATGTAAAAGCCTTCATTATTCAAAAACCAACGTAAACATGTTAACAAAAGTGTACGAATCTTTACTGTCAGGAAATACTTTTCCTACGAAAAAAACGTGCTTTTCAGGAAAATCTTCATCTCCTGTGACAAATTCTCCAAAATCAATGACATCAAGCTTTTTAAAAGTTGTCTGGCCGATTTCAAAAAACTGCCCTATTAAATTATTCTCTAGTGACGTTTCATAGAACGTAATAGTTTCTTTCTCCCTTCCCTTAAGCTCAGCAGCTAGATCTTCGTACTTCATCATCGGATTTTGACCTAAGTCTGGATAATCTCCAAGAGGTAGTTTGTCACCTACTGTGTTTGTTGCAGCATTTACAGGAGGCAAATATAAAAAGTTTGCAACATGAGAAAGGCGTTTATCTTGAAAAAGAGATTCGACATTGTCAATAGAAGTCTCGCTAAGGTCACCTTGCTCAAAAGGTGCGTCAGGCCTGATGTTGAACTTCATGCTAAGTTTGTCAATATTGAACTTATTATGTCCTAGAAATGCGTTTTTTGTCCCGATAACATTGTTCTTTTCAAAACTGTCAATTGTTCCAGACAGCATGTCTGAAGCAGCACTATTAAACTGTATTGAATTTTTTACAGCGCTCTGTTTTTTGGTTCCACTTGAACCAGAAAGCACCTTGCTTCCTAAAGATGCCGCGCCCTCTGCAGAAAAGGGCAGCATAAATCCGCTATCATCTGTCTCAAAAGTTAGCTGATCATGTATTGTATTGGCAGCTTCGAAGAACAACCTTGACTGTGCGTCAGAAGAGCCACTCACTATATCACGCTCATAAAAAGTATGTGTATCAGTAAATGAAGCGTACTCTATCTTCAATTTTCCAGCAGCAATCTGCTGTCTCCCACTATAAGTGACAATTGAATCTAGTATTCGTGTCTTTTTATCTAGTATGCCTGACATGTTGCCTCAAATTATAACTATCCACAGTACAAAAATCCGTACACATCTGTTGCTAATCCTTCAGAATTAAATGAGATGTCTTCCATGGACTTACCTACTGTACTACTCCTAATAATATCGTCGGATTGCTTCATAAGATAACCAGGTACATCTGATGTTACAAGGAGATCGCCTTTTGAAACACTTCCATTTTGGTTGCAAACTTTAAAACCGGTCAGGATCGATTCGGTTTCACCTTCGTTGTGCTGCTTCGTGTCACCAATAGAAGCTACCTTCCAAAGTTTCTTAAACTCAGGAGTTGCTTCCCACTCACCTGATTCATTTTGTATCCCCTGGTCTACATAGTTTCCCAATGAGTCTCTTTTTTTCTTTGATTCACTAGGAACGTGATCACCGACATTTCTAAAAACTTCTAGGCCGGCTTCGTCGCGACGCTTATAGACTTGATACCAAACTATTCCAACAACATCTTTTTGATTTGCCGATGTTGTCTTTACTATCTTTTGGCCGGATAGTGACACTGCGTCGCCTGTTTCTAGATCTTGATCAGATGAATAAATGTGGCCTTCCGTAAAAAAAGCGTCTTCAGACACATTACCGTCCAAGTATAGCATATTGCCATCGCTGTTTCTTAAGTACGCGATTGTAGAACCACCTACTCCCAGATATATCCTTCCTGCCAAGGACGCGTGTGTACTACCGTAGAAAGAAAGAAAACCTTGAGTGGCTGAGTTAGATGTTGCAACCCTGAACTGGCCGGCTTCATCATCAGGGCAGGCCATACATAAAATGCTGAAACCGCTGTCTTCGATAACAACTGTATTTCCTGTATTTGTCGTATGCCCTGCCGAACCTGATCTTATATGAAGTTTTGCGCCGGCGTTGGGAGAGGTGGTGCCAATGGAAAAAGATCCGTCTTTCTTAATATTGGCCTTGGAGTCGTTGTTCGTATAGAATCGTAGATCGTGATTTGTTACTGTTCCAATTTGTCCCAATTTTGTGGAGATGGAGTCTCTTGCGTCAACAAACATTTGGACGTTTCCACTGTAGCGATTTGCAGTCAGTTCAATCCTTGCTCTTTCAACTGCAGAAGTAGTTGCTGATCCGCCGAATTCTGCGCGGTCGCCAATCCTCAAGTTGCCTCCGTAAACATGAGCAATCGTACTAGGATACACGGTCCCTATTCCGACATACCCATCTTGGGTAATTGTTAGACGAGTACTCGATTTGGTCTTGAGATACATTCCATGAGCACCGTTACCCTTGGCATCTATAGCTATCCCATCATTAGCGATTATATGGAGATCGTTTACAAACGTCTCCAAATACATGTGACTTTGGTTATACTGTAATAGGCAGCCCTTATATTCTCCTCCGTGATTGAATTTTATGACGGATCCGTTGGTTGACTTTCCATTGTTTAGTTCAAGCCTGCACCAGTCTTGAGAGTCATCTCTTATTGTTAAGTTTGCCTCGTATTTAGAACCTGACACTTTTGCAACTGTGTCCTTGTTGACAGAATTGCTCTTTTTTCCTATCAGGGTCTTATGAGGAATTATAACTTTTTTAATATTCCTGTTACTGTCAACTGACTTATGTACTGCCTTTTTCCTATACTCATCTTGTGACGACATTAGCCGACGTCCTCTTCAACTATGACAGCTGAATCTAGTATTGAATCATCAAATGGGTAGGGTCTGTTTCTAAACTTGCCGTCTCTGTCTGCATCAAAGAAGGGAAGAGAGGATGAAGCGACCGGGCTTAAGTTTTGCGAGTATGTTCGAACAGGCTTGATTCTACGATCTGTTATTGTACTTACAAATCTGATATGCACTGGACCTCGTGTCACAAAGTTATTTGACCTCCTGCGACGGCGGATCCTAAAAAATAATCTCCTTCGCCTTAATCTAGGGGTTCGGACAAAGAATCTTGTGTAAGGTCTTTGTTCAAGCATATCTCTATACTGCCCGTATGTGTCATGTCGATAAACGGCAGTAGTGTTCATCGGTTCAGTATTAATCAGCCCATACCTGAAACCTGAAGCACCTTTATGCTTTGTCGATCTCCTTATGCATGCCATCGTGCCCGTTGTATGACCCGCTGCGTTGGCTCTGATAAATCCTAAATATCTGTCGTCGGCTACATGTGGTGCGGCGTCTTTTGGATTGGTTTGGACCGCATCAGAACCATCATTACCTGTCAAGAAACTCTTGTGAAAGCCGTTGCGGCCGCGTGGATTTGAAGAATTAGAATTTACAAATCTAATTTTAGCATTATCACTATAAGACCCAAAAGGAGTAAATAAAGCATCCTGGGCCGGGTCGGCACCGATTCTAAATAGCGTTTTTCTTACCTGTTTTGGGTTAGACATGTACATGTTTGGTTGGCGGGCTCCAAGTGAACCTGCTTTTGCTGTTGACCTTATATCAGTTCCCGAGTAGACTGTCAACATGTATCTTTGAGGTTTAGCTATTCTCCTTGGGCTCATCTCAAAAGGAAATGCCAGAGATCCTGAGTACTGCCCTTCGTTGATATAGGAAGCTGTAGAGGCACCTAGTGATTGAGACGTAATTTTACTATGTGGATCGTCAGGGCCTTCGATATAATTGTAATGCTCGCCGCGGATTACTTCAACACCGTTAGGGCTTCGAGATATACCGTCTTTAGGACCCTTGGCATTTGTAAGAATAGAAGATCCTCTTACCCAACCTGCACGATCAG
>CETM01068645.1_pt1 | contig 31071 bp, 38 predicted proteins | sample 361451 | NCBI WGS metagenome assembly CETM01 (sample SAMEA2622690, study PRJEB7988) | marine metagenome | isolation source: saline water (ENVO:00002010), including
TGCTAATGGTATAGTAAATGTTTCAGCAAAAGATAAAGGGACTGGAAAAGAACAGAAAATTCAAATTCAGGCTTCGGGCGGTCTTTCTGAAGAAGAAATTAAAAAAATGGTTAAAGAAGCAGAAGCTAATAAGGATGCTGATAAGAAAAAAAGGGACTCTGTTGATACAAGAAATCAAGCAGATAGTATTATTCATTCTACTGAGAAAAGTTTAAAAGAACATGGGGATAAAATATCTGCAGATGAGAAAAAAGCTATAGAAACAGGAATTTCAGATCTTAAAAACGCATTAAAAGGAACTGATACAGAGGAAGTAAAGAAAAAAACTCAATCCCTAATTCAAGCTTCTATGAAATTAGGCGAAGCAGTCTATAAAAGCCAACAAAAAAATTCTGCAAAAACAGATTCTAATAAAACATCTAAAGAAAATAAAGACAAAGAAAACGTTGTAGATGCAGATTTCGAGGACGTAAAAAAAGAAGACAAAGAAAAAAGAGCCTAAGACTAATTAATAGGAGAAAGCCCTATGGCAAAAAGAGATTATTATGAAGTCCTAGGTGTACAAAAATCATCAAATAAAGACGAAATCAAAAAAGCCTACAGAAAACTAGCATTAAAGTTCCATCCAGATAAAAATAAAGGTGACAAAGCTGCTGAAGAAAAATTTAAAGAAGCAAGTGAAGCCTATCATGTTCTTTCTGATGAAAAAAGAAAAACAAACTATGATCAATTTGGACACGCAGCTTTTCAAGGGGCAGGAGGACAAGGAGGATTTAGTAATTTTGATTTTTCATCCTCTTTTTCTGACATTTTTGAAGATGTATTTGGAGATTTTGGAGACTTGGGAAGTTTTGGCTTTGGAGGTTCACGAAGAGGAAGTAGATCAAATAAAGGTAATGACTTAAGGTATGACGTCTCTGTAAACTTGGATGAAGCATTTTTAGGTACTGAAAAAAAAGTAAACTATGTTACCTATAGAAAATGTGGAACTTGTTCCGGAGCAGGTTCAAAGCCTGGATCAAAACCATCAAAATGTAATTATTGCGGAGGTCAAGGAAAGGTAAGATCAAATCAAGGATTTTTTACAATACAACAAACATGTCCCGAGTGTGGTGGAGAAGGTCAAAAAATTACAAATCCTTGTAATGATTGTAGTGGTATTGGAAAAAAACAATCAGATGAAAAAATTGTGGTTAAAATTCCAAAAGGAGTTGATGACGGAACCAGAATAAGACTTGCTGGAAAAGGAGAGGCAGGATCAAGAGGTGGTTCTAATGGCGATTTATACCTTTTTATATCAATTGAGAATCATAATATCTTTAAGAGGTCAGAAGAAAATCTTTTTTATGAATTACCAATCTCATTTACTGATGCTGCCCTAGGAACTACAGTAGAAGTACCTTCGATTGATGGAGGAAAAACTAAGATTAAAATACCTCCTGGAACCCAAAGCGGTAAACAGTTGAGATTAAGAGGAAAAGGTATGCCAATACTGAGACGAAATGCCTTTGGAGACCTATATATTAAGATTATTACAGAAGTTCCAACATATTTGACAAAAAGACAGAAAGAATTGCTTGCAGAATTTAAAAATTTAGAAAATACTAAGTCAAATCCTTTGATAAAAAACTTTTTTGAGAAAGCTAAAAAATTTTGGAGAAATTAAAATATGTTTAAACTAATAATTATATACGAACTAATTTTTATTCTTTTTTGGAATATTTTATATCATTCTAACTCAGGTGTAGAAAATTGGTTCGAAGAAAGAATTCTTTCTGCAGTATATACTGTGATGTCAACTATGGCTTTAGGTTTTGCTATAGTTTACGTAATATATATAACTGCTAAACTTTCAGGGATTTTAGATAAAGTTACAAAAATTAAGGACCCAAGAAGAGATCTAAGCTAAAGTGAAAAAAATTAAATTAACTATAACTGGTTGCCTTGGAAGAATGGGGCAACAACTTATTAAATCTTCGAAAAAAACTAAAAATTTCAAAGTAGTCTCCATTACTGAAAGTAGGACAATTAAAAAAAGAATATTGGGCTTACAACCGCAATTAAATTCTAAAAATGCTTTTAAAAATACAAATGTAATTATAGATTTTACAGTTCCAAAATGCACTTTAGAAGTTTTGAAAATTGCTTCAAAGCTTAAAAAAAGAGTAGTAATTGGTACAACAGGTTTTTCCAAAAAGGAAGAGAATTTGATAAAAAAATATTCTAGAAAAATACCTATTCTTAAAGCAGGCAATATGAGTTTAGGAGTAAATTTATTAATGTATTTAACTGAGGTAACTTCAAGATCACTTAATAATAATTTTCTAAGTAAAGTTTTTGAAACTCACCACAAACTTAAAAAAGACCATCCGTCTGGGACGGCCTTGATGCTTGGAAAAGGTATAGCTATTGGGAAAAAAAAAGATTTATATAAATTAATGGGTAAAAAATATCTAAATAAAAAATCTTTTCCATATAGTAAAAAAATTAATTTTAATTCTGTAAGAAAAGGATCGGTTATAGGCAAACATGAGGTTTCTTTTTCAAGTGGAAAAGAAATAGTTTCATTAAATCATGAGGCTTTTGATAGGGCGCTTTTTGCTGAAGGTGCATTGTCTGCAGCAAGGTGGATAAAAGGCAAGCGACCTGGCTTATATTCTATGAGAAACGTTTTGAACTTTAAGTGAATAATAAAGAAAAGTCTAAAAACATCCTTAGGATTTTAAATAAAACCTATCCAAAAGTTCCTATTCCTTTAAATTACAAAAATACATTTACCCTTTTGGTTTCTGTGTTGCTTTCAGCTCAATGTACTGACGTAAATGTAAATAATGTGACTAAAAATATCTACCCTAAGTACAATCACCCAAAACATTTTGTTAAATTGGGTAGAAAAAAGATTGAAAGATTAATAAAAAAAATAGGTATTTTTAGAATAAAAGCTAAAAGTATTTTTTACCTCTCAAAGATCCTTCTAGAAAAACACAATGGAAAAGTTCCGAAAACCTTCGAAGAATTAGAGCAACTTCCAGGGGTAGGTCATAAAACGGCTAGTGTTGTTATGTCTCAAGGTTTTGGTTATCCAGCTTTTCCTGTTGACACTCACATTCATCGATTGGCTCAAAGGTGGGGTTTGACCAATGGCGAAAGTGTGGCACAAACTGAAGAAGATCTTAAAAGAATTTTTCCCAAAAAATATTGGAATAGACTTCATTTGCAAATAATTTGGTACGGAAGAGAATATTGTAAAGCTAGAGATTGTCATGGAATTACTTGTAAAATTTGCAAAAGCTGTTATCCCAATAGAAAAAAGCCAATAAAAACAAAAAAAGCTTAATATGGAAATTTTAGGAATAGGCAACGCTATTGTAGATGTCATTTGTAAAGTGGAAGACAATTTCTTAAAAAAAAATAGTTTAGTAAAAAGTACTATGAAATTAGTTAATGAGAACGAGTTTAAAAAATTATTATCAAATCTTAAAATTGAGGAAACTGTGTCAGGAGGATCAATAGCAAATTCAATAGTTGGCCTAGCACAGCTCAATAATAAGGTTGGTTTCATAGGCAAAATCAATCAAGACGAGTTAGGAAATAAATATGAAGAGGGTCTAAAAAAAGAAAAAGTAGAATATTTTTATAAAAAAAAAATTGAAAAAATTCCTACAGGCACGTGTTTGATTTTAATTACCCCTGACTCGGAAAGAACAATGTGTACTTTTTTGGGTATAGCGGGTCAAATTGATGAAGATGATATTGACGCTAACGCAATAAAAAAAAGTAAAATAACCTTCTTGGAAGGTTATCTTTGGGATGAAGGTAATCCTAAAAAAGCTTTGGAGAAAGCTATAATTAATTCAAACAAAGTTGCTATGTCTTTATCTGATAAATTTTGTGTTGATAGACATAAGAAAAGTTTTTTAGATTTGGTAAAAAATAAATTGGACATAACTTTTGCAAATGAACAAGAAATTATTTCTCTTTTAGATGCGAAAAATTTTAATGAGGTTATAGAGTTTTCAAAACAGATTAAAAAAACAATTGTAATTACTAGAGGTAAAAATGGTTCTATTGTAGTTAAAAATAGTGAAGTAATTGAATGTGAAAGCAATAAAAATCTTAAAATTAAAGATCTAACAGGCGCAGGAGATCTTTTTGCGGCTGGCTTTTTTCATGGTCAAATAAATGGGTTGTCTACTAAACAAAGTTTAGAAAAAGGAACTGAAATGGCTTCAAAAATTATTCAAAAAATTGGGGCAAGGCTTGGCTAAATTTTTTTAAGTTTCTTTCTTGAAAAACTACCTTTTCCTTTTTTGGGTTTCACTATTCTTTTATGATATTTTTTTGAAAAGAGATCTATAGCAATTTTATTTCTTTTTTTATATTGAGTAACCATTTTTTGTATTTAAAATTAACTTATTGTCATTAAATTTATCTGAAATTTTTTTTCTCAATCTATAAATATGTGTTTCAACTGTATGGGTGTCTGCGTCTGAAGAATATTTCCAAACTTTTTCTAATATTTGTTCTTTTTTAACAGGAGTTTTTTTTATTAACAGTAGCTCTAAAAGTTCTATTTCTTTTTCAGTAACCATTATAAACAACTTATCTTTCTTAAGCTTTTTTTCATTCTTGTCTAAAATATAATTTTTGATTTCAACAAATGAATTTTGAAAAAATTTTTTTTTAACATTAAATTCAATTATTTTCTTATTTAGTTCATTGATGCTTAAAGGCAAATCTATTCTATCATCATACTCCAATTTGGTTTTGTAATTAGGCTTTGCTAAAAGAATTTTGATTGTCTGTGTGCTCTTCAAAAATTTCGTTACTTCTTTATCTTTTAAAACATTTTCATGAACCATTAGAGCATTCAAATTTGAATTTATACTGTCGATTTGGTTGTTTTTTGAAAATTTTAGTTTAAATTTTAAATAACTTTTTAATTCTATGAGTGAATTTTTAAAGTTTGTATCAGCTAAACATAAAATATTTATAATATTTGTTGAACTATGCATATAAAATTAAAAAACAAAAAACTTTACTTCCTAGATTATAAGATAAAATGTGCCATAGGTAAAAGCGGAATTTCAGCTTACAAAAGGGAGGGTGATGGTTGCACACCCAAAGGTATATTTAAATTTAAGTGTATTTTTTATAGAAAAGACAAAATTTCTAAAATTAAAACAAAATTAAAAAAAATTGTTATTAAAAAAAACATGGGTTGGTGTGATGATCCAAAATCAAAATTTTATAATAAATTGATTAAATTTCCATTTAAGTTTAGAGCGGAGAAACTTTTTTTATCAAAGAATATCTACGATTTGGTTTTGGTAATAAACTACAACATGAATCCAATTGTTAAAAATAAAGGAAGTGCAATTTTTTTACATATTGCAACGAAAAGTTTTTCTCCTACAAAAGGATGTTTGGCCATTTCAAAACAAAATTTGAAAATTTTACTAAAAAAAATAAATACGAAAACTAAAATTTTTATCCTTTAGATCTTTCTCCAAATATAGAACTTCCGATTCTTAAAAAAGTACTTCCATAATTTAGGGCTTCTCTATAATCATTTGACATGCCCATACTCATATCATTTAAATTTAAAGATGCACTTAGTTCAGAAAGAGTTTTGAAATGTTTGTCTGTATTACCATCATTAGGCGGAATACACATTAGTCCAATAACATCCAGTTTTTTTTCTTTTATACAATAATTATAAAATTTATTTAATGAAGATGGAGAAATTCCTGATTTTTGTTTTTCTAAACCAATATTCACTTGTATAAAATATTTTAATTTTTTAGAGAGTTTTTTTTCTGAGTCGCTAAGAGAAGCGGCAAGTTTTTCACTATCTAGAGAATGAATAAAATCAAAAAGTTCGACCGCTTTTTTTGCTTTATTAGATTGTAATTTACCTACCATATGAAGTTTAACCGCGGCATTATTTTCTTTAAAGCTCTTCCATTTCAATTGTGCCTCTTGAACCTTGTTTTCACCAAAATGTTTATGGCCATAATCTATAAGAGGTTTGATATAATCAAACGAAAAGGTTTTCGATACAGCTACAATATTAATTGAGCCTTTATTTCCGCTTTCATTAATATATGAATTTATTTTATTGTATCTTTCAACTATGGTGCTCATAAATGTTTGTTTTAAAAAATAGTTACTATTTATACATCGAGAATAGCAAAATATTAAATTTAAACTTAATTAAATTAAAAAATAAATTTGCTGTAATTTACAGAAATATCGAAAAAACAGAAAATATTGCTAATTTACTTAAGTTTAGAAGGGAGTGTAAAAGAAAATATATTAAATTTTATGTAGCCAATGATTTAAATTTGTTACAAAAACTAAAGGGAGATGGATTATATCTTTCTGCATATAATAAAAGTCTTAAACACTTAAGCCGAAAAAAAACCATAAAAAATATAATAGGTTCTGCACATAATAACAAAGAAATTTACATGAAGCTAAAGCAAGGCTGTAAGCAAATTGTTTTTTCAAGATTGTTTGAAACTTCCTATAAAGATAAAAAAGGCCACGTGGGGATTATAAAGTTTAATCTTTTAAACAATTATATTCAGTGTTTGATCCCTTTAGGAGGTATTAAAAGACAAAATTTGTTAAAATTGAATTTAATTACCGCTCGTTCATTTGCAATTTTGTCAGAGATAAAAAAAAAGCCGGCCAAAATAATTAGCCGGCTTTTTTAAATATTTTAACTAAGTACTAATTAAAACGCCATAGAAATGGCCATTAAAAACTCTTTCTCGTCAGAGTTTTGTACATAGTCAGAATTTTCAGCATCGTCTTGAGATAAAGACAAAGTCATTCCGCCCATTGTGTAAGCAGCTTGAATTGAAGTTATCGTCATAGCATATGTGCTTGTAGCAGAAGTCATAGCGTTAGGTGTAGACTCCTCTTCAGTGTACGATACAGATAAGTTATCGTTTACAGAGAAACCAACTCCCATTGACTTGTTCTCAATGCTCTCGTAACCAGCTAATGCTGTATCTTTAGCAGCAGAGTATGCATCAGTCAAAGAAGCTATTCCAGCCGCTTTGTATGATCTACCATAACCTACTGAGATACCTCCAGGAGCAGCGTATTTAATACCCCAAGAACCATTCTCTTCAGTTTGATCAGCGTCTGTGCTGTCTAATTCCATGTAGTCAGCTTTAACACTTAAACCATCGAATGGTGCCATAGTTACTTGATATTGAGTTATGTCATAAGCAGTAGCACCAGTATTTAAAGTTGCTGTACCGCCACTTGAGTATCCTGCTTGACCATTTGGTGAGTAAGCTACTTTGAACGTACCACCTAATGGAAGCATGCCTGATGGTAAGTGATATTGGATGTTATCGTACGAACTTATGTTGCCCGCATAGATCATTCCAAAACCGTTACCTGTATCAGATGCAACACCGTATGCAGAAGTATCCCATGCGTACTTAGTACCCAAAGAACCTTCATGTATAAATGCTCCAATTGTTCCGTAATCAGTTGCTAAAGTTAGTTGTGCATCGTCATATATCACTGCACCTGTACCCGCTGTTGGGTCAAGGTCTAGTGCGTAATTCCAAGCATAACCATTATCTAACTCGCCAGAAGCACTTAATGTAAATTCATTAACTACTCCCATACCTTTGTCCAAGTTATTTCCAGCTGCTGCACTATCCGAACTCATAATTTGGTATCTGAAGTTTGCGCCACCAGTTACAGATAGCTCACCAGCAGATGCTAGAGTTGGAACAGTTACAAAAGTAAAAATAACGAACAAGATTTTCATTATGTTTTTCATTGTTTTCCTTTGTTGTTCTTGTTTATTAATTTAATAATTATTAAATTATGTTGAATTTAAACTTTTCATCTCTTTTTGCCTGTAAATATTGACTAATTTACCGTTTTTTTAGTTAAATGTTGCAAAAATACAACAGATAAATATCAGAAAAAACGGTTAAATTTTGCCATAAAGCTATAAAATTATCAATTTGTAGTTTATTTTAAATCTAATGATCAAATTTACACGCATTTTTACCTATTTTTTAGCTTTCTTGTTTGTTGTCAATTGTGGAATATACAAAAAAGTTGATGCAAGAAAAGTTCCTGTAAACGCTCAAGAGCGGGCACGAAAAAATGTTGAGGAAGGAAGAGGCGTTGCGTTAAATAAACTTAAGGACGTAGCACGAGGAGGAACATACGAGTTTAGCACTTCTAATCCTATGTGGAGAGCGTCTCTTGAAATTCTTGATTTCCTACCGCTGGCCACCGTAGATTATTCTGGAGGAGTTATTATAACAGACTGGTATAATGATACTTCAACAAAGAACGATTCAATAAAAATAACTTTGCGTTTTTTATCTAACGAAATCCAAACAAATAGTTTAAAAATTATTGTTCACAGAAAACAATGCTCGAAAAATTTAGAATGCGTTATAAAAAAAATTGAATCAAAAATAGAAGAAGAACTAACACGATCAATATTAAATAAAGCAGCTGTGTTAGAAAAAGAAGACAAGAATAAGAAAAAGAAAAAATAATTTTATTTTCATGGACCGACTTGATTTTCAAACAATTGAAAAAAAATGGCAAGAGGTTTGGAAAAATAAAAATTTATATCGATCAAAGAAAGATAAAAAATTTTACTGCCTCGAAATGTTTCCGTATCCTTCAGGCAAAATTCATATGGGACATGTAAGAAATTATACCATAGGAGACGTTGTAGCTAGGTTTAAATATTTAAATGGCTATAACGTTCTTCATCCAATGGGTTGGGATGCTTTTGGCCTGCCTGCCGAGAATGCTGCTAGACAAAATAACTTAAATCCAGTTGATTGGACAAAACAGAATATTGCAGAAATGAAAAGACAATTAAAAAAGTTAGGTCTTTCAATAGATTGGGAATTAGAAGTTTCAACTTGTGATAAAGAATACTACAAACATCAACAAGAGCTTTTTATAGATTTTTACAATAAGGGATTGGTTTCTAGAAAGGAAAACTATGTTAATTGGGATCCAGTAGAAAATACTGTTTTGGCTAATGAACAAGTCATCAATGGACGAGGCTGGAGATCAAATGCTGTAGTTGAAAGAAAGAAATTGTCTCAGTGGTTTTTTAATATAACAAAATTTTCTGAAGATTTATTAACTGGATTAGACAAACTAAATCACTGGCCTGATAAAGTTAAGCTGATGCAAAAAAACTGGATTGGTAAATCCATTGGTTGTGAAATTGACTTTGAAATTGAAGATAATTCAAATAAAATAAAAATTTTTACAACAAGGCCAGATACTATATTTGGTGCGACTTTTATTGCTATATCCGTTGATCATCCTCTTGCTTTGGAGTTCCAAGATAATAAAGAGTTTAATAAATTTAAGAATAGTTGTCTTAAAATGGGAACAACAGAGGAAGCCTTAGCCAATGCTGAAAAAATTGGATTTAAAACTGGCCTGAACGTTTTTCATCCCTTTGTTTCAAAAAAGAAAATTCCAATTTACATAGCAAATTTTGTTTTAATGGACTATGGAACCGGTGCAATTTTCGGATGTCCCGCGCATGATCAAAGAGACTTAGATTTTGCAAAAAAATATAATTTAAACATCATTCAAGTTGTAAGTGAGAATCAAAAAAAAATAGATTATAAAAAAACTAATGAAGCATTTATAGATGATGGAGTTTTAATTAATTCAGATTTTTTAGATGGTTTAAGTGTTTCAGACGCAAAAAACAAAATAATTAAAGAGATTGAAAAAAAAAAGATAGGCCAAAAAAAAATTTCATATAGGCTTAAAGACTGGGGAATTTCACGTCAGAGATATTGGGGATGTCCAATACCAATGATATATCTAGAAGATGGAACAATTAAACCAGTTGAGAAAAGTGAACTTCCAATTGAACTTCCTAAAGATGTAGATTTTAATTCATCTGGAAACCCTTTGGCATCACATCCGACTTGGAAAAAAACTACACAAAAAAAAACCGGCAAGCCAGCTATCAGAGAAACCGATACACTTGATACATTTGTAGACTCATCTTGGTATTTTATGCGTTTTTGTTCTCCAAGACTCAAGGAAGAACCTTTTAATATTGAAAAATTAAATTACTGGATGCCTGTAGATCAATACATTGGGGGAATTGAACACGCTATTTTACATCTACTTTATTCAAGATTTTTCATGAAAGCTGTAAAAGTTAATAATACAAAAATAAATGATGACGAGCCATTTAAAGGCCTTTTCACACAAGGCATGGTTTGTCATGAAACATATAAAAACACAAAAGGTGATTGGCTTAGTCCTGACCAGATAGAAAAAAATTCTAAGGGAGAAATAGTTACTAAAAATAGTAGTGAAAAAGTAAGAGTTGGTCCATCCGAAGCTATGTCAAAATCTAAAAAAAATACAGTTGATCCTGAAAGTATGATTAAAATTTATGGTGCTGATGCAGTTAGATGGTTCATGTTATCTGACAGCCCGCCCGAAAAAGATATACAATGGTCAAATCAAGGTGTAAGTGCTTCTCATAAATTTTTACAGAAAATTTGGAATCTTAATATTGAAATTATCAACAGAAAGGAAGGTAAACTTTCAACAAAAGCTGAGAAAGAACTGGTCGATAATTTTAATTTGTACGTCATGAAAATTACTAATTTGATCAATGATTTTCATTTTAATGTTGTTGTTGCTCAAGTTTATGAGATTCACAGACTTATCAACGAGGCCCTAAAAAAACCAATAAGTAATGAATGTTTTAAAAATATTTTAATTAAATTTATGAAAATTCTAATCCCGTTTACTCCACACTTAGCAAGCGAATGTTTGCAAAAAATAGGGGAGAGAAAGATTGATGAATGGCCGGTTGTTGATAAAAAATCAATTCAAGAAGTAAAAATAAAAGTTGCGATACAAATTAATGGCAAAACAAAAGGCGTTATAGAGGTAAAAAAAGACCTTCCAGAAAAAGATCTTATTAAAGAAAGTCAACATGATAAAAAAATTAGCAAAAATTTGTTGAATAAAGAAATCATAAGAATAATTTATGTCAAAAACAGAATAATAAATTATTTGGTAAAATGACAAAAATTAAAAAAATTTTAACAATCTTCTTTTTTGTACCCCTAATTTTAAGTTCTTGTGGATATCAGAAAATTTATGAAAAAGATAAAAAACTAATTAATATTGTTGAATTTGAAGTTTCAGGAAATAAAAGAATAGGCAGTTCACTAAAAAATGAAATTTTACTAATTTCTTCAAGTGAAGGCGTAAATAAATTCATTCTAAAAGCCAAAGTTGACAAAAATAAAGAAGTTAAAGATAAAAATATATCAGGTAAAATTACAAAATATAACTTAAAACTGGAAGTTAATTTAAGTTTAAAAGAAGTTAACTCATCAAGATCGTTGATAAGAAATTTTTCTCAAACAAACGATTATGATGTTTTAAAAAGTCACTCTGATACCCTAAGTACAGAAAAAAAATTAATAGAAAATATGACTCAACAAATAGGAGAAGATATAATTAATTTTTTAAATATTTACGTGAATTAAATGATATTAAAAAGCTACATAGTAGAAAATAAAGTTGAGTCTTTACAGCCTTTTAATTCAGTTTTAATTTATGGAGAAAATGATGGGATTAAAAATGATTTAAAAAAGAAAATTAAATCCATAAATAAGGACGCAGAGTTAATAATTTTTTTTCAAAATGAAATTACAAAAAACCCAAATTTATTAGCTGAACAAGTTAACAACACTTCCCTTTTTTCATCTAAAAAAATCATATTTATAAATGAGATAACTGAAAAAAATTATAATCTTATAATGAGTGTTATCGAAAACATGAATAAAGATGTCAAAATTTATTGTTTCAGCAGTCTTTTAGATAAAAAATCAAAACTTAGATCTTTGTTTGAAAAAAATGAAAATTTAGCAGCACTTCCTTGTTATCAAGACGATGAAAGAAGTTTAAGCTACTATATAAATTCTCAACTAAGAGGTTTAAAGGGCCTATCCCAAGAAATTGTTAATTTTATAATTAACAACAGTGGCCTTGATAGAGGAATGGTGAGTAATGAAATAGAAAAAATTAAAATTTTTTTTGATAAAAAAACTATTAACATTGAAAATCTTGAAGAACTCTTAAACATTAAATCAAATCAAGACTTTAATCTTTTAAGAGATGCTTCATTATTAGGAGAAAGAAACAAGGTTAATAAGCTTTTAGGGCAAGTTCAATTTGAAAATGAAGATTTTATTTACTATCTTAATAATTTAAATATGCGAATAAATAAGCTCATGGAAGCCATCAAAATTAATGAAGAATTAAAAAATGAAGAAGAATCTGTTAACAAACTCACGCCTAAAATTTTTTGGAAAGACAAACCAGTATTTTTAAAACAATTACAAAAATGGGATAAAAAAAAATTACAAAAAAGTCTTTTTAAAATAGCTAATTTAGAATTGAATATAAAAAAAGGTAATCAGGCAAGAAATGATTTGCTTCTTAAAAATTTAATAGTCTATTTGTGTCAAGAAGCTATTGTCGTTGCTTAAGTAACTTTGAAATAAGATCGAATTGTTCAAGACTCTTATATTCAATGACGATTTTTCCTGAGTTATTTTTTTTATTTAAAATGTTTACTTTTAATCCTAGTACATCTTCTAGTTGATTTTTTATATTCTCAACATCTGCATCTACTTGTTTAAACAATTTAAATGGTTTTTTTGATTTTTTAGTAAGATTTTCAACATCTCTAGCACTTAATTTTTTGTTTATTATCTCCTCGGCTACACCCGAAGCATTAGACAATCCTACCAAGGGTCTAGCTTGACCTGCGGTTAGTAAACCTTCTTCGAGCATCGTTACTACATCGGACGGTAATGTTAAAAGTCTCATGGTATTACTAATATGGCTTCTGCTTTTTGACATGAATTGAGCTATCTTTTCCTGATCATAACCAAATTCCTTAGCCAGTCTTTGGTAACCTTTGGCTTCCTCTATCACATTCAAATCTTGTCTTTGTATATTTTCTACAATCGCAACTTCTAAAGTTTGACTATCACTTAGATCCAAAATAACTATTGGAACTTCGTGCAACCCAGCTTTTTGAGCAGCAAGCCATCTTCTTTCACCTGCAACAATTTCATATTTATTTTTATCTATTTTATCTTTTCTGACTGCAATGGGCTGTATTAATCCATTTTTTTTTATTGAGTCTGATAATTCTTTTATTTTTTCTTCATCAAAATTAATTCTTGGTTGATAACGATTTCTATTTAAATCACCTATTTGAGCAAATAATTGTTTTTTTTCTTTTTGATCTAAATCATTTTTTTCTTGTTTAATATTAACTTCTCCCAATAAAGCTGAGAGTCCTTTGCCTAGGCCTTTTTTTGATATATTCAAGCAGCACTTCCTATTCTTGGCGTTTTTTCTTTTAAAAATTCATCAGCTAAATTCAGGTATGCTTTACTTCCTTGGCAATTTAAATCGTAAACTACACAAGGCATTCCATGTGAAGGCGCCTCTGACAATCTTACATTTCTAGGAATTACAGTTTGATAAACTTTTTCTACAAAATGCTTTCTTGCTTCTTCCTCTACTTGAGCAGAAAGTTTGTTTCTTTTATCATACATAGTAAGTAAAATACCTCTAATGTTTAGAGCTGGATTTAAATTTTGTTTTATTCTCTCAATAGTTTTTAGTAGCTGAGTAATACCCTCCAATGCAAAAAATTCGGTTTGTAAAGGAACTATTAATTCATCTGCAGCCACCAAAGACATAATAGTAAGTAAGGTCAGCGATGGAGGGCAATCTATAAAAATTGTTTCATATTGTTTTAGATCACTATCCTGATTTAATTTAAAAATTTCCTTTAATAAAAAAGCTCTGTTCCCATCATTAGCTGTTTCGACTTCTAAGCCTGATAAATCAACATTTGAAGCTACAAGATCAAGTCCTTCAATATTAGTTTTTTGGATAGTTTCGCTAAGTTTAATCTTACCAATTAGAAGATTGTAAATATTTTTAATATTATCGTTGTTTGATTTTCCAAGTCCTGTTGTGGCGTTACCCTGTGGATCTAAATCTATAACTAAAACCTTTCTCCCTTTTTTTGCTAAAGCAGTAGCTAAATTTATCACTGTTGTAGTCTTTCCTACCCCTCCTTTTTGATTAATTACTGAGATTATTGATTTAGCCACTTTAATTTTAAAATTTTTTTTTCTTTTATCTTGCGTAAACTAGTAAAATTTTTGATTTTTCATCAGTAACGCTACTTATTAACTTATACTTGAAAGAGCAAACTCTCAAAGCATTATCTATTTCAGCCTGTGCATTCTTTCCCTTAAGAACTATCAATTTATGAGGTTTTTCGATCTTTTCACGTGAAATTCTTAATAATTCAGGTAATTTTTTGAAAGCTCGACATACAATATAATCTGAGTCAATTATATGAGATTGATAATCATTATCAAATACTCTACATCTTATATTTAGTTTTTTAATTATTTCCTTTAAAAATTGACATTTAACCTTTGATTTTTCATAAAGTTTCACGTGAAAATTGTTATTTGAATTCATAATAGCTAGGACCAAACCAGGAAATCCACCACCAGTTCCAAGATCTGCTAAAGATTTATTATCTTTCAATTCTATTAATCTCAATATTTGAGCTGAATCTAACACATGACGATTCCAAATATCTTTTTCAGTCGATTTTGCTATTAAATTATATTTTTTATTAAATTTTAAGACTTCTGAAACATATACTTCAAGTAATCTAAGATTTTTTTCATTAAACCCTATCTGCTCATATAGTTTTTTTTCTATATTTAACTTCATTCCTAAGCAGTTATTTTAAATTTAGATCTCTTAATATAACCTAAAAGAATAATAGCAGCTGCAGGGGTAACTCCATCGATTCTTAGAGCTTGTCCTAAAGTTCTGGGCCTTATTTTGATTAGTTTAGCCTTTATTTCATTTGATAGACCGCTTAATGATTCATAATCAATCTTGCTGGGGATGATAACTCCTTCATCTTTTTTAAAAGAATCTATGTCGTGGGATTGTCTAATTAGATATCCTGAGTAATGAGCGTCAATTTCAACCTGCTCATCGATAGAACGATCAAACTGGGGTATATCAGCCCATATTGATCTAATTTTGTTTAATGTTACATCTTTCTGTGACAATATTTGAAATCCGCTTCTCTTAACTCCATCTTTAGCAATCTTAATGGAATATTTCTGAACTGCGTTTGGAGTAATTGTTTTGGACTTCAAAGAATCTATAACTTGAACTATTTTTTTTTGCTTGTCTAAAAATTTTTTTTCTCTTTCATCTTTAACAAGATTTATTTTTAATCCTAAAGGGGTTAATCTTTGATCAGCATTATCAGCTCTAAGAGATAATCTATATTCTGCTCTAGAAGTGAACATTCGGTAAGGTTCAGATACTCCTTTTGTGATTAAATCATCAATCATAACTCCAATGTAAGATTCTGATCTATCTAGGACAAATTCATTTTTTGAGTTAATCTTTTGAGCTGCATTAACTCCAGCTATTAAACCCTGGGCAGCAGCTTCTTCATATCCTGTTGTTCCATTTATTTGTCCTGCTAAATACAAAGATTTAATTTTTTTTGTCTCAAGCGTTGGTTTGAGCTCTCTTGGATCTACAAAATCGTACTCTATTGCATACCCAGCTCTCTTCATTTTAACATTCTCTAAACCCTTGATTTTAGATAGTATTTTAAGCTGTATCTCCTCTGGTAAGGAAGTTGAGATGCCATTTGGGTAAACAGTGTTGTCCTTTAATCCTTCCGGTTCCAAAAATATTTGATGTTTTTGCTTCTCCTTAAACTTGACTATTTTGTCTTCTATTGATGGACAATATCTTGGCCCCACACCTTTAATGCTGCCTGAGTACATAGCGCTCTTTTCAATGTTTTCACTTATTATTTTATGCACTTCATTATTAGTATATGTAACACCACAAGAAATTTGCTTATTATAAACTTTCTCAGTTAAAAACGAAAAAAAAGATGGTAATTCATCAGCAGGTTGGGAGTCCAACTCATCGTAGTTTATTGTGTTACCATCCAATCTCGGAGGAGTACCAGTCTTTAATCGACCTATAATCATATTATACTTGCTTAGTTGTTCGCTTAATCCTGTTGATGGTTTTTCGTCGAATCTACCAGCAGGGATTTTTTTTTCACCAATATGTATAAGTCCATTAAGAAAAGTCCCTGTTGTTAATATTAACTTTTTACAATGAAATTCTTTTCCACTTGCACAAACAAATCCTTTTACTTCATCCTTGGCAAATATAAATTTTATAATGGGGTCAGCTATTATATGTAAATTGTTATAACTTCCTAAAGTTTCTTGCATAAACTTTTTATAAAGAGCTCTATCTGATTGAGTTCTTGGTCCTCTTACTGCAGGACCTCTGCTTCTATTTAATAACCTAAATTGGATTCCCGACTTATCAGCAACATGACCCATGACTCCGTCCATTGCATCAATTTCCTTAACCAAATGCCCTTTACCAAGGCCACCTATGGCTGGGTTACAAGACATTTCCCCTATTGTTTCAATTTTATGTGTAAAAAGAGCAGTATTAACGCCCATTCTAGCTGATGCTGCTGATGCTTCACAACCAGCATGACCACCACCTATTACCGCCACATCAAACATTGTTTTATTTGTCATAGGGTAAATGTATCGATGAAATACGATTTTACAAGCTCAAATATAGATTATTTACCAATACAAAAATCTTGAAAGATTGATCCAAGTATTTCTTCTACATCGACTTTACCTACAATGCTTCCAAGATGCCTAGTTGCTAATCTAAGATCTTCTGCTGCTGTCTCTATTTCTTTTTTTTGGTCTTTCTTTAGAAACTTTTCTATTTCTTTAAGAGTTGCTTCAAGCTTGATACGATGTCTTTCCTTAGTAATCAGAATATCATTTGTTTTCATAAATTTTTTACTAAGTTTTAATTTTATAGTTTTAATTAAGTTGTTGATGTTTTTGTTTTTTTTGACTGATATTAAAATTTGATTATTTTCTTTAAACACATTTTTGGGAATTTTTTTTTCTAAATCTGACTTGTTAAAAACTAAGATACAATCTTTATTAATTAGTTTTTTTAAGTCTCTATTTATTGTTTTTTTTGAAGCATCTACCATAATCAAGATTAGATCAGCATCTTTAGCTTTTTTAATTGCTCTTTTTATCCCTTCTTTTTCAACTTTGTTTTTTGCTTTTCTAATCCCTGCTGTATCTGCCAAAATAACTGGGTAACCATCAATGTTAAGATAAGTTTCTATAACGTCTCTGGTGGTTCCTTCTTGTTCTGATACAATAGCTGCCTCCCTTTTTGATAAGAGATTTAATAGTGAAGATTTACCTACGTTTACATCTCCTAGAATAGATATTCTAAATCCATCTCTAATTTTTTCTCCAATTTTTTGATCTTCTAATATCTTTTTGATGCTTTTATGAACTTGCTTAATAGAGCTATGGACTTCTTTCAAAATATTGTGGGGCAGATCTTCCTCTGTAAAATCGATTTTGGCTTCAATATAAGATAAAGATTTAATTAATTTTTCTCTTAAAGAATTGTAATAATTTGAAGCATTTCCTTGAATTAACTTTATAGCTTGTTGTCTCTGGAGATCAGTCTCAGCATGGATAAGATCTCCAATACTTTCTGCTTCTAACAAATCTATTTTATTGTTTTGGAATGCAATTTTTGTAAATTCACCTGGTTCAGCTAACCTGCAGTTTTCCCTCTCACCTAGTACTCTCAAAAAACAACTTATAACCGCGTTGCTACCATGAGTATGAAATTCTGCTAAATCCTCGCCAGTATAGCTATTAGGACCAGGAGACCATAATAACAAGCCCTCATCTATAACTGTCCCACTGGATGGATCATGAAATTTGCAAATGTTGACTTCTTTTGATTTTATATTATTTTTTTTTGTGATCTGTTTTGAGATCTGTAGACTGTCTTTTCCAGTCAGTCTTATTATTGCGATACCAGAAGGTCCTCTTCCTGTTGATAGTGCGAATATATTCATTTCATTCTTTTTGTTTTTTTCTTAACATAGAATATATGAAAAATACTATTTCTTTTAACACTAAGTTTGGCTGGGTTTCAGCAACTGAAATTAACCAAAAAATCACAAGAATTCAGTTTAACAAAACCTCAAAATCAGGAAGATTTTCAAAAAATCTTAAAAATCTTAAAAAAATGTTGAATAATTATTTCAAAGGAAAAACTAATAAAATAAACGCACCAATTAGTTTAAAAGGTAATAATAATCAAAAAAAAATTTGGCGTGAGTTAAAAAAAATACAGCGAGGTAGTACAAATACTTACGGAAAAATTGCTAGAAAATTAAAATTTTCACCAAGATATGTTGGAAAGGTTTGTGGTGAAAACAAACATGTTATTTTAATACCTTGTCATAGAGTTATTAGATCAGATGGATCAATGGGAGGTTTTAGTGCTAAGGGTGGAGTTAAGTTAAAAAAAAAATTAATACAATTAGAAAAATATTAGCTTGTCTTGTTCATTGAGTCGAAAAAGTCTGCATTATTTTTAGTATTTTTTAATTTGGATATCAAAAATTCTATACCATCCATAGTTCCCATGGGACTTATAATTCTTCTAAGAACATTCATTTTTGATAGATCATCTTTTTCAAATAACAACTCTTCTCTTCTTGTTCCTGATCTTGTTATATCAAGAGCTGGGTAAATTCTTTTATCGGCAACTTTTCTATCTAAAATTAATTCTGAGTTACCGGTACCTTTAAATTCTTCGAAAATTACCTCATCCATTCTACTTCCTGTATCAATTAATGCTGTTGATATAATAGTTAAAGAGCCTCCTTGTTCAACGTTTCTAGCGGCACCAAAAAATCTTTTTGGTCTTTGCAGAGCATTGGCGTCAACACCACCAGTTAAAACTTTTCCAGAACTTGGTATTACAGCATTATAAGCTCTTCCTAACCTAGTGATAGAATCTAGCAAAATAACTACGTCCTTTTTATGTTCAACTAATCTTTTTGCTTTTTCAATAACCATTTCTGCAACAGCAACGTGGCGAGATGCAGGCTCATCAAAAGTTGAAGACACAACTTCTCCTTTTACCGATCTTTGCATATCAGTTACTTCTTCGGGTCTCTCGTCGATTAACAACACCATTAAAAAACATTCTGGGTGATTTGCTGTTATTGATTGAGCAATATTTTGAAGAATAATAGTCTTACCGGCCCTTGGAGGTGAAACTATTAAAGCTCTTTGTCCTTTTCCTATTGGACTTACTAGATCAATAAGCCGAGCGGTATTATCAGGTTTTTTTTCAATTTTAGTACTCTCAACTTCTAACTTGATTCTTTCATTAGGATATAGTGGGGTTAAGTTATCAAATGCAATTTTGTTTTTTCCTTTTTCAGGAGCGTCAAAATTTATATTATTAACTTTTAATAAAGCAAAATATCTTTCTGCATCTTTTGGGGCTCTTATTTCTCCCTCAACGGAATCACCTGTTCTTAACCCAAATTTTCTAATTTGACTTGGGCTTACATAAATATCATCCGGCCCAGGTAAATAATTTGACTCAATTGCTCTAAGAAAACCAAATCCATCTTGTAAAACCTCTAAAACACCATTGGCTGTGATTTGTTCGTTTTTTTCAGCTAATTTTTTTAATATTGCAAATAATATTTCCTGCTTACGGAGAGTACTTGGATTTTCAATTCCAAGTTTTTCTGCCTCAGAAATAATTTCCGCTGGGTTTTTTTGCTTAAGTTCTTGTAAATTCATATGATGATTAATTGATTAAGGTAAGTAAGTTAAATATATGTATTTTTTAAAATATTTCAAGCCCTATAATGGCTTAAAAACTACAACAAAGATAATAATTATCAATAAAACTGTTGGGACCTCATTAATTATTCTAAAGAATTTGGAGGAGTATTCATTAGAGTTTACGCTGAATCCCCTTAAACATAGGAGCAAAAAGAAGTGGTAAATAGTTAGTAATATTACAGCTAATAATTTTATTTGAAGCCACAATTGAGAGAAACTTTGAATACCTATAGAATGTACCAACAACATGCCAAATATCCAAGACAATATCATTGCAGGGTTCATGATGTAAAAATAAAGCTTTCTTTCCATTATTTTAAAAGTCTCATTTTGTTGTTCATTATTTGAGGTGTTGGCGTGATAAACAAAAATTCTTGGGAGATACAATAAGCCTGCGAACCAAGAAATAACTGCTATTAAATGTAATGCTTTGAATGTTAAATAAGCGTTCATTGTTAGTAAAAACACCTCTCTACAAGTTTTTGAAACAAATTTATATGGCTATCATTGTCATTTAAGCAGGGAACTAAGTCAAAATTCTCACCTCCTGATTTGATAAAAGTTTCTTTTCCCTGAATTGCAATTTCCTCAAGAGTTTCGACACAATCAGATGCAAACCCAGGACAAATAACTAAAATATTTTTTTTCCCCTCAGCAGGTAATTTTTCAAAAGTTTTATCAGTATAGGGTTGTAACCATTCTTGGGGGCCAAACCTAGATTGAAAAGAAGTTTGAATTGGTATCTCTTCTCCAAAAGTCTCAATTAAGAGTCTTGAGGTTTTTTGGCAATAACATTGATAAGGGTCTCCTTTGTCAAAATATTTTTTTGGGATTCCGTGATAAGAAGCTAGAATTAAATCTGGCTTCCAACTAATTTCATTTATTTTTTTTTTCAGACTATCAGATAAAGCCTTTATATATAAATTATTTGATTCATAGTGTGGGATAATTTGTAAACTAGGCTGCCATCGCATTTTCATTAAGCTTCGGTAAACTTCATCACATACTGTAGCGGTGGTTGCCGCGGCATACTGCGGATATAAAGGTAAAACTATCAAATTTTCGCATCCTTGTTCTTTTAGTTTTTTAATGACGCTTTCTATACCTGGACTGCCATATCTCATTGCGTAATCAACCTTAAGGCTCTCGGAGCCAATTTTTTGAGATAATTTTTCTGTTTGTTTGATTGTGTAATATCTTAAAGGAGACATGTCCTCTTCTTTCATCCAAATTTCTTTATATGCTTTAGCAGTTTTTGAAGGCCTAAAATTTAATATAAATAAATTTAGAATGATCTGCCAAATTATTGGGTTAACTTCAATTACTCTTCTGTCCGAAAGAAACTCTTTTAAATACTTTCTTATATCTAACCAACTTGTAGAGTCTGGGGTTCCTAGATTAACAAGAAGAATACCGGTTTTTCCATAATTAATTTTTGGGTGATTATTTTTCATTTATAAGATCTTACTTTTTCTATAACGCTTTTTAAAACCTCTGGGTTTGTTTCTGGGAGTAGCCCATGACCAAGATTAAAAATATATGCCCTATTATTAAATATATTTAAATATTTATCAACTTCATCAAACAACTTTCCTTCATTGTTTAATAAAAGTTTTGGATCCATACCTCCTTGCAAACAAACATTGTTCAAATTTTCCTTAGCCCAATTTGGATTTATATCAGAGTCAATGTTTAGACAATCAGGTTTAACTATGTCCATAAATTCTTTATATCTGTGTCCAATTCCTTTAGGAAAACATATACTAGGGATGTTAATTTTTCTGCAAAATTTTACAATTTCATAATTTGGAGCATAACAAAACTGTTTTAAATGTTCTTCGGGAAGCAAACCCGCCCAAGAGTCAAAAATTTGTATTATGTCAGCTCCTGCTTCCTTCTGTTTTTTAATATGAATACATAAAAATTCTGTAATTTTTTGGAGCAGAGATTTGACTTCATCTTTATTAAAATTAAAATTTACTATATTTAAATCTTTTTTATTTTTTTTTAAATCAAACATGTAGACAAGTAAAGTCCAGGGGGCTCCAACAAATCCTATTAAAGATTTACTTTTATCAAGTTCTTTTCTAGTTTTTTCTATTGCTTTATATACTTGATCTAATTTATTTATAAATTTATTTTCTTTTACATCTAAAAGTTTATTTATTTCTATTTTAGATAGTTTTGGACCTAAATTTTTTTCAAATTTAACTTCTTGACCTAACCCAAATGGTAACATTAAAATATCTGAAAATATTATTGCTGCATCTAAATCATAACGTTTAATAGGTTGTAATGTAATTTCAGCACTTAATTCACTGTTAAGACATAACTTAATAAAGTCTGGATTTTGAGATCTAATTTTTTGAAATTCAGGTAAGTATCTTCCAGCTTGTCTCATAAACCACACAGGGACACAAGACTTATCTTTATTGATCAAACATTTAGTTAATTTATTCATTTATATTAATATTATATATTTATAAGTTTATTATTAGTAATAGGTCATGTTAACTTGTGAAGTAACTAGTTATACATAGTTTTGAACATTTTATTCTATAAAAATTGGTTAAAAATGAGAGATTTTATAAAGATATAAAATTATATTAACATTTAATGATAACTTTAACTAAATATATCAACATCTAATAAAATGTTTAAGATATGTTAGTTCTTGTTAGCCTTTTTGAAAAATAATTAACAAAAAGGTATAAGATAAAGTTATAAAATTTGTATTAACAGACTTATGACCGAAAAATACAATGTATATTTAATATCAGATTCAACTGGTGAGACACTAGACAGAATATTTTTATCATTAAAATCTCAATTTGCTAATTTTGATTATGATAAAAAAGAGTTTGTGTTTGTAAGAACAGAACAACAAATTGATAAAATTATATCTGAAGGAGCTTCGATAAAAAACTGTATAATACTTTATACAATTGTTGAAACTAGACTTGCGAAATATATATCAAAAAAAAGCGAGGAGAAAAATATCCCCTGTTTTGGTATATTGGGTAACTTAATATTGACGTTTTCAAAACTATTAAATCAAAAGGCGTCTCATAAACCAAGTGCCCAACATGTTTTAGACGAAGATTACTATAAAAGAATAGAGGCTATACAATTTACAATGTCTCATGACGACGGAAAAAAAACAGAAGACATTATAAAATCAGATATAATTTTATTGGGTGTAAGCAGAACAGGAAAAACGCCCACTTCAATTTATCTTGCAAACAGAGGTTTTAAAACCATGAACATACCTTTAGTAGAAAAGCAAAATATTCCTGAAAATATAAAAACAAAAAACTTCAAATCTTGTGTTATTGGTTTATATGCTGATCCTCAAAGATTGTCAGACATTAGAAGGAATAGGGTTAATATAATGAACGAAACCAAAATACCCACTTATACAGATCTTGAATCTATTAAAAAGGAAGTTGAAGAGTCAAAAAAACTTTTTAAAAAATATAGTTGGCCTTCCATTGATGTAACAAGAAAATCAATAGAAGAAACAGCAGCATCAATAATAAAAATTTACGATATAAGTAAAGGAAAATGAGTATAATTTTAGCTTCAAAAAGTGGAGTGAGAAAGAAAATTTTAGATGAAAACGGGATAAGTTGTGAAGTCATTCACTCAAATGTTGATGAGGATCAAGTAAAAGAGTCTTTGCTTAATGAAAAAGCATCACCTTTAATTATTTCAAAAAACCTCGCAGAACTGAAAGCCAACAAAGTAAGCGCAAACAACCCTGACAAGCTTGTTTTAGGCGCAGATAGTGTGATCGATCTTAATAATAACTTAATATCTAAACCCAAATCCCGAGAAGAAGCTAAGCAAATACTTCAAAGTTTAAGTGGGAAAAAACATTATTTAATAAGTTCAGCATGTATATCTAAAAACGGATCTATGATATGGAATCATACAGAAAAATCAGCTTTAACAATGAAAAAATTAAATCTAGATGAAATTCAATCGTATTTATCCAAAATAAGAGATGAAGAATTATACGCTTATGGAGTTTACCAAATAGAAGCAGATGGTAGATCTTTGTTTCTGAAGATCGAAGGTGATGAAAATTCAATTATGGGCTTGCCTGTAGAAAAAATTAAACAATATTTAAACAATCAGTAATGCTAATTTTAATTTGGTTTATATTTTGTATTGTTTTTTATTTAGTACAAAAAACACTTGGCAATTCTGGACATGCGTTGGAGGTATTTGCTTTATTAACAGCTTTAATACTATTTATTATTGATAGATTTAGTAAAAAATTAAAAAAATGAAAAAATACTTAGTAATTGGAAAACCAATAAATCATTCACTGTCACCAAAACTTCATAACTATTGGTTAAAAAAAAATAATATTGATGCTGTCTACGATAAAAAGAAACTAGAAGAAAATGAAATACAAAATATAATTTCTGAAGTCAAAGATGAAAAAGTAAATGGTTTAAACGTAACAGTACCATTTAAAAAAGCTGTTATCCCACATCTAGATGAACTTACTAATACAGCAAGTACAACTGAGTCAGTAAACACAATATATTTAAAAAACAAAAAGGTTGTTGGTGACAACACTGATATAATTGGCTTCGAAAAAGCCATTGATCATATTAAATATAAAGTCTTAGGGAAAAAAATCTTAATTCTTGGTGCCGGCGGAGTAGTTCCTTCAATTATTTTTGCATTAAAAAAAAATGGTGCAGAAGAGATAATTTTAAGCAACAGAACAAAAGAAAAGGCTCAAAATCTTAAAAAAATTTTCCCAGATGTAAAAAATGTAAATTGGGGCAGCGTAGTTAATTTTGATATGGTTATTAATGCAACTAGTTTAGGACTTAATATTAGCGATGAGATAGAATTTAATTATAAGAAAATCGAGCCAAACAAATTATTTTTTGACTTAATTTACAACCCCAAAATGACTAAGTTTTTAATTAAAGCAAAAGAAAATGGAAATCAGACAGAAAACGGAAAAATGATGTTTTTATTTCAAGCTCAAAAAGCATTTGAAATTTTTCATGGAATAAAACCAAATGTCGATAAAAGTACAATAAACCTTTTGGAAAATGATTAGAATTGGAATTACAGGTTCGTTGGCGTCAGGCAAATCTACTGTTGCTAAAATAATCTCAAAAGGAAAATATCCAATATTTAGTGCTGATAAAACTGTTGCGAATTTGTATAAAAGAAAAAGTTTTCAGAAAAGATTAACTAAGATTTTCAATCTACAAAAAAAGAAAAATATTAAAAGAGAACTTGGATCGTTAATTCAATATGATAAGAAAAAACTTAAAAAACTAGAACAGATAGTTCACCCTCTAGTTAGAAAAGAAATGAAAAAAAAACTTAGAAAAAAAAATAATTTAAAGCTCTCCATTTTTGAAATTCCTCTTTTAATAGAAAGCAAACTAATGAAATATTTTAACGTTATTATCTTTGTTAGTTCAACAAAAAGACTAAGGCTTAAAAGATATATTGGTCGCAAAGGTAATAAAAAGATATTCACAATTCTAGACTCTAGACAATTTAAACCAACGAAAAAAATTAAAATTTGCGATCACGTGATTTATAATAATAAAAACATTAAAAGTTTAAAAAAAAGAGTAAAAGAAATTATAAGAATATATGAATGAAATTTTCTTAGATACCGAAACAACAGGACTATCTATCCGTGATAAGCATCGTATTGTCGAAGTTGCTTGCATAGAAACCAAAGGCTTGGTTCCAACAAAAAATGTTTTTCATAAACTTATAAATCCTCAGCGGGAAGTGCCCGAGGACGCAGTAAAAATACATGGTTTTACGACAGAAATTTTAAAAAAAGAAAAAACATTCGAGCAAGTTGCTGATGATTTTTTAAATTTTGTTAAAGAAAAAAAATTAATTATTCATAATGCAGATTTTGATTTGAGCTTTTTAAATCATGAACTTAGGTTACTAAAAAAGGATGAAATTAAAAAAAAACAAGTCATCGACTCTTTAGAATTGGCTAGAGAAAAATTTCCGGGTGTTTCAAATTCTTTGGATAATCTATGTAAAAGATTTAAAATAGATCTCTCAAGAAGAACTAAACACAATGCTTTATTAGACTGTGAACTTTTAAGAGAAGTTTATATTAATCTTTTAGATGCTAAAGAACCAAAGTTGGCTTTTTCAGAAGATAAAGCAGAGGAGAAAAATGAGAAGAAATTATCAGAAAAAAATTATTATAAAAAAATTATCAAACCATCCTCAGAAGAGATTGTAAGACACTCAAACTTTTTAAAAACAGAACTTAAAAAAAATTATTACTGAGTTTTTCTTTGTTCATAAAGTTTTTCAAAATTTATAACTTCATCAATCTTAATATTTTTAAATCCTGAACTCTCAAATAGGTGAATAAAAGTTTTTCTTAAATCAGGATAAATAGTTGTTGGAACTTCTACAAGAATAATTTTTTCTAGTTTTTTTTTATCATTTATTTTTTCGCCAAATTCAATAAGAGTTGAATGAGTGATATTGGCAATTATATTTTTTAAATCTTCTTTTACAGGACTTAATAAAATCGTTGTCTCAATGGAAATAATTTTTTCTTTTATAGGGTTGCTTTTAATATTAATTTTAACTTTATAATTAGCGATATTTTCTGCCAGTAAAAAAAAACTTTTAGTATCTGAAATTTTAAAATTTAAATCTTTAATATATTTTGCTACAATTTTATAATTCATCTTTATCTTTTTTATCGTCTTCTAAAACTTCTCCTTCCACAAATGTATTTTCATCTAAATTTTGTTTTTTTTTCTTTTTAATAAAAAAGTTAATAATTATCTTTCTTGTGAAAGGTATTAATAAAATAAAACCTAATGTGTCTGTAATAAAACCTGGAGTAATTAACATTATAACTGCCACCCCGATAGAAGCTCCCGAAATAACTTCGTATAAAGGAATCTCATTTTTATAAATATTTAAAAGCCCTGACTTAATTGTATTCAGTCCTTCTATACGAGCGTAGTAAACACCCACAATAGCTGTAAGCATTATCAATAAAATTGTGTTCATGGCCCCTATTTGTTGGCCTATTTTAATCATTAACCAAACTTCTGCTAAAGGAACGCCTATAATTAATAGAAATAATGAGTTCATTTGTCTGATACAAAAATATATTATTAATGTATATTTATCAAATTATGAGTAACAATTTTGGTTATATAGACATAATTTTGCTAGCAATGATTGCTGGTTTTATAATTTTAAGACTAAGGAACATTTTAGGTAGAAGAACAGGACACGAGGATAAAACTTTTACAAATTTTCCAGGCAAAAATTTTGAGCAATTCAAAAAGAGAGATCTAAATCCTAGCAAAGCTAATGTAAATGAACTTGTTGGAGAAAATAAAAAGAATTTTTTAAAAGGTGCTGAAATTGCTTATGAAACAATAATAACATCTTTCGCAAAAGGAGATCAAAAGAAATTAAAAGACCTTTTAACTCCTGAAATGGCTTCCAACTTTGCTACCGCTATTGAGCAAAGAAATAAAAATAAAATAAAATCAGAATTAACATTTATCGGTATTAAAGAGTCAAAAGTTGAAAAATATGAAAAGATTAAAAACAATCTTTTTGCAACTGTGAAAATCGTATGTGAAATAATATCTGTGAAAAAAAACCAAGAAAACAAAATTATAGAAGGAAATCCTGATAAAATTAAAACTGTAACTGATTATTGGAAATTTTCTAAGAATTCTTTAACTCAAAGCCCAAATTGGTATTTAGCTGAAATCATTAGCAAGTGAAAAAGAAATTCACTCTTCCGATCTCTGATTTAAAAGATTGGCAAGAGTATACACGCAGTCCCAAAGATATATATGACAAAGATCAAGACAACCAATCTAGGAAAAAAAATATATTAAAATATAAATTTGATTTACATGGTTACAGTCTCAATGATGCAAATAAAAAAGTATCAGAAATTATAAATTTTTGTTCAGAAAAAAATTATAGTGAGATTTTATTGATAACAGGAAAAGGTTTACATTCAGAGGAGAATGACGTTTTCAAATCAAAAGAATTAAGTAAATTAAAATTTTCAATACCTGAATATATTAAATCTTCAAGAGAATTGTCTGAAAAAATTTTAGGCATTAAAACAGCCTCTCAAAACCAAGGAGGCGAAGGAGCTTTGGTGATTAAATTGAAAATTACAAAATAAATTTTGATAAATCCGTGTCTCTGACTAGGTCACCTAAATTATTTTTTACGTACTCTTTATCAATGACTATTTTTTCTCCCGATTTATCTGATGCATTAAAGCTTATATCATCTAAAACTTTTTCAATAATTGTATGAAGTCGTCTAGCCCCTATATTTTCTACAGAAGAGTTAATCTCAGTAGATAATTTAGCCAGCATATCAATCCCATCATTTGTAAATTCTAAAGTTACATTCTCGGTTTTAAGAAGAGCTTTGTATTGTTTGATTAAGCTATTATCTGGTTCTTTCAATATTCTTTTAAAATCCTCTTCATTCAACGCATTAAGCTCAACTCTGATAGGTAATCGACCCTGAAGTTCAGGTAAAAGGTCCGAAGGTTTTGCCAGTTGAAAAGCTCCTGATGCTATAAACAAGATATGATCAGTCTTTATCGGGCCATGTTTAGTACTTACAGTGGTACCTTCTATCAATGGAAGAAGGTCTCTTTGTACTCCTTCTCTAGACACATCTCCACCAACTCTATCTCCTCTAGCAGAAACTTTATCAATTTCATCAAGAAAAACTATTCCATTTTCTTCGGTAGATTTTTTTGCTTCTAATACTATTTTATCTTCTTCAATCATTTTATCAGATTCTTGCGCTATAAGGATGTCATGGGACTCTTTTACTGACATTTTTTTCTTTTTACCTTTTTTATTTCCCATTGACTTACCTAGTATTTCACCAATGTTTACCATACCAACATTTGAACCAGGCATTCCAGGAATTTCAAAACTCTGCATATTAGGCGACGTGTTATTAACTTCTATTTCTATTTCATTATTATCTAAATCTCCACTTCTTAATCTTTTTCTAAAACTTTCTCTTGTTGCTACACTAGCTTTATTACCTACTAAAGCATCTAAAACTTTTTCCTCAGCGGCTAATTGAGCTTTCGCATGTACTTCTTTTCTTTTCTTTTCCCTTTCCATAGCTATTGCTATTTCGATTAAATCTCTAATTATTTGCTCAACATCTCTACCCACGTAACCTACCTCTGTAAATCTTGTAGCTTCAACTTTTATAAATGGGGCTTGAGCAAGTTTTGATAATCTTCTTGATATTTCAGTTTTACCTACACCCGTAGGGCCTATCATTAAGATATTTTTTGGCAAAACTTCTTCTCTCATTTGACTATCTAATGCCTGTCTTCTCCATCTATTTCTTAATGCAACAGCGACTGCTTTCTTGGCTTGTTTTTGTCCTATAACATATCTGTCGAGTTCAGAAACTATTTCTCTAGGAGATAAAGCACTAACTTTTGATTCGTTTTTCTTTTTCTGTTTTTTTATTAAATTTAAATTTGTTACTTTTTTTGTATCAACCATTATTAAATCTTTTCAATTGTAATATTGTTATTTGTAAATACACATATTTCTGAGGCAACTTTAATAGATTTTTTTGCTATTTCTTCAGCACTCATATCAGTTTCAATTAAAACTTTAGCAGCAGCTAATGCGTAGTTTCCACCAGATCCTATACCAATAATCCCATCCTCAGGCTCTAAAACATCACCTGTTCCAGAAATGATAAAACTATTCTTTTTATCTGCAACGGCCATAAGAGCTTCTAATCTTCTTAAAAATTTATCACTTCTCCAATCTTTAGCTAATTCAACAGCCGCTCTTTGAAGATTACCGGCATGTTTTTCTAACTTAGCCTCTAACCTCTCGAACAAAGTTAATGCGTCGGCAGTAGAGCCAGCAAACCCAGCAATCACTCCTCTTTTATCAATTTTTCTTACTTTTTTTGCTTTACTCTTCAAAACTGTATTTCCAAGGCTTACTTGCCCATCGCCCGCAACAACAGTCTGATTGTTTTTTCTTAATAAAACAATCGTTGTACCGTGCCATTTTTCAGCTGTATTCATACTATTGTATGTGGAGATTAATTTGATTTCTTCAATAGATATTTTGGATTTATTGATATAAATCCCAATTATATATATATATTTTGAAGCAATTTATGAAAAGAAAAGCAAATATCACAAGAAAAACAAAAGAAACTAACATTTCGGTCGCAGTCAATTTGGACGGTAAAGGAAAGTACAAAATAAAAACTGGAATCGGTTTTCTTGACCACATGCTAGAACAACTCTCGAAGCATTCCTTAATAGATTTAGAAGTAAAAGCTAAAGGCGATACGCATATTGATTTGCATCACACCACAGAAGATACAGGTATTGCGATAGGAGAGGCTATTAAAAAAGCTGCAGGTAATAGAAAAGGAATTACAAGATATGCCTCAACAATGATACCAATGGACGAGACGCTTAGCCGTGTTTCAATTGACATATCAAACAGACCTTACTTAATTTGGAAAGTAGATCTAGCAGTTGAAAAACTAGGAGAGATGGATACAGAATTATTTAAAGAATGGTTCCAAGCATTTTCACAAGCAGCTGGAATCACTCTTCACATAGAAAATATTTATGGTGACAACAGTCACCACAAAGTTGAGTCGTGTTATAAGGGATTAGCTAGATCTTTAAAAGATGCATTGGCTATTGATAAAAGAATAAAAAACTCAATACCTTCAACAAAAGGCTCTATTTAAAATTGATGAACGTCACAATTGTTGACTACCAATCGGGCAATATAAGCTCAGTCATTAACTCTTTTACAGAGGTCGCTAAAGGTAAGGTCAATCTAGAAGTAACTTCAGATATTAAAAAAATAAAGACTAGCGACAAGATCGTTCTACCCGGCCAGGGATCCTTTAAAAGCTGTGTCGATTCTCTTAATGGTATAAATGGATTAGTAAATACACTAAAAGAATTTGCAATCACGGACAAGAAACCACTGCTGGGAATTTGTGTTGGTTTGCAAATGTTTGCAGATGTAGGTTATGAAGAAGCAGAAACAAAAGGATTAGGCTGGATTTCAGGAAAAGTTTCTAAAATTGATAATCAAAATGGAAA
>CETM01022226.1_pt1 | contig 30711 bp, 22 predicted proteins | sample 361451 | NCBI WGS metagenome assembly CETM01 (sample SAMEA2622690, study PRJEB7988) | marine metagenome | isolation source: saline water (ENVO:00002010), including
CCCCCCTTACATGTGGTCTTCGGTCAGACCCGGGAAGTGAAATCCATTTCGGATACCGTTCTGTGTTCTCCTAAAACAGGTGCAATATCTAAGTCAATCTTGTGGGAAGCAAGAAGTCAAGATTGTTACAGCTTCCACGTTTTTTTTCAAACGCCTGACGGGATTTTGTTTTTAAAAAACAAGTCACCACTATATGTAGTGCTAGCTGGTAGCAATTTACACAATATATCGGAATTTTTTTTTATGGTTTTACCGGATGGAACTCTCCAAAATAATAGGCAACCGTTGTTTTCATCCCAGGATGAGCAGCAGGAAGCACTTATTAGTTTGTTCAATTCCGGTGATATTTCTATGGTTATCAGTGAATGAGTGATGGGCTAGAATCGGGAGATGCGTTACAAAAATGTTGTTATTGAGTCGCTTGGCTACACGCTGCCACCTGTTATTGTTTCCACGGATGCATTGGAACAAGAGCTACAACCTGCTTATCAGAGAATGCGACTGCCTGAAGGTCGCTTAGAGTTGATGACGGGGATTCGCGAGCGTCGATTTTGGGAGCCCGGGACATTACCGGGTGATAAGTCGATCGAATCGGGCCAGCAGGCGATCGCAGTCGCGGATATCGATCCTCAAAAAATCGGTATGTTGATTCATGGGTCAGTGTGTCGGGATCATCTTGAACCGGCAACAGCCTGTCGCGTCCATCATGCACTCGGACTCCGACGTGACTGTACGATTTATGATCTGTCCAATGCCTGCCTTGGACAGCTCAACGGAATCGCCATGGCTGCCAACGCAATTGAGTTGGGGCAAATCGAAGCTGCTTTAATCGTCGGTACTGAAGACAGTCGTCCTTTGGTGGAAAACACGGTTCGTTCCCTAAACCAGGATCATGTCTGGACTCGCAAAACGGTAAAGATGGCGGTGGCTTCGTTGACGATCGGTTCAGCCAGCTCAGCAATTCTGTTAACTAGTCGTGCCATTAGTCAAACCGACAACCTGTTGCACGCCGTGACAGCACAGGCAAATACAGAATTCCATGATCTTTGCCAAAGCGGTAAGGACGAAGCGGTCGGCGAAGAGATGCGACCATTAATGCATACGGATTCTGAACGGTTAATGGCCGAAGGAATTGCGACGGGAAAGACGACCTTTGAACAATTCCTGAAAGAAACTCAGTGGCAACGAGGCGATTTGCACAGGTCATTTTGTCATCAGGTTGGTGCTGCCCACCGCAAGTTGATGTTGGAATCACTCCAGCTTCCCGAAGCCAACGACTTTACCACATTTCAGTGGCTGGGTAATACCGGTTCGGCAGCGCTGCCAGTCACGCTGGCTGTCGGTCTTGAGCAAGGTTTTGTCGAGCCGCAGGAAAACGTCGGGCTGTTGGGGATTGGATCAGGGATCAACTGCCTGATGGTAGGCGTCAGTTTTAACGAAGTGAGAGTCGGCACTCAAACTCCGGGATAACTCCTTGCAAAGCCGAACCGATTCTTTGCTATAATGCGGCTTTGCAGTGAATCTCAATCTCAGGAGTGTCTCATCGTGGAATTCTCTAATCCACTTAACCGACGTGAATTTGCTCAGGCATCAGCTTTTGCAGCCGTCGCGGCATCTAGTCTATCCGCATCCGAAAAAACGGGGTACATCGATGCCCATGTTCATGTTTGGACACCCGATACTGAGAGTTATCCTTTGCATTCCTCATTTAAAAAAGAGGATATGCAGCCCCCGAGTTTTACTCCGGAGCAGTTGTTTTCCAATTGCCATCCGGTTCAGGTTGATCGTATCGTCCTGATTCAAATGAGTTTCTATCGTTTCGATAACAGCTACATGCTGGACATGATGGAAAAACATCCGGGAGTCTTTAGTGGCGTGGCCGTCATTGACGAAGCCGATCGACCTGCTCGTGAAATGGTGAAACTGGCCAGGAAGGGCGTTCGAGGATTTCGAATCCGACCACAAAAACAGTCTCCGGATCAATGGTTGTCAGGGGACGGAATGCATGAGATGTGGAAAGCCGGAGCGAAACACGGACTCGCCATGTGCCACCTGATCGACGCAGATTATCTGCAGTCGGTCGATAAAATGTGTCAGCAATACCCCGACACTCCGGTCGTTATTGATCACTTCGCCAGAATCGGGGTGGATGGAAAAATTCGAGAAAAAGACGTGGCGGCACTCTGCAGTCTCGCCAAACACAAAAATGTGACCGTTAAAATTTCGGCCTATTATGCTCTGGGCAAAAAACAAGCTCCGTATACGGATCTGTTGCCAATGATTAAAGCCTGCATTGATGCCTACGGAGTGGAACGCCTCATGTGGGCAAGTGACGGCCCCTTTCAGGTTGTCAACGGTCACGAATATGCTCCTTCGTTCCAATTAATCAAGAACGCAGATTTTCTTTCAGACGGCGACAAAGACTGGCTTCTGCGGAGAACTGCTGAACGCGTATTTTACTCCTGATTCGTCGTTTTGAGCGTTCGCTGCGAACCGAGTCACTACTCCTGATACCCGTATCGATCCGGACTTTTATGCCTACCAGCCAGTTGATTCGTCTGATTGTTTGGATTGCAGTTTTGGGATCGCTGATCGGGTTTATGCTCGATGCCCGAAGCAATTCTACCAATTCCGACTATCCGAATCGTCCGATCACTCTAATCGTGCCTTTTGGGCCGGGGGGGGAGAGTGATACGTTTGCCCGGATGATCCAGCGTACGATTGCTGAGCATCAGTTCCTCGATCAGGAAGTCGTCGTCAAAAATGTAGGTGGAGCAGGGGCGACGATCGGTAGTGGGCAGGCCAGGAAAGCTGATCCCGACGGCTATACGATGATGCTTTTGCATGAAGCTTTGATCACAGCACAGGCCTCGGGAAAAGTATCCTATGGGCCGGAGTCGTTCGAGCCTATCGCAGCAAGTGGTAAAACCAATATGATTATTGCAGTTGCTGAAGACTCGCCCTATCAGTCCCTGCGCGAGTTAATGGAAGCGGCCAAAGAAACACCGAATGAACTCGTGTTTGCTGCCAACCTCGGAGCTCCGGTTCATTACGCAGGATTGATTCTCGAACAGGACCTCCCCGGAGCTCACTTTCGGTACACACAAAAAGGTGGCGGTGCTTCACGATTCGAAGCCGTTATTGGAGGTCACGCAGACGTTTCCGCATTTTCGTTAGGGGAATATATTTCATTTAAGGACGGAGGATTGCGAGCGGTTGCCATTAGTGCGGCTGAGAGGCATCCGCAGGCACCCGAGATTGCGACCGCTGTTGAACAGGGATTTAATTTTGTGCATGCCAACATGCATTTCTGGTGGTTTCCCAAAGGGACTGACGCCGAAAAAGTGGATCTGATGGCCGAAGTGATACGTCAATGTATGGCGACAGATCAAGTTCAGGAGCAATTAGCATTGCGACTGTCTGAACCGTTTGTGGAGACAGGTGAAACGATGCACGATGTGTTGGAAATGCGCATCGGAAAGATCCAAAGCGTCGATGCCACCTCGCTGGACGTTTTGCCAAATATACCGCTGTGGGTTTCACTCGCCACAGCATTTAGCTTCCTCTATTGGCTGTTTCGTAAGCACCGTCAGAGTTCGCCCGTCCCGGAACATACCGAGCATGCCAAAAGCTATCTGCAAACGGCGCTGCTGTTCATCCTGATTACCGCTCTGTATCTACTAGCACTTGAGTACATCCCCGTAGACTTCCGCATTGTGACGGGGATTTACATGCTGGATGTTGCCGTACTCAGTTACGGACTTAGTCAGAAAAAATTTGTAGAGTTAATACGGTCGAGCTATGTCCCCGACCTGATTGTTCTTGTGCCTATCGTCGTCTTTTTTGTGTTTCAATCCTTTTTCAGTATTCAGCTGCCGTAGGAAGTGAGACGCTATGAATGACGTGATTTACAATCTGACATTTGGCGACCCGGTCAATCTCCTTTGGGTTGGTTTGGGGACGATGTTAGGAATTCTGGTCGGCGCCATCCCGGGGTTAACCGGAGCGATGTTGATTGCGTTGACCCTACCGCTTACCTATGCCATGCAGCCAACCGAAGCGATGGTGCTGCTGGTTTCAATGTATGTGGGATCCATCTCAGGCGGTCTGATCACCGCCACGCTCTTACGCATGCCGGGTACTCCCGCTTCGGTGATCACCACACTGGATGGATACCCAATGGCTCGAAACGGTAAGCCGGGACGAGCTTTAGGCTTAGGAATCATGGCATCCTTTGTGGGAGGTTTGATTTCCTGGGGATTTCTGATCTTACTTGCCAAACCGATTTCTCATGTTTCTACAGAATTGGGAGACTTTGATTATTTCGCCTTAGTACTGGTCGCTCTGGTATTAATTGCGTCGGTGTCGGGCAAGTCACTGGCAGCCGGAGTTTTTTCTGGTTTATTCGGCATTCTGGTAACGATTCCCGGAGAATCTCCCGCCACGGGGGCTTCCCGATGGACCTTCGGCCTGGAGCAACTCAACAGTGGTTTCGACCTGTTACCCGTCTTGATCGGGCTGTTTGCAGTCAGCCAGGTGATTCATGAAGTGGCTCATAGGAGCGAAGACGTTGAACAGGTCAGCGAAGTAAAACCGGAAGGGATTTTGTTGGGTGTTCAGGATTGGTGCAAGCACATGATGAATATGGTTCGCAGCAGTGTCATTGGCACGTGGGTCGGAATCCTGCCCGGAATTGGAGCTAATGTTGGCAGTGTCATGGCGTACTCAGCTGCCAAGTCCGTCAGCAAGGACGCCGCAGCATTTGGTACCGGCAGCGAAGAAGGAGTGGTGGCTAGCGAGTCAGCAAATAATGCAACAATCGGTGGCGCTTTAATTCCTTTGGTGGCCATGGGGATTCCTGGTAGTGTGATTGATGCTATTCTCCTTGGCGCTTTAGTTTTACATGGTCTGCAACCCGGGGTCCTGCTCTTTCAAAACAACCCTGATGTCGTCTACACGATCATCGTCACGATGCTTTTTGCCAACGTGGTGATGTTCGTAATGATGGTGATGAGTGCACGTTGGATCTCTAAACTCGCCACAATTCCAAGGCACTATCTGTTGCCGATAGTCATCGTGTTTTGTGTGGTAGGTTCGTACGCCCTCAATAATCGCATGTTTGATGTCTGGGTCATGCTTGGTTTTGGCATTGTTGGTTTTCTTATGGAACGCCAAAAGATTCCTCTCGCACCCTTTGTGATTGGATTTGTTTTGGCGCCCATTGCCGAGGAAAAGCTCGGCGCCGGCTTGCAGGCTACCGGCGGTAGTTACCTGCCTTTAGTCACTCGCCCTGTAGCATTAATCTTTGTTTTGATTTCCTTCGTATTAGTCGTCTGGCCTATCTTGAAGTCACTCAAAGCCAGTTCCATTCCCAGTGATACATCCAAAGGATCTTCCTAAGTGACAGAATATGCAACCAATTTGAACGAGATTCGAGACGCTCACCGCCGGATTGAGAATGTCGTGCACCGCACTCCGAATGAACAAAGTACACAACTTAGTGAACTTGCTTCGGCCAATGTCTGGTTTAAGTGTGAACACCTGCAAAAGGTCGGAGCTTTTAAGTTTCGTGGTGCAAGTAATGTCGTGCTCGGTTTAAGTGACGAGCAAGCTGCAGCTGGAGTTGTGACGCACAGCAGTGGCAATCATGCTCAGGCTTTGGCACTTGCGGCAAAGCAGCGAAAGATTCCGGCACATATTGTCATGCCCTCCAACGCTCCGCAGGTAAAACAAGACGCCGTCGCAGGATACGGAGCGGAGATTATTCTCTGTGAGCCTACATTGGAAGCCCGGGAGACGACGGCTGCTCAAGTGGTTGCCGATACCGGTGCTACGTTTATCCATCCTTATGACCACGCAGGAATTATCGCAGGTCAGGGGACAGTCGCTCTGGAAATGTTAGCAGACATTCCCGACCTGGATGTCATCATTGCGCCGGTTGGCGGCGGCGGCCTGCTCAGCGGAATCGCTATTGCGGCGAAAGCATTGAAACCTTCGATTCGCATTATCGGAGCAGAGCCGTCTGGAGCGGATGATGCGTATCAAAGTAAAGCGAAGGACGAATGGATTCCGCAGACCAGTCCCAAGACAATTGCCGATGGTCTTCTTACCAGCCTGGGGACCCTTACCTGGCCTGTAGTACGAGATCTCGTCGACGACATTGTTGTTGTTAATGATGCCCAGATTGCTTACGCGATGCGACTTATGATGGAACGAGGGAAGTTGCTGGTGGAACCCTCCGGTGCTGTCGCTTATGCAGCAGCGATCAAAACGCGTTTTGATTCGAACGACACTCGGGTCGGCTGCGTGATCTCTGGCGGGAATATTAATCTCAACAGGATTTCAGAATTGCTGGAAATGACTTAGTCTTCCGCCGACGGGCGGGCATTATCTGTTTTGGAGCAGTGCGATAATCGTGATGCCCATGCCTAGCATGGTAAACCACACCAACAGCGTCTTCCATGAAACATCCCGTTTGGGACCATAGACGGTAAAGGGGTCAGCATCGAAGGCGACCTTAAGTCGACTAAGTTCCTGCTGGTACCGTTGTTCGTCGTTTTCCCATTCCAGTTTGAGTTCCGACATGATGCCCTGAATAGCTCGGGCATTAAATGGACGGTCCTGCGGCGTTTTGGAAAGTTGTTGAAGGACCACCTCCTGAAGTAGTTTTGGCGTTTCAGGAGCATTCATATAGATGGGTGTTGGAGTTTCTTTAAGGTGCTGTTCGAAGATGACAGGGAAGGTACTGCCTTGAAAGGGTGGGTTGCCTGTAAGCATTTCGTAAAAAAGGCAGCCGAGCGAGTAGAGGTCTGCCTGGCCTGTAATAATATCGTCGCCTCGGATTTGTTCAGGCGACATGTAAAGCCATGAGCCGACAGTCATGCCACTTGCCGTAAGATCGGATTCGCCAGTGTCTAATGCGATGCCGAAGTCTCCCAGCTTTAATTGTCCTTCGTAGGTTAGGAATAGATTTGCGGGTTTAAGATCCCGGTGAATCACGCCGTGATTATGAGCATGCTGCAAGGCCGAACAGATTTGGATTCCGTAATTGATCGCTTCATGCCATGACAGTCGGTGATGAGTATGCAGTAGTTGTTTGAGTGTTCCACCTTCGATCAATTCCATGACGTAAAACAATCGCCCGTCTTCAGTCCGGCCACCACCGTAATAACTCACAATGTTGGGGTGATTTAACTTCGAGAGGATAAGCATCTCTCGTTCAAAACGGGACACAATATTCTTGTCCTGAGAGACACCATGCTGAAGTACTTTGACTGCACGGATTTCGTCCGTTAAGTTTTCTACGGCTCGATAAATGGTCCCGACAGTGCCGGTTCCAATGACGTCGCCAAGTTCGAATTCGTCAAAAGTACGCTTCACAGATATGACTTTTTTAAGGATTTTTCCAACGAATATGTATCTACACTTATATCTTACGTAATTTGCCTCAACGTAGAGGGCAATCTTTGGTATATAGTACGGGTATGTTCCGTAGAGATTCAAGCAAGAATCGTTCGGATTCCGTCTGTTGCGGTCCGGTCGATCGACGACAATGGCTGCAACTTGGTGCGCTGAGTATGGGCGCGTTATGCTCTGGATTGACTCCCAGTGATGCTGTGCTTGCCACGAACAAAAAGGCTGTCAGTGATGCTTATGGCGAGCCGCTTCCGGAACTGAATGATGACTTTTCAGTTATTCTGTTTTGGGCCAATGGAGGTCCCAGTCACCTTGACCTGTTTGACTTAAAGCCGGATGCTCCGAGAGAATACCGAGGCCCGTTTAGTCCTATTCAGACGAACGTCAACGGTATCGAAATATGTGAATTGATGCCACAGCTTTCGCGAATGGCAGATAAATTTACTCTGATCCGCAGTATGCATCATGAACGGGCAGAACATTCTGGTGGAACCAATCGGTTTCTTACCGGTTACCCATCCATCGCGGCTAATTTGCCACGTTCCGAATTTCCGGATATGGGATCCGTGCTGGCGAAACATGCCGAGTACGTACAGACGCCATTACCTTTCTTTGTCGCCAATACTCCTAGTTATGGCGCAGGGGCGGCTTACTTAGGACCGTCGTGTGAAGCCTTCATGCCGTCACCGAATCTAGAAACGGCAAGTGGTGCGAATCGATATGACCCGGTTGCGATCTATAAGTCAAGCGAGGATTCAGGGGACTTAAGCATTTCGCCTGGTGGTGTTGTTGATCTTAGCCGTCGGCGTGAAGTGTTAGGACAGTTGGATCGTTTGTCACGGGATATTGATAATACGCGGATGATGTCTGCCATGGATCTGTTTCAGCAGCGTGCCGCAGCGATGCTGGCTAGCACCAAGGCCAAGCAGGCATTCGACCTTTCGCTCGAGCGTCAGTCGACTCTGGAGCGATATGGGAATACACATTGGGGCAAGAGCCTGTTAACGTGTCGCAGATTAGTTGAATCCGGAGTCCGTTTTGTGCAGTGTCAGGCCACGTTCCGTTTACGTCCTGAAACTGGCCGGACGTCCACCTGGGACGACCACAGCGTAAACGCTCATATCTTCAAATCCTATGAAGAGAAAATCCCGGTTTTGGATCAGGCAGTTTCGGCACTTATCGAAGATCTCTATTCACGGGGATTGGACAAAAAGGTTTTGTTCATCTTTTGTGGCGAATTTGGACGTACTCCGCTCATTCGAAACCAGGATGCCAGCGGACGCCCGGGACGAGATCATTGGCCTCAGGCCATGAGTGTTTTCCTGTCTGGCGGTGGGATGCCAATGGGGCAGGTGATTGGAGCGACCAGTAAACGGGCTGAAGAGCCTGTGGAACGCATTATGAACAGTAATTGCCTGCTTGCTACGATTTACCGCAAATTTGGAGTGGATTCCAAACGCTCCTTCTTAAACAATGCCGGACGTCCAATTCCGATATTGACCGAAGGCGAGCCCATCCACGAATTGCTCTAAAACTCGTGGTTCGCCAATCAAGTATTACGTGGATTTAACGTCACAGGCTATAATAGTATTTTGGTGAAGTAGTTCTTTCTGCTGAAAGCCAGACTCTTCGTCGCTTCATCCTTCCAACGTATTTAAATAATCGGATGACAATGTCACGTTTAACTCTGTTTTTGACAGTTGCTTTGACGTTTGGTTTGACACCATTCGTTTCAGCAGACGAGAAGCCGCTCTCTAATGTTGAACTGAATAGGGTTCGTAAAATTCTATCTAACCGCTGTTTTACCTGCCATGGGCCGGACGAGGCTGAGCGTCAGGCTGATTTGCGGCTCGATACGTTTGACCAGGCAACTTTAGACCGGGATGGAAGCTTTGCGATAAAGCCCGGTGATATCGATGCCAGTGAAGTTGTAGCTCGGATTACGACGGATGACGAATTTCTGCGAATGCCTCCGGGAGAAAATGCAGTCGCGTTTACATCCGAAGAAGTCGCTCTGATTAAACGCTGGATTCAACAGGGGGCAGAGTATGGGGAGCACTGGGCTTATGTCGCGCCGGTCAAACCGAATTTGCCGGAAGTCAGGAACAAGCAATGGGGAAACAACGAAATCGATCGATTCGTGCTTGCTCAAATTGAAGCTCAGGGACTCAGTCCTAACGACGAAGCGACTCGCGAGGCATTGATCCGTCGTCTCTCTTTCGACCTGACGGGCTTACCACCGACAATCGAAGAAGTGAACGCGTTTGTTAGCAATCGAAATGACAATGCCTATGAAGTATTGGTCGACAGTCTGTTGCAAAAACCAACCTATGGCGAGCGTTGGGCTACGATGTGGCTCGATTTGGCTCGGTATGCTGATTCGGCAGGCTACGCCAACGATCCTAGTCGTACCATTTGGTTGTATCGTGACTGGGTGATCAATGCCTTCAATGACAATGTGCCCTTTGACCAGTTTACGATTGACCAGATTGCGGGAGATTTACTGGAGAACCCTACGCAACAACAGATGATTGCTACAGCCTTCCATCGCAATACGCTCACTCAAAGTGAAGGGGGAACCAATGACGAAGAATTTCGCAATGTGGCTGTTGTTGACCGGGTGAATACCACGATGCAGGTCTGGATGGGAACAACCATCCGCTGTGCTCAGTGTCATACACACAAATACGATCCGATTACACAGGAAGAGTACTTTAGGTTCTTTGCTTTCTTTAACAACACCGAGGATGCGGATCGTGCAGATGAACAACCGTTGTTGAGCGTCCTGACGCCGGAAAAAGAACAGCAGCGAAGCGATTTTGAATCACAGATCAAAGCACTGGAAGCACAGTTGGAACCAACTTCCGAAGCGATCACAAAGCAAATCGAAAATTGGAAGCAACATCTTGCTCGTCAGGTGAACTGGCAGGGCATTCAGGATTTCAAGGCAACGTCTACGAGCGGAGCTACCTTTGAGGTCGCTGAAGATGGAGTCGTGACCGTGACTGGTGAAACGGCGGAAACGGATGTGTATGAATTGACTTTTGCTACCGAGTTAAAAGATGTCAAAGCATTGCGATTGGAAGTTCTGGCCAACGAGGCATTGCCGGGCAAAGGGCCTGGTCGCGGAGGTAACGGCAACTTTGTGCTTTCAGAATTGTCGGGCAGCTTTGGCGGAACACGCAATGAAGCTCCTCAGGGACAGATTGTTCGTATTGACCTGCCTGGAGCAGGAAAAATGATTCATATCGCTGAACTGCAAGTGTTCAGTGGAGGGAAGAATATCGCTTTGGATGGGACGGCCAAACAGTCTTCCACGGATTTTGGCGGGGAAGTTGCCCGGGCGAATGACGGTAACACCGACGGTGTTTATACCAATAATTCCGTTACGCATACTGCCGTCGAAGATAATCCCTGGATCGAAATCGATTTGGGAAAAGTCGCTCCGATTGAGCTGATTAATATCTGGCCTCGTACGGATAATGACCTGTACGCCCGGATGAATGGATTCGTGCTTAGTGTGTTGGATGCAGAGCGAAATCTGGTCTGGAAGCAGGAAGTGAAAACCGCACCCAAAGGCGTTCATGAAGCAACATTGGATGGACTTCTCCCGATTCAGTTTGTCGATGCTTCAGCCTCCTTCGAACAGCGCGAGGGTGAAGTCGTGAATAACTTTGGAGTGAAGAAATCCATCGACGGTGACGCTAAGAGTGCTAACAGTGGTTGGGCCGTTGGAGGTGAACTTGGTCAGAATAACGTGGCTGTATTTAACATAGGTAATAGAGTGGGGACTGCAGAGCGGACTGAAATTAAGTTGGTGCTCACTCAGAACTATAAATCCCACCCGTTAGGGCGTTTTAGAATCTCGTTGACATCAGATGATGGCGATGTGTTCCTGCTCCCGAAGCAAGTGTCTGCTGTCGTGGAAGCCGGTTATGATGCCGCCAATGCAACGCACGTGAAGGCTATTCGGGATTACTATCTGCGGGTTGTTCCACCGCCGAAAGAATTAACAGACAAAATCGCTGCGGTTAAAAAACAAATGGATGGAATTAAACCGGTTACCGTTCCGATTATGCGTGAGCTGATGGGCGAACGCCGTCGTAAGACGCATATTCAGGTTCGAGGGAATTTCGAAGCCCTGGAAGGCGAGGTTGTCGAAGGAACACCTGCTGTACTGCATGGTTTTCCTGAAGGGGCTCCGGTTAATCGTCTGGGGTTAGCTCAGTGGCTTGTCAGTGCCGAGAATCCATTGACTGCACGTGTGATTGTCAATCGTTATTGGGAACAGTTGTTTGGGCAGGGGATTGTAAGGACGAGTGAAGAATTTGGCGCACAAGGAGACTTTCCGTCAGATCCTGAATTGCTTGACTATCTGGCTGTGACATTTCAACATGATCTTCAGTGGGATATGAAGCGATTCTTAAAGTTGATTGTGAAGTCAGCAACCTACCGTCAAAGTTCGCACGTGACCGATCAACACAAGCAAATTGATCCATACAATTACTATTTGGCGCGAGGCCCCAGGTTTCGCCTGAATGCCGAAATGATTCGTGATCAGGCGTTAGCAGTGAGTGGTCTGCTCGATCAGAAAATGTTAGGCCCTTCAGTGAATCCTCCTCGTCCTAAACTCGGATTGAGCGCGGCATTTGGTAGTTCTACGGACTGGACGACATCATCAGGCGGAGATAAATGGCGCCGCGGGTTATACACTCAGTGGCGACGTAGTTTGCCTTATCCATCGATGGCGACCTTTGATGCTCCCAGTAGAAATGTATGTACGATTCGCCGAGTGAATACCAATACGCCGTTGCAGGCATTGGTGACGCTCAATGATCCGGTTTACATTGAAGCCGCACAGGCTTTTGGACGCCGGATGTTGAACGAGGGTGGTGAAAGTACAAGCGACAAAGTAACGTTCGGTTTCCGACTCGCTTTGTCCCGTTCGCCTTATGATGTGGAACGTGAAAGACTGATAAGACTATATGAAGTTGTGCTTGCCGATTATCAGGCAGACACGGAGAGTGCAAAACAGATTTCGACAATGCCGTTGGGGGAATTGCCCGAGGGAATGGATGTGGCTGAGGCCGCTGCCTGGACTGTTGTTGGAAACGTATTGCTGAATCTTGATGAAACTCTGGCAAAGAGATAAAACGATGAATCTATTTCTCGAAAATGCAACTAATAAAACACGCCGTCACTTTATGAAGGGATGTGGTGTTGGTCTGGGAGCCATGGCCATGGCCTCGCTGGACAGGAATAACTCGGCTTCGGCTGAAGTGATCAATCCACTGGCTCCTAAACAGCCTCATTTTCCGGGCAAGGCCAAGCGGGTTATCTATTTGCACATGGCTGGGTCGCCCCCGCACTTGGATCTGTTTGATTACAAGCCTGAGCTGGTTAAGCGAACAGACGAACCTTGCCCCGACGAATTTTATGAAGGAAAACGATTTGCCTTTACCAGTGGTAGACCGTTGTTACTGGGAACTCCTCAAGATTTTAAACAACATGGTGAGAGTGGGCATTGGTTATCGGCGGCGTTGCCGAAGCTCTCGGAAGTTGCCGATGATCTGACGATCATCAAATCGATCAACACGGAGCAGTTTAATCACGCACCAGCTCAGTTGCTTATCTATACGGGCTCACCTCGTCAGGGCCGTCCTTCCATGGGAGCCTGGGCGACCTATGGACTGGGGTCGGAGAATCAGGATTTACCGGGTTTTGTTGTGCTGATCTCTGGCGGTGTAGCGCCGAGTGGCGGGAAAGATAACTGGGGATCCGGATTTCTGCCATCGATTTATCAGGGTGTGCAGTGCCGAAGTAAGGGGGATCCAGTCCTTTATGTATCCAATCCGAAGGGAATGGATCGAGCCATGCGACGTAAAACACTGGATGCGTTAAACGATCTAAATCAATTGCAGGCTACTGAACTGGGAAGTCCTGAAACTCTGACGCGGATGGCTCAGTATGAACTTGCGTTCCGTATGCAAATGTCGGTTCCGGGTGTGATGGATATTTCCAAAGAAACTCAGGAAACACTGGATGCATATGGTGCTAAGCCGGGAGAGGCCAGTTTTGCTAATAATTGCTTACTGGCTCGTCGTTTGGCCGAAGATGGAGTCCGTTTTATTCAGTTGTTCGACTGGGGTTGGGATTTCCATGGCACCGGCGCGTCGACGGGCATTCGTGATGGCTTGACCAACCGATGTATGCCCATGGACCAGGCCGTCTCAGCCTTAATCAAGGACCTCAAAGCCAGAGGAATGTTTGAAGAAACGTTGATTGTCTGGGGAGGCGAATTTGGACGCACGCCCTTTAGAGAAGGACGTACTGCAAAGAGTAAAGTCCTCGGACGCGACCATTTTCCGGATGTGTACACGATGTTTATGGCCGGCGGTGGATTGAAACCTGGTGTCTCGTATGGCTCTAGTGACGAATTAGGGTTCACGGTGGCTGAGAATAAAGTTCATATTCATGATCTCCAGGCTACGATTCTCCACTGTATGGGAATGGACCATACCCGTCTGACCCACCGTTTTCAGGGCAGAGACTACCGCCTGACCGATGTCCACGGAGAAGTGGTTAAAGAGATTGTGAACGTCTAACTGTCTAATTGTCCACTCGTTCTTCCGTCGTTGCTCGCATATCCATTTCGAATTCGATATCGACGATAGGCGGACGAGTGTTATACCAGACGACTTCAGCTGGGCTGTCGGCAAGTTCCGGAGTGACAGCATGAGCGATAAGGGAAGCTGCGTCATGGGCGGTATAGATATCGATGGTGGTTAAGTCGGACGGCAGGCCTTTCAACCCCCGAAGTCGCTGCATCATTAACTGCATAACGACGCTTGCTTTTTCTTTTAAGGCGTCCGGGGATGTGTCTCCTGCGCGGACAATGTTTTCAACTGTTAACGGGCCCAATAGTTCTCCTCCACCGGCAACAACAAACGTCTTGTTGTTATGTTCGGCAGGACGTACATAGGAAAAGGCGTGAAGCATGGTTTCTGAAGGAGCGTTCTCTACCGGAGCGACATTCGTGCGTGCTATTGGGTTTAGGTCGCCGATGATCAGTTCCCATTGTTCAAGAACTTGTCGGTACTGCTGATTGAATCCTAGAAAACCACCCATCGAATGCGGCTGAGGGCATCTCAGCTCAAAAGCACACAGTTGGGTCACTGCCAGTCCCTGTTGTTCGACATAAGATCGCGCTCGCTGCATTCCTTCTTGCCAGGGTAGCCAGTTGGACAAAGCGACGTGCACGATTTCGAAGCCGGATTCTGCAACGACACCGGAGCTGTACGGATAGATTCCTTCCAGAAACGAATAACCTCGTCCTTCATTTTTAATCAATTCCATTGAGTGCTCATTCCATCTGTGATGGAGTTAAAAGTGATAAAGGATTAACACAACATGCCACTTGGTCTGTTAAATTAGGTTCAAATCCCAGAACGAACTTAACTACCTAACTGACCAACCGACTAACCGACTAACTGTTTATTTGAAGCACGTTTCCATGCGATCTTTCTTAGTACTCATCCTAGCATTTTTTATGACCGGGCCATTGCAAGCGTATCAACCAATCCGAATTATGTTAGGTAAGCCAGACGAGAACAATGAGCAGGCACATATCACGGTCCATATGCCAATTGAGCCGACGGGCAAGTCCATTATTATCTGTCCTGGGGGAGGGTATGGAGGAGTGGTCGCGGGCCCGGAGGGAAATGGTATCGCCGTTTGGTTGCGTGAACATGGAATTACAGGAGTCGTTCTGCAATATCGATTGCCACGAGGACGTCATGCCGTTCCGCTGAGTGATGCCCAGACGGCGTTGAAGTATATGCGCGAGCATGCGAACGAGTTTAAGTTGGATCCGAATGATATTGGTGTGATGGGTTTTTCAGCAGGAGGCCATCTCGCATCCACGTTAGCGACGCATGCTCCATCTGAGACGCTGCGACCGGACTTTGCCATTTTGATTTATCCGGTCATTACGATGGGCCAACATACGCATGGGGGGAGTAAAAGGAATTTGCTCGGCCCCGATCCCTCGGATGCATTGATTAAAAAGTACTCTAATGAATTGCGAGTGGATAAGAATACGCCTCCAACCTTCCTGGCACATGCTATTGATGACGAGCCTGTGCCACCGATTAATAGCCGGTTGTACCACGAGGCATGTAAGCAGCATGCAGTTCGATCGATCTACCTGGAATTACCCGATGGAGGTCATGGGCTTAATGGTTACAAAGGCCCGAGTTGGGACAAATGGCAGTCCGAAGCGATTAAATGGCTGAGATGGCTGGAAGGTTAAACAATTAATCAATTAAACAGTTGGGATTGGCTTCTGCTTCAGACTGGAAAGAGTTTTCTTATACCAACTTCCTTCGTTCTTCGAACGGCATAGAGTTAGTGAGTTTACCCGACGAAGCCCGAAGGTCGAAGTCGGACCCCTTGCCCCTCCTTTAAATCTGCGAAGGCTGAACAGCTGAAGCCGGTGTGTCGGATAAAGTCTTTTTACAAGTGTTCAGCTAGCCAAATAAAGCTTGAGAAAAAAATTAAAACTCTTGATTTGCTAAAGCAGCTCAGAAAACCAGATCGAGTTTAACCTGTCTAACTGTCTAACTGTCTAACTGTCTAACGATGTGCGTACAGAATTCCGGCAGGTCATCTGGTTTTCGGCTGGTAACATGATGGCCGTCGACGACGACTGCAGCGTCTTCCCAGACTGCTCCGGCATTGACCAGATCGTCTTTGATGCCTGGGCTTCCTGTTACTCGGATCCCCTGATAAACTCCGGCTGAAATTGGGATCCATCCGCCATGACAAATAGCGGCTACTAACTTCTCTGCCTGGTGGAAATGACGAACGATATCGAGTACTCCCGGATCCCGGCGTAATTTGTCAGGCATAAAGCCACCCGGTACGACAAGACCATCAAACGTAGACGGATCCACTTCACTCAAAGCTGCATCGGATTTACAGGGATACCCATTTTTGCCAGCATAGACAGCATCTGCCTCCGGTCCGGCCACCACAACTTCGGCACCAGCTTCGATCAGTCGCAGTTTTGGGTACCACAGTTCGAGGTCTTCATAGATATCTCCGACGATGATCAGGATTCGTTTATTCTCAAGTGGTGCGGTCATGTGGTTTCCTTTGGCTGATGGTATACTGTTGCATACCACTGTAATAAATGGCAGGGTTGGATGACTAGGATATTTCCATTGAGAAGCGAGAACATTGTGAAGCAATTCTTATTCCTGACAATACTCTTTGCAAGTAGTTGTTTATTGGCTGCAGAATCAAAACCTGCGCAGCCAAATATTATTTTGATTATGGCGGATGATCTTGGTTACAGGGAACTCGGTTCTTACGGCCAACAATTGATAAAAACGCCGTATCTAGATCAACTTGCTCGCGATGGAATGAGATTTTCTCGTAACTATTCGGGAAATGCAGTTTGTGCTCCTTCTCGCTGTGTGCTGATGACCGGTCAACATCCCGGGCACGCCTATATTCGCAACAATAGTGAAATGAAACCGGAAGGGCAGGGTCCTATTCCTGATGCGACGGTGACGATGGCCGAAGTGTTAAAGCAACGAGGCTATGCGACAGGAGCCTTTGGTAAATGGGGTTTGGGAGGCCCGGGCTCAGAAGGAGATCCGATCCATCAGGGATTTGATAGATTCTATGGCTACAATTGCCAGCGGCATGCTCATAGCTATTATCCGAATTATTTATGGAGTAACGATAAAAAGGTAGTTCTTGATAACGTGCCACCCGTTCCGGGGCATGCCGGACTTGCCAAAGGTGCAGACCCGGCTGATCCGTCAAGTTACGATCAGTTTAAGGGAAGAGACTATGCTCCGGATCGTATTAATCAACAGGCTGTTGAATTCATCAGACAGCATAAAGATGAACCGTTCTTCCTTTATTATCCGACGGTAATCCCCCACGTTGCCTTACATGTTCCGGATGAGGAATTGAAGCCGTATCTAGCTTTAGGTTGGAATGACCCACCATTCGTGCGTGATGGTGGTTACGGATACACCCCACACTTCACTCCACGTGCCGCTTATGCATCCATGATTACTAGGATGGATCGCTACATCGGTAATGTCCTGCGGACTGTCGAAGAATTGGGTTTGTCTGAAAATACTATTGTTGTCTTTACCAGTGATAACGGTACAACCCACCTGAAAAAAGAAGTGGATTACGATTTCTTTGATAGCGTCGGCGAACTACGAGGCCTTAAAGGGTCGTTATATGAAGGTGGGATTCGTGTTCCGTTAATTGTAAAATGGCCCGGAAAAGTCAAAGCCGGTTCTTTGTCGCACACCACAACGGGACTGGAAGATTGGCTGCCCACACTGTTAGACCTGCTTGGTGCTTCCGCTGAATTGCCTGGAGGCGTGGATGGCATCAGTATTGCTCCGACCCTCTTAGGAAAACGGCAGCCTCAAAGGGAATTCTTATACCGGGAATTTTCCGGTTATGGCGGTCAGCAGGCTGTTTGGGTAGGAGACTGGAAAGGGATACGTCAGAAGATGCTACGCAATAATCCGGATCCCTTAAAGATAGAACTCTACAACCTGCGTAAGGATCCATCGGAATCGAATGATGTCTCTGCGAAACATCCGCAGATTGTGCAGCAAATGCGAGCGCTGATGAAAGCAGAGCATGTGCCGAGCGAATTGTTTCCGATCGGGCCACTCGACAAGCTCGCGGAAAATTAGGTGACACGATGATTGGCTGTCGACAAATAACTTTCAGCCTGACGCTCCTGTCATTGCTAACGGGATCCGTGACTGCCGAAGAGTTTCCGGGGCCTGCGTCCGACTGGCATGGGTTTACCAAACACGAATTTCAAGTGGCAGGTAAAATGGCAGTCGTCGTAAAACCTAAGCGTGTTGCCCCTGGAGTGCCCTGGGTTTGGCACGGCGAGTTCTTTGGTCACAAGCCAAATCCGGATATTGCTTTGCTTCACAAGGGCTACCATATAGTCTATTTGAAGGTGCCGGGATTGCTTGGTGCGCCTGTTGCGGTGCAGTATTGGAATCAGCTCTATACCGAATTAACAGAGAAATACGATTTCGCGCCCAAAGCGGCTCTGGTTGGATTGAGTCGTGGTGGATTGTATGTGATGAATTGGGCGATCGCCAATCCGGACAAAGTCTCGTGTATTTATAACGATGCCGCAGTCTGTGATTTTAAGAGTTGGCCTGGTGGAAAGGGCAGCGGCAAGGGGGCGGATTCGGAATGGCAACGTGTCCTGAGAGTATACGGATTTAAGTCCGAGCAGGAAGCAATCGAGTATCAGGGTAATCCGATTGATAATTTGGAGCCGCTAGCCACAGCGAAGGTACCTTTATTGCACGTATTTGGGGATGCCGATATAGTCGTTCCCTGGGACGAAAACACTGGCATTGTGGCTCAGCGTTATAAGCAGTTGGGCGGAAGTATTGAACTGATTCGCAAGGCAGGTGTCGGCCATCATCCACACGGGCTGAAAGATTCCACTCCCATTGTTGAATTTATCCTGCGAGCGAAGTTTCGTTAGGCCCGTTAGCTTTTCCGAGTAAAGATCCAATCGTTGTCGGATGAAATGTTAGGGTTGTATCGATATCCGTCTACGTCAAAGGTCTTGATCATCTCAGGATCATCAAAGGCATTTTGGATGATGAAGCGAGTCATCATTCCTCGTGCGACCTTGGCATAATAGGCGACCATTTTGAATCCGCCGTCACGTTCTTCTTTGAAATTTGGCGTGACGATCCTGCCTTGAATCTTCTTTTTGTTGATCGACTTGAAGTACTCGTTGGACGCAAGATTGATCAAGGTGTCGTAACCCAGGGTCGTAAGATCCTGGTTGATTTGCTCAGTGATCTTATCCCCCCAAAAAGCATATAGATTTTTCGTTCCCGCAATACTGACTTTGGTGCCCATTTCCAGACGATAGGCCTGCATGAGGTCGAGTGGTCGCAAGACGCCGTAGAGTCCGGAGAGGATACGCAGGTGGTTTTGTGATGCCTTCAGATCTGCCGCCGATAGTTCCCAGGCTTTGAGTCCATCATAAACCTGCCCTTTGAAGGCAAGAATGGCCTGCTTTGAGTTCTCGGGTGTAAACGGAGTTTTCCATCGCTTAAATCGCTTAGCGTTCTCCTCTGCCAGATCTGTGCTAATGCCCATGAGGGCTTCCAGGCCAGCGACATCGAATGTGCGCATATGCTTGATGATTTTGCGAGACTCTTTAAGCAATTCCGGCGTGGAGGAGACCGAGGTCAGGGTCTGCGGTTCAAAGTTAAGGGTTTTGGCAGGTGAAAGTGTTATGAGCATTGAGGATGTGTTTTCATGAAGGTGCGAAGCAAACGATACCAATATTGTGCGAAAAGAGTCACAATGATGGCAAGTAAACAGAGGATATTGTATCTGAGAATAGGGATTCTAAGACAGTGTATTCCAAAGGGAATAATATGCGTGCCGTACTTACAGTGATTTTTGCCGTCCTTGTAAGCAGACCTCTCGTCTGTAATGCACAGCAATCCGGGGCGGGAATTGAAGGCAAGTGGTTTGGCCGTTTAGACGCAGGAGTGGTCAAGCTACGGACTGGGTTGGACATTATCCGTGACGGAGATAACTATCGAGTGGATTTTTACAGTCTGGATCAGACGCCGGACCCGATTTCGATGGAAAAGGTTCAATATGACGGCACAATCCTAAGTTTTGAAAAGCTATCACTGCGACTGAGCTACAGTGGCACTTTGGTTGAAGGTGGTACGAGACTCAAAGGGATTGCAGTTCAGGGACTACCGCGTCAGTTGATATTAGACCGAGTGGATGCGTTTCCCGAATTGGTACGCCCACAAACTCCCAAACCGCCGTTTCCCTATACGGCCGTAAATGTGGAGTATGAAAATCATTCTGTCGGTAATAATTTGGCCGGCACCCTTACAATTCCCCATAGAGGAAAGCGTTTGACGTCAGCGATTCTTATTACCGGTTCGGGGCGGCAGGACCGGGATGTAACACTGATGGGACATAAACCATTTTGGGTCATAGCGGACTATCTGACTCGCCATGGCATTGCAGTACTTCGAGTTGACGACCGCGGCATTGGGGATAGTGACGTCGGGCCGGGAAATGAAACCTCAGTTGATTTCGCGTCGGATGTCGCGGCCGGAGTGGAGTTTCTGAGAAACCATCCCCGAATTCATGACAATCGAATTTGGTTGATTGGCCATAGTGAAGGTGGTTACATAGCGCCTATGGTAGCCGCCGCAGATAAACGTATTGAAGGGATTGTTTCGCTGGCAGGAACGGCCGTGACGGGCAAAGAAATCTTAGTTGAGCAAAACAGGCTGATTCGTGGAGCTCAGGGAGTTCCCCGGGAAACACTTGAATGGTTTATGCCCTTATACGAAGAATTAACTGAAATTGCTGTTCGGGAAGGTGATTTGGAACAAGCGAGGCTCAAGAGTAAAGCCGCTTTAGACCGCCGGCTAAGTGCTGCTCCTATTGAATTGCAATTTGCTAGTGCTGTGTTGTCTGCTGAAGTGGATGCCATTGCCAAACAATTACAGTCTAACTGGATGAAATATTTCATCGTCCATGACCCGGCGGAAGACTGGCGTCAGACAAGGTGCCATGTGTTGGCTGTATTTGGAGAGAAAGATCTCCAAGTGCCTGCTAAACAGAATGCCCCTGTGATGGCGTCGCTGTTAGCCAACCGGCCCCGTGGAAAGTATGCGATTTTGGAGTATGAATCTCTGAACCACTTGATGCAGCATGCCGAAACCGGAAATGTGTCAGAATACTCAACCATTGAAGAGACCATTGCGGAAGATGTGCTGGAGCAAATGTTGCAGTTTATTCTTGGGGAAAATAGTTAGATGTTATCAATGGCCTGCCTGCCTCATGCGCAGATTCGCGACGATTCGATATAATGATACTTTGATTATCGAACTGTTTTTGATTCTTTGATGTGAGTATGACGATGCACCGAATCTTTCTGAATTCTGTTGTGATAGGTCTCTTTTGGGTCGCAGCGGTCAACGCTGGTGATCTGTTCCCTGAATGGCGCGGGATTGATGGGCAAGGGCATGCGGATGCCAGGAATCTACCTGTCGAGTTCTCTGAATCAGATGCTGCCTGGAAGTACAAAGTACCGGGATTAGGATGGTCGACACCAGTGATTGTCGATGGCAAAGTCTGGGTTACTACGGGATTAGATAAGGAAGCCTCAGAAGAACGAAAAGTCGCCGTGAAGAAAACGACGACTAGTTCGCAACCGCTCATCATTTCATCCCATGTAAGCCTGCGAGTGCAGTGTCTGGATCTGGCAACCGGCAAGGTTCTTAAAGATATAGAGATGCTTTCTGAAGAAAATCCGCAATTCATTCACAAAGTGAATTCGTATGCAACTCCCACACCGATTATTGACGGCGACAAGCTGTATTGTCATTACGGTCCCATGGGAATTGCCTGTTTGGATATGAAAACGGACAAAGTACTGTGGAGCAACAGAACTCTTCGGGTGAAGCATGAGAACGGACCTGGTAGTTCGCCGATTCTCTGGAAAGACCGTTTGGTCATCCACTGCGACGGAATCGATCTGCAATATATCGTGGCACTGGATAAGAATACGGGAGAGATTCTCTGGAAGACAGAACGCTCGGGTGAGTTGCGGGAAGAACCACAACTTCGAAAAGCCTATGCGACCTCCATTATTGTTGACGTCAATGGCCGGGATCAGATTGTGTCACCGGCTGCGGATTGGATTTTTGGCTACGATCCGGAAACCGGAGCGGAACTCTGGAAGACGAGTTACGGAGTACTTGGATTTTCCAATGCGGGACGCCCCGTGGCAGCTCACGGTATGGTCTACATCAATACCGGCTATATGAAGAGCGAATTATTAGCCTTGAAGATTGAAGAACAAGACGGTAAATACGAAGGTAAAATTCAATGGCGATTCAATAAACAAGTTCCGAACGTTTCCAGCATGCTCGTCGTAGGAAATGAGATGTACTTTGCTTCTGATAATGGCATCGCCACCTGTCTTAATGCAAAAACAGGGGAAATCAACTGGGTTCACCGAATGGGTTCACGCTATTGGGCATCTCCTCTTTTTGCGGATGGAAAGATCTACTTCTTTGAACGTGATGCCGTAGTAACGGTTGTAGAGCCGGGGAAAGAGTACAAGGAGCTGGCTGAAAATAAATTGAGCGGTACGTTGTTTGCAAGTCCATCAGTGGTTGATGGGCACCTATTGATCCGTACGGATGAAGCACTCTACTGCATTAAGAAATAGTCACAGGCCCTTTTCTTGCTGGATAAGTTATGGAAGACAATGCAAAAGGAAGTAGGAAGCTTCTGATTGGCGTCGGTTTGTGTCTGGCGGTTATTGCCGGATGGTTCCTCTTCAATGGACTGCCTGGTGGATCGAGTCTTAGTCAAACTGAACTGGTGGCCCTGAAAAACAGAGGTCTGGCTTCAGCGGAGAATATCCCTAACAAGCTAAAGAACGATGGCACGGAGAGCATGAAGCTCTTCACGCAATTGGTGAAAGAAACTCCGGATGCGATGCTGGGAGTGCGAAACCTTGCCGTCGCTGGTGTGCTGGCAGTTGATAAGCAATATGCTAAACGAGAGGAAGCTCCTCAAAAATATGCATTAACACTCAAGCTGACTCGTGAAGCGTTGACCGCACTGCGAGAACAGGATCCGGACTCAGGTGTTGTTGATATGCTTGATGCCAAGCTAAGCGTTACGCTCGAAGACGAAGACGCAGCGGCCAGGTATTTCCGCCGGGCCTATGAATTGAACCCGGAAGACACGATCGCTTTGATGGAGTTGTTTGTGCTGCTACGCAATGGTCAGGGTGACGAACGTGCTCAGGTTATTCGACAGGCTGCCGCAAAGAATCCGGGTAATCTCATTGTGTTGGAACAGATTGTGCGTCTGCAGGCGGAATCCAAAGACATTGCGATTGTCGCTACGTTGAAAAATGCCATCTCTGTTCTGGGACCTTATAGCGAGTTGTTAGCTCAGCAGAAGATTGACCTGGCCGCAGAGTTGCCTGAATTTATTGCTGCCGTCGAGTCTGAAGATTCGGCGGTTTGGAATAAAGTCAAGATTCGCATGATTCAGGTGTTCAACGTTGTAAAGCAGGATTTTGGCTACCATACGGATATGGTTCAGTTGCAACGGCATCCGTTGGAGTACTTGATTCAGGAATTTCCGGAAGACTACTTTGCAGGTGAGGCAGACGGCATAGCTCAGACTCCGGCAATTGCGGTTGAATTTGAATCCAGCCCAGCGGGTGATGGACTCGCCGGATTGACCGACGTTCTCGATGCAATTGTATGTGACTTTGATCTGGACCGGCAGTTAGATTTGGTGGTGTTGCAAACCGGTAAATTGTCCGTGTTTCAACGGGATGCAAATTCGGAATCATGGTCTATAACGCATCAGGTGGATGTCGATTCGGGTTTACAGCACGTTTTGGCCGTCGACTTCGATCGGGATGCAACCACAACCACTCCCGAATCCTACTCGGTTTCTGATTTTGATTTTCTCTTATATGGTCAGGCAGGCCTACAGGTTGTGGAAAATGTCCTACCCAAGGAGGAAGAGCAACGATCTTTGATTGTGTCTGAAGCAGCCTTCGCAGAGGCTGAGCTATCAGATGTCAAAACGGTGTCGGTTACAGATATTGAAAATGACGGTGATCTGGATGTCGTGTTGATTGGATCGGCTGGGTTACAACTTTGGAAGAATCACGAAAACTGGTTGTTCACAGACGTCACACTCACGGCCTTGTCAGAAGCTCAGCGGGCCGGTGATGGTCAGGTACTGGTAGCAGCAGATTTTAATCGTTCGCTGCAGTCGGATCTGTTGGTATCCGGTGGAGTGTTTGAGAATATTCGTCACGGGCGGTTGCAATTCAACGAAGCCGCAGGCGATCTGTTTCCAGCGGCGGTGCTGACGGCCTTAGTAGTATTCGATGTGGATAATAACGGAACGGCTGATATCGTCTCGGCAACAAACGAAGGAGTGAATATTACCTGCACGGGCAATTCACCAGGAGGTAAAACCTGGAAACGGAATTCCATCCAGTTGGACGTGACCTCTGTCGTCGGGCTGGTACCTGTTGATTTTGATAATGACGGCTGGCGGGACTTGCTGGTTTGGTCTGCAGACAGTTTTCAGCTGTTTAGAAATGTAAAGGGTACCGGGTTCAAGTTGGAATCCTCGCAATTGCCGATTTCCGCGGGAGTATCCTCTGTCGATGTTGACGATGTGGATGACGACGGCGATCTGGATCTGCTGGTCGTTGAAGGAGGAAAAGTTTCACTGCTCAGTAACGAAGGCGGTAATGCAAATAATTGGATCAAAGTACGTTTGTGTGCAGAGCCTGACCCGATGTTCAAGGTTCAGCGATGTAATGTTCATGGCGTAGGGGCTCGTGTTGATCTGCGGAGTGCTCAGGGATTCCAAAGTCAACAGGGAGACGGTCGGGTTGTGCATTTCGGTATAGGCAACACCACAGGAGCGGAAGCGGTACGTGTCCTTTGGACCAATGGGATTCCACAGAATCTACTGGCGCCGGAAAGTCGTTTGACGTTCACTGAAAAGCAGGAGCTGTTGAAAGGATCCTGTCCTTATCTCTATACATGGACTGGAGAAAAATACGAATTCTTTACCGATCTGTTATGGGCAGCTCCGATTGGATTGCAATTCGGCGAAGGCATTACTGCGCCTACGCGAGACTGGGAGTATTTGCTGATACCAGGTGATCGTCTGGTGGCGGTGGATGGTCAGTATCGTATGCAGGTTACCGAAGAGCTTTGGGAAGCAGCCTATTTCGACCAGATCGCGCTGATTGCGGTGGATCACCCAATTGATACAGTCGTCTATTCGAACGAAAAAGTTGGGCCGCCAGCTATTTCGCAGTATCAGGTGCATAGCTTTGATCGTAAAGCCTTGCGTCCGGCCGTGAGTGTCATGGGTAGTAACGGTGAGGACGTTTCTGCAATAGTGAGTTCGCGTGATGGGCATTTCACCAGATTGTTTGACGAGCGGCATAAGCAAGGTTTGGTTGATGAGTATTTCATGGAGTTTGAATTGGGAGATCTCTCTGGTGCTGGTTCGGTTCAATTGGTCATGACCGGATGGATGTTCCCTACCGACACTTCCATCAATATCGCTTTGTCCCAAAATCAGAAATTACAAGGGCCGCGTCCTCCTTACATGTCCATGATTCGCAAGGGAGATGACGAGTCGGAGCGGTGGGAAGAAGTCGTTCCGAATATCGGGTTTCCTGGTGGTAAGACAAAGACCATTGTGGTGGACGTTCCTGTCGAGCAGTTTCAGGAGGGTAATTATCGATTGAGAATTTCAACTTCGATGGAATTGTACTGGGACGAAATACTGGTTGCTGTTGATGCTCAGATGGACGCTCCGGTGCTGCAGGCTGCGACATTACACAGTGCTGATTTGCATTACCGTGGATTTTCTGCTCGGCTACCTCGACAGCATAATGGTCCTGAGCGTTATGTGTATGGTGAAGTGACGACGGATATGATCTGGCCACCGATGGCCGGGAAATTCACTCGGTTTGGAGATGCGACAGAATTACTTGCTGCGGAGGATCATCAGTTAGTGGTGTTGGCATCGGGAGATGAAATGACTGTCGTTTTTGACGAGCTACCGCCGGTTCGTAGTGGTTGGAAACGTGATTTCCTAATTCATTCGGTGGGCTGGGACAAAGATGCCGACCTAAACACACTTACCGGGCATCGTGTGGAACCACTTCCATTTACGGGGATGAATGAATATCCACCATTAGATCCTGCTCATCCGGAATCCAGGGGCTATCAGGATTATTTACAGCGATATCAGACACGTGAAATGGAGCTGTCGGATTTCTGGGAATTGAAATTCGATTCCCGCTGATAGATACGAACAATTGGCCAATTTGTACGTAGATTCTATATTGCTACGCAATAGTCCCTTACAAACGGCATGACCGGAAGATTCTAACGTCAATTGTGCCGTCGAGCTGAGGTAGATTCCCCTTTTTCGGAAGGATGACAGACGCGGTCTGTGGTTGCGCGATAGAGTTTTGAATAGTCCCTTGAAAACCGTGATTCCCATGATTTTAAGCTTAGAGAACAATATGAATAATTGGCAACTGCGATTCTATACTCTTCTGGCCGGCCTGGTGATTATCATTGCTGGTTGCGATAGTGAAACGAACAATGACCCTGTCGAGTCCGAGCATGGGCATGAGCACGAGCATAGTGAAGGTACGCATGAAGTGGTTGCAGATGGCCCTGTGACATTTGAGCAGGCACAGGCCGCAGCAGGTATTGATTTCCTGCACTTTGATTCGCGCCGTGACTCGTTGCTACCAGAGGATGTCGGCTCGGGGGTTGGTTGGGCTGACTATGACAACGACGGCGACGAAGACTTGTTTGTTGTAAACTTTGCGGGGCCGTTTTTGATGGAACCAGAAGAAGTATCAAAGCGTGGCAGTAATAAGCTGTATCAAAACCAAGGCGATGGCAAATTTGTAGATGTCACAGATGCAGCTGGCCTCCATGACGCCGATTGGAATTATGCGTGTTTGTGGTGGGATGCTGATAACGACGGATTAGTTGATTTAACGGTGACACATTATTCCGGAGTGAAACATTATCGCAATAAAGGTAATGGTACCTTTGAAGTGAAGACGGAAGAATCCGGTCTTGGATCAATCAACAGTTTTTTGTTGGGACTGACGGCCGGTGATTATGATCTGGACGGAGATCTGGATTTGTATCTTTGTGGGTACGTTGAATTTGACCGCGACCGGGCCAGAGATGAACGGCCTCTTGTTGCTGGACGCCCTGCAGTTTGGACAAACCCTGTATCCTATTCGGCCCTGCCTAACATCCTGTTGGAGAACGATGGGGCTGGCGTTTTTACTGATGTTACGCAACAGGCAGGAGTTGCCAATCCAACGGGGAAGAGTATGCAGGCGATTTTCTGTGACTTCAATAATGATTCCTATCCGGATCTCTACGTTGGAAATGATGTCGGAACGGCGGATGCCATGTACCAGAATAATGGCGATGGTACTTTTGAAGATGTTTCTCAGATTTCCGGGACATACGATCGTCGGGCCAGCATGGGGTTGGCCGTAGGAGATTACAACCATGATGGCGCCATAGATCTGTTTTCCACACACTGGGTTAATGAAGACCACGCCTTGTGGAAAAACCAGGCCGGTGCAGAACAAGTCGAATCGATTCTATTTGAAGATGTCGCCCCGTTTACCGGGATCCTCGATGTGAAGTCCACGGCGGATGTCGGTTGGGGTGTTGAATTGGTGGATTTCAATAATGACGGATATCTTGATGTTGTTTTAGCCAATGGAAGTACGATTGAGGATGAATTGACCACGGAAGTTTTGGAGAATCCCAAGCTTCTGCCTCAGGAAAGTAAGATTCTGTTGGGCAATGCCGATGGTAGTTTTACAGATGTGAGTAAAGGGGCTGGTGGTTTCTTCCATCAGGCTTTAGTGACGCGAGGACTGGCCACTGCAGATTACGACCGGGATGGGAAATTGGATGTAGCGATCGTTCTGCATTCCGGCAAGCTAACTTTGTTACGCAATACGAGTGAAGAGTCCGGGAATTGGTTGCGAGTGAAACTGACTGGAAATAAATCGAACCGTATGGGGGTCGGTGCTCGTATAAGAGTTGATGCCGGAGAGAAGAGTTATTGGCATGAAAATGTACTCAGTTCCAGTTACCTGAGCTCAAACAGTACGATCGCTCATTTCGGTCTAGCTGATGCTGAGGCAATTACCAGGTTATCGGTCACCTGGCCTTCGGGGCAAGTCACCGAAATCGACGCTCCGGAAGTGAATACACTTGTCGAGATCGTGGAATCTCCCTAAGTTTTCGCATGGTTGATTGTCGATACTTAAATTAACATATAAATATCTATTGATAACTATTGTTGTAGAAATGACAGGTAAGCAATGAATAAGACTGTTGTTGGCGTAGTAGCTATTGCTGTGCTGGCAGGTGCTGTGTTCTTTGGTAAAGGAATCTTTACCTCGGATGGTCCGACTGACGGATTGATGGCCAACGGCCAAAAAGCAACCCATGCCAGAACGGTTGAAACAGAAACTGGTGGAGTGCCTCATCACGAGCCCATTCAATACCGTAAGAAGGACGCCCGGCCGGCGATCGTCAAGCCGGAGTTTATTCCCGGTTCGGTATCTAAAATCGCGGGCGGTACGAAGGGAATTGGCGTTGAAATCAACGGTGAAGCCCGGTTCTATCCGCTCTATGTACTGCAGTATCATCAAGTGGTTAACGACACCGTCGGTGATTGTGCCATAGCGTGTAGTTACTGAAGTAGCGAACAAACGCTCGTCGTGCACGAGCGCAAGGTTGAAGGTTGCGAAGAGCCGTTGGAACTACGAGTTTCGGGCGCTGTGCTTCATGGTAATCTCATTATGTTCGATAAAGAGACCGATACTCGCTGGTTGCAGGAAACCGGTTCAGCTCTTGAAGGTCAACAAAAAGGGAAAACGCTTAAAGAACTTGATGATCAACAGTGGGAACAAAACGTCCGCTGGGATGTGTGGTATAAGAAACACCCTGAGTCTCAGTTGTTGTTCTGTAGTCACTGCGAGCAGGAGAACAAGAAAGAACAGAATCTGACCAAGGACCTGTTAGATCTGGTCGCTCCACAGGGGGATTCCAAAACAGAATCGGAAGTAGCGTCAGATGACGCTCAGCCTGAAGATACTTCGGAAGAAAACTGATTTCTAAGACAATAAAAAAGGCCGCGTTATGCATCATAACGCGGCCTTTTTTTGTGTCGGTTGATTACGATGCCAGTTTATCGAGTTCGTCAAGTTGATTGAGCAGTAATCGGCGATGGTTTGCCATCGAGTTTCCATGCTGAGCAAGCTGAGTTTCTAACTCTTTGATGCGAGCCATCAGCAACTCAACAACTGCCTGACATTTATCGCAGTCGCAAGTTGGAAGTGTATCATTCATCAGCGGATCCTCTTTAAGTTCTCTGTTTCAATACGTTCTCTCCTGATACCCGCTTACAAGAGAAGCACTATTGTTCAGTGTTCTTAGAAATTAATCAACCTCGATTTAACTAACCTAGCGACCAACCCTTGCGATATTCACGGTGAATAAATCGTTCTGCATCGGAGTGATTCGTTACTTCCATTTTCTCGCTGTCCCAATGCAGGGTTTTGCCAGCGCGGTATGCCACGTTGCCTAAATGGTTGGCTTCGGTCAGCAATCCTGAATATTCAAAATTGCAGGTCGTGGGTGCTCCAGTTTTACAGGCATGAACCCATTCCTGATGGTGTCCGATCGAGTCCGGAATGGAAGGTTCGGGGCGTTTGAAATCCTGGAACTTCTCTTCAGGTAACAGAACATGCTTCCCGTAATCGGAAAGCAGCATTCCTTTGGATCCTACAAATAGTACGCCGCTACCCCATTGAGGAATCTCGTTATTCATCCAGGCTTGCGGTTTATAGGTACCCTGATACCAGTGCAGTTTCAGTCCCGGTTGCTGTTTTGTTTTTTCATAAGTGTAGGTTGCTGTCATAGATGCCGGAGCTAATTCGGCATGCGATTCAGGGCCAGCGGCAGAAATCGTGGAAGGCGTCTGAAGACCGAGAGCCCAAAATGGGAGATCTACCCAATGGCTTCCCAGATCGGACATCGTTCCATTACCAAAATCCCACCAGCGATACCATTTTGGTCCCGGGAAATAGACATTGTTGAAAGCACGTTCCGGTGCCGGGCCAAGCCATAAATCCCAATCGAGACCGGTGGGGATATTATCTGCTTGTTTGGGGCGTTCTCTGGCGAAGACTATGTCCCGATGTTTTTGAGCATCTTCCTGAGACTGGCGTCCCCATGCTCGTCCCACCCAAACATGACATTCGGAAATTTTGCCGATGGCTCCACTTTGTACTAATTCGACGACGCGTCGGTAATTGCTGCCAGCATGGATTTGAGTTCCCATTTGGGTGGCAACGTTGGCTTTTTTGGCTTCATTACGAATGCGTCGGCATTCCGCAATATTGTAAGTAAGTGGTTTTTCGCAATAGACATGCTTCTTCATCTGCAGGGCCGGTAACGTAGCAAAGGCATGCGTGTGCTCGCAAGTGCTGACAACGACCGCATCGAACTGCTTGACCGAATCATAAAGTTTGCGGAAATCCTGGAAAGACTGTGCATTGGGGTGTCGATCCTGAGCAAA
>CETM01023520.1_pt1 | contig 30477 bp, 18 predicted proteins | sample 361451 | NCBI WGS metagenome assembly CETM01 (sample SAMEA2622690, study PRJEB7988) | marine metagenome | isolation source: saline water (ENVO:00002010), including
GCATCATATTGCTACTTCGTAATTATGGGCAGAGCCATGTCGCGCGACAATCATCAAGTGAGCATAAAAAAAGCGAGAGATGAAATTGCTTTCCAACTCGCCAGATTTATTTCGATTCCCATACGTCGTAGCTGAGCTTAACTGGGCTGCAGTGGACTTCCCATGGTGGTTCCCGGAGCGGGAAGTGTGCTTTCTCCCTGGAGATATCCATCAATCGCTCGAGCTGCACCGCGTCCTTCGTTAATAGCCCAAACGACAAGTGATTGGCCACGTCGGCAGTCCCCGGCAGCGAAAAGTCCATCGACACTGGTTCGAAACTCTCCGTGATCTGCTTTGTAATTACTACGAGCGTCTGTTTCCACGCTATCGCCAAAGGCGTCCAGAATGTATTGCTCGGGCCCTAGAAAGCCCATCGCAAGGAGTACTAGATCAGCTTCAATTGTCTTCTCACTTCCTTCCACGCGTGAGAAAGGGGGTCCGTTTTCAACTGGTTTTGACCAATCTACCTGAGCTACTGTGATGGCTTTCACATTCCCGTTGTCGTCGGAAATAAACTCAACGGATTCGATGGAATATTCGCGGGGATCTTCGCCCCATTTTGTTGCCACTTCTTCGTGACCATAGTCGACTCTGTAAATTCTGGGCCATTGAGGCCAGGGATTGTTGTCAGCCCGGGCGTTGGGAGGCCGAGGCACGATTTCCAGGTTCACGATACTGGTGGCACCATGGCGTAACGAAGTTGCGATACAGTCGGTTCCCGTATCACCACCTCCGATCACCACGACTTTTTTCCCTTCTGCGGAAATGTAATTGCCATCTTCCAGGTTACTGTCCATCAGACTTTTGGTGTTAGCCGTTAGAAATTCCATGGCAAAGTGGATACCATTGTATTCGCGTCCGGGGATTGGCAGGTTACGTGGGTTCGTTGCTCCGGTCGCCAGCAGCACAGCATCGTTGTTGTCCATCAGTTCTTTGGGGCAGACATCGACTCCGACATTGGCATTGGTGACGAATTTGACACCTTCCTGTTCCATTAAACCGACGCGTCGCAGGACATCATTCTTTTCCAGTTTCATATTGGGGATACCGTACATCAGCAATCCGCCAATACGGTCTGCTCGTTCGTACACAGTCACGTCATGCCCGACACTGTTGAGTTGATCAGCGGCAGCCAGCCCGGCGGGACCCGATCCGACAACAGCCACTTTTTTGCCCGTGCGGCTTTCCGGGAGTTCGGGCTTAATCCAGCCATTTTCAAAGCCGCGATTCACGATCGTACTTTCGATGTTTTTAATCGTGACCGGTGGATTCGTAATGCCCAGCACGCAGGCTCCTTCACACGGAGCGGGACAGACTCGTCCGGTGAATTCCGGAAAGTTGTTGGTTTTTTGAAGTCGCTCTAAGGCTTCTTCCCAGCGACCGCGATAGACCAGATCATTCCATTCAGGAATGAGATTGTCGATGGGACAGCCTGTTGTCGATTGACAGAACGGAACGCCACAGTCCATACAGCGAGCGCCCTGAGTGGTCAGGTGTTCTTCTGCGGGTGTGGTATAGATTTCCTGGTAGTCGTCAATACGAACCAGTGGCAGACGATAGGGAATCGTCTCGCGTTGAAATTCTTTAAAACCAGTCGGTTTTCCCATTAGTATTTACCGTTGTTCTAAGTTCCTGATTATTCAGGAGCATGTTTGATTTTTAATACGACGAAAAAAGTGCGAAGTGGAGATTGCTGTTAGGCGGTTTCTGCGGCCTGTTTGGCTTTTTGCTCTTCCAAAACGCGTTTGTAATCCGTGGGCATCACTTTGACTAATTGACTCAGGAAATTGTCCCAGTCTGCCAACACGGATTCAGCTACAGGCGAACCTGTGAATTGTTGGTGTTTTTTAATTAATTCGCGGACTTCTGCGATATCATCGGGGTCTTCCACTTTTTCCAGAGCGACCAATTCCAGATTACATCTGAGGTTGAAATCCCCTTCACGGTCCCAGACATAGGCGATACCACCGGACATGCCGGCAGCAAAATTTCGCCCGGTTGGTCCCAGAATGACGGTACGTCCACCAGTCATATATTCACAACCATGGTCACCGACCCCTTCCACGACCGTACTTGCTCCTGAATTTCTCACACAGAAGCGTTCTGCCACCTGCCCCCGGAAGAAGGCTTCCCCGGACGTTGCTCCATACAGACAGACATTACCGCTAATGAAGTTGTCTTCGGCATTAAAGGAGCTGTTGGCTGGCGGGTAGACAGCAATTCGTCCACCGGACAATCCTTTACCAACATAGTCGTTGGCGTCTCCTTCGATTTCCATGAAGATTCCCTGAGCCAGAAAAGCACCCAAGCTTTGTCCGGCAGAACCATTGAGCTTAATCCGGATGGTGTCTTCGGGGAGGTTGTTACCGCCAATGGATTTGACCAGGGTGTGACTGAGCATGGTACCGACCGTACGATTTGTATTGACGATTGGTAATTCGATCGAAACAGGTTCCTGATTTTCAATGGCAGGTTTTGCCAGTTTGATCAGTTGGTTGTCTAAGGCATCTTCGAGTCCATGATCCTGTGCGATGGTACAAATGACATCGACGTTCTCGTGAGGTTTTGGAGCAGGTGCGAGGATGGAGGACAGATCGAGTCCGTCTGCTTTCCAGTGATCAATGGCGGCTTTGGTTTCCAGGCAATCGACGCGGCCCACCATTTCATCAATTGTGCGGAACCCTAAGGACGCCATGATTTGACGTGCTTCTTCAGCGACCATGAACAGGTAGTTAACAACGTGTTCGGGCTTGCCATTAAACTTATCCCGTAGTTCGGGGTCCTGTGTGGCGATTCCCACCGGACAGGTATTTAGATGGCACTTACGCATCATGATACAGCCGAGTGTAATCAGTGGCGCGGTGGAAAAACCGAATTCTTCGGCTCCCAACAGTGCACCGATCACGACATCTCGTCCGGTTCTTAACCCGCCGTCAGTTTGGATGACGGTACGACTTCTCAGATCGTTCATGACCAACGTCTGATGCGTTTCAGCCAGCCCCAGTTCCCAGGGAAGTCCGGCATGTTTGATACTCGTAAGAGGCGATGCTCCCGTTCCTCCGTTGTGTCCCGAAATCAAAATATGATCGGCATGGGCTTTGGAGACGCCGGATGCAATCGTTCCTACGCCAACTTCAGAAACTAGTTTGACACTGATGCGGGCACTGGGGTTAGAATTCTTCAGGTCGTGAATGAGCTGTGCCAAGTCCTCGATCGAGTAAATGTCGTGGTGAGGAGGAGGGCTGATTAGTCCAACGCCCGGAGTGGAGTAACGAATGCGAGCGATATTATCGTCGACTTTACGTCCGGGTAGTTCACCCCCTTCGCCGGGCTTGGCTCCCTGAGAAATTTTGATCTGAATTTCGTCAGCATTGGCCAGGTACCAAATGGTGACGCCGAAGCGTCCCGAGGCTACCTGTTTAATGGCGGATCGTTTGGAGTCGCCATTTTCCAGAGGCGTAAAACGGGCAGGGTCTTCACCTCCTTCACCTGTGTTACTTTTTCCGCCAAGTCGATTCATGGCGATGGCCAGAGTTTCATGGGACTCGGCAGAGATCGATCCAAAGCTCATGGCGCCAGTGACGAAGCGTTTTACGATTTCGCTTGCCGGCTGAACTTCATCCAATTCGATTGGACCTCCGTTAGAGCCCTCTTTGAATTCAAGCAGGCCTCGCAGTGATGCTCGCTTACGCTCTTCGTTGTTGATGTGAGCGGCAAAATTCCAGTAGTCATCGCGACTGTTGGTTCGTGCAGCGAGCTGCAGATTCGCGATCGAGACCGGATCCCAGGCGTGACGTTCACCCTCGGCTCGCCAGTGGAACTCTCCGGGGTTTGCCAGAATTGGCAAACCGTCGTCTTCACGTTCAGGAAAGCCCAGATTGTGACGTCGTACAGTTTCCGTGGCCAGGATGTTGAAATTAACTCCCTGAACCCGGCTGGCTGTTCCAACAAAACACCGGTCCACGACTTCATCCTGCAGGCCGATTGCTTCAAAGATCTGCGCACCTTTGTAGGACTGTAGTGTGGAGATGCCCATTTTCCCCATCACTTTGAGAATGCCTTTGGCGACGGCTTTCTTGTAGAGAGCGACGACTTTATCATCATCGACGATATTGTCAGCCAGAAGGTTGTCACGGCGAGCCTGCCAGAGTGATTCATAGGCCAGATAGGGATTGATGGCATCGATACCGTAGCCGATTAACAGGCAGTGATGATGAACTTCACGAGCTTCGCCTGATTCCAGTACCAGACCGATCTGCGTACGCTTTGCCTGAGTCACCAGATGGTGATGTACGGCTCCGGTTGCCAGCAAGGAGCTGACAGGGATCCGATCAACACTGACAGCTCGATCTGACAGGACGGCAATACTGTAGCCATCAGCAATGGCCTGTTCCGCTTCCTGGCAAATCCGGTCGAGTGCGGGAGCCAGACCTGCTGCTCCTTCACTGCGTGGATAGGTAATGTCAATCGTCCTGGATTTCCACTGCTGATGATCCATGTTGGCGATTGCGTCCAATTCTTCATTGGTCAGGATCGGGTGCGGGATTAGCAGGCGGTTCGCGTGTTCCGGAGTGGTTTCCACGAGGTTCTTTTCCGGCCCGATGTAACATTCGAGAGACATAATGATGCCTTCGCGTATCGAATCAACAGCAGGATTGGTCACCTGAGCAAACAGTTGTTTGAAGTAATCGTAGATCATCCGCGGCTGATCACTGAGGCAGGCTAAGGCTGCGTCGTTACCCATCGAACCGACAGGATCACGTTCCTGGTGAAGCATCGGAATCAGCATGAACTGCATCGTTTCGGTTGTGTATCCAAACGTTTGCATACGTGGTAACAGCGACTCAGGCTGGAAGGACTTGAAATCCTGTTGAGGATTTAGGTCCGAGATTTGAATGCGGTGTTCTTTGAGCCACTGAGCGTAGGGCTGACGGCCGGCGAACTCTTCTTTTAGCTCAGCATCCGGGATCAGACGGCCCTCTTCGAAGTCGACGAGGAACATACGGCCCGGCTGTAACCGACCCTTGTATTTGACGTTGGCTGGATCGACTTTGAGTACACCCACTTCACTGGCCATGATGACGCGGTCATCGTGAGTGAGGTAAAAGCGACTTGGTCGCAAGCCGTTACGGTCGAGAATGGCACCGATATATTTGCCATCGGTATAGACAATCGATGCCGGTCCGTCCCACGGTTCCATGAGGCAACTGTGGTATTCATAGAAAGCACGCTTGGTTTCACTCATCGTATCGTGCTTCTGCCAGGCTTCGGGAACCATCATCATGACCGCTTCCTGTAGCGTTCGGCCTGACATGAGCAGGAATTCCAGAGCGTTATCGAAATTTCCTGAATCAGAGCAATCAGCTTCAATAATCGGGAAGAGTTTATGCAGGTCGTCACCAAACTGTTCTGTTTGAATGACGCCTTCGCGAGCAGTCATCCAGTTTACGTTTCCTCGTAACGTGTTGATTTCACCGTTATGCGCCATGAATCGGCAGGGTTGAGCTCGGTCCCAACTCGGAAACGTGTTGGTGGAAAAACGCGAGTGGATCATCGCCAGATGAGTTGTGTAGTCTTCGTTTTGTAAGTCATGGAAGAACGGGACAACCTGATAGGTGGTCATCATACCCTTATAAATCATGACGGATGAGGAAAGCGAGCAGATATAGAAAAGCTTAGACTCGCTCATCGTTTCATCGGTACGCAACACATGACTGGCACGTTTGCGGATGATGTACAGCTGGCGTTCAAAGTCTTCGTGTTCTACACCCTCAGCGGCCGCAATGATCACATGCTCAAACACGGGCATGGCAGATAATGCTGTTGGACCGATATTGGCTCCGGTTGGATCTGTCGGAATAGTTCTCCAGCCGACTAAAACCTGCCCCTGTTCACCGATGATCTCTTCAACGGTCTCTTTACATTGCGCGCGTTGCCCGGCATCTTGTGGCAAAAAGACCACGCCAGCTCCAAAACGTCCGTCTTCGGGAAGCTCGGAATTGAGTTCTTCCCGAGCGACTTTGCGCATGAAGTCCGAGGGGAATCCGGTGAGCATGCCGGCGCCATCGCCGGTGTTGGCTTCACAACCACAAGCACCCCGGTGCTCCATGTTCATCATGATCTCATTGGCATCCAGCACAATCTGATGACTGCGCTGGCCTTTAATGTGAGCGACAAACCCAACACCACATGCATCCTTTTCGAATGCAGGGTCATAGAGCCCTTGCTTTTCAGGTAATCCAAATTTTGTGAGATTATTCATTTTCATGTTTCTTCTGATCTGGTCTGAGTATCCGACCTATTTCGCGGATGGAGCAAATTCGGAGGAAGAATCCAAATCTGTTTGTTGTATGGAAGAAGTGATGGTTGCCTGAGTCGATGCCTGAGCATCCTCAATCAGCAGTTCAATAAAACTTTCAGTATTCACACCGAGCTTGATGTTATCGCGATGAATGATACCGACAGGTCGGATCAGTGGATTGGACTCTACTCGGACGGTCGTCAGCGTGCCTGCGATGACTTCACGCTGAACGTGCGTCTCGGGCAGGATACTAAAACCGGCATTGATTTCAATGGCGCGTTTGAGCGTCTCAATATTGTCAAATTCCATCACGACGTTCGGAGCCGCATTCGCGTCAGCTAAGACCCGGTTTATCTCCTGACCAATTCTCAGGTTTTGATCAAACCCGACCATGTCAAAGCCATTGAGATCATTGAGAGTGACGGACTGGTCTGCTGCCAGAGGATGATCCGGAGCGACTACCACCGCCATTGCTTCTTCCCGCCATGGAATGGCAGCAACCGCATGGGTTGCCGTGGGATAACTTAGTAAACCCAAATCGGCATCGCCTGACTTGACCAGGTTATACACTTCACTGGGGTGATGATACTCAAGCTGCACGTTGATCTCCGGATTCAACTCAGTGAATCGCTGGACAAATTGCTTCATATAGATCAGACCCACCGAATAGATCGAAGCAACCTTTACCGTGTCCGACGATGTGCTGTGAAGATTCTTCAGTCTGGATTCCAATGTCTCAAACTGACGAACCAATTTGATGCAATGGTCAAAACAAACTTTTCCCTCTTCAGTCACTACAAACGGTCGTTTGGAACGGTCCAGTAACTTAACGCCGAAATGACTCTCTATCTGATGAATGGTCTGGCTGGCTGCGGATTGTGTGATCCCGTTATCAGCGGCGGCTTTCGAAAAGCTCTTACGTGTGACAACGTCACAAAAAACCTTCAATGCTCGGATTTGCATACTAATACCAATTCCATTTTCAACTCAAATCTCCACTCTCAAAGATCTGAGATTAGTAGTGTTAATATAATGACCCCTAATACTTGTGGCCAATCATTCAAAATATCCCTGTTTTTACAAACGGTCAACGGTGTAGAACCCATATTTAACAGATTATTATATAACTATTAGAATTTCTAATAAAAAACAATTCTGTGGGGTGTGGGCAATGCTGAACATTAGAGAATGCGATACAAGCGGAACTGGACCCGCTGTCAGGATAGAGGCTGAAAAGTATCAGCTCAGGCGATTTGGCTGCGGAGCGAGAGGTCGATATTTCGGAGTGTTTTGAACTAAAACACTATTTTTTAGGGGGATTACGGTAGTCAAGCGGAGGTTTTTGGCCGGGTACCATGAGTGTTTGATAGGGTTGTCCCCCTAGTCTTTGCCGGAGTTCCGCCTGAGCAGCCTGAACGAGCTCAGGTGTCGTAAACAGGTCGTATGCCGTGGCAGCCAGAACGCGTGATGCCAGTTGCATACCTTTGCGAGCAATCGTGGTGCCTCCGCTGGCCACTGCTTGCCAGCTATGGCCGGGAGTACCTGGCACAAAACAGGCCGTATTAAATCCAGTGGTGGGTACGACCCAACTGACATCCCCGACATCGGTGGAACCCATGCCGATTGTTCCGCTCACATCGACGACCTCGTTGATGGACGTCAGTGGTACCGGCACGTCCAGCGTATTCTGGATTCTGGCTGCGAATTTGAATTCTTCTTCGTTCCATTCGAGTGAATTTAGATTCCGTAGGTTTCGTAATGTCACATTTGCCAGAACATTATTAGGTAGGATTTCAACGATGCCGCCCTGGAAATTGATCTCCAGTTTTGTTTCGGTGGCTAACGCTCCGGCCTGAGCACATTTAACCAGACGTGCATATAAATCGCGGACCACATTCGCTTTGGGATGCCGGATGTAGTAATAGACTTCCGCAAACTCGGGGACGACATTTGGAGCACTGCCGCCCGCTGTAATGACGTGATGGATACGAGTGTCGTCGGGTGTATGTTCCCGCAGGAGCTGAGCGGCAAAGTTTGTTAATTCAACGGCATCCAACGCACTTCGCCCCAATTCCGGTGCTCCGGCAGCATGGGCAGCCTTCCCATGAAATCGAAACTTCACAGCATTTCTGGCTAACGAACTGCGATCACCGGCCGAGTTGCCACTACTGGGGTGCCAGTGCAGAACGGTATCGCAATCTTTAAATAACCCTGCCTGCACCATAAACACTTTCGCGCTACCACCCTCTTCTGCCGGACATCCGTAAAACCGCACGGTTCCGGTCAATGTCCCGGATTTAATCTGTCTGGCAATTGCAACACAGGCTTCGGCCGACGCAACGCCAAACAAATGATGCCCACAACCATGGCCATAATCAGAGTTCGTGTCCTCGAGCCGTGCTCGTTCTGCCGAGGCCTGCTGGTTGAGTCCCGGCAACGCATCAAATTCCCCGAGCACACCGATGACAGGTTTGCCCTCGCCAAAAGTCGCAGTAAACGCCGTTGGAATACCAGCCACTCCCATCTTCACTGAAAACCCGGCAGCTTTGAGGTCGTCTGCCAGCAGTTTGCTACTCTTCGTTTCCTGATAACCCGGTTCAGCCCATTGCCAGATTTGCCGGGCACGTTGCCAGGCTGCATCCCCTCGAGATTCGATAATGTTAAACAGAGATTCTTTTTGAGCAAACAAATCGCTAGTTGCCAGAACGCAACAAACAATCAGAATCAAAACACGAAACGGACGCGATGTCATGATGGAAGCCTTTGAAAGGTACTTGAATGGTGAAAGTGCATGCAGTGTTTCAGTATACCAATTCACTACAGAATACATGGACGCCTACAGAATGACCGGTGTCCTACTGTAATTGCCCACAGGCAAACGGTAGATTGGAAGAGTAATTTCAAACAAGACAACTACGATCATCCGGTAAAAAGATCGGATGATACAGCATGGATAGGAATGAATCGTGTTAGCAGCTGAGATTTACGGTGAAAAGCAAATTCGAATGATTGATGTCGCAGAGCCTTCGCTTTCCGACAGCGAAGGTGGAGATATTATTTTCCAACCTGAATTGGCGTGCCTTTGCGGCTCGGATTTGCTTTACTTCGAGGCGGATAACCCAGCGTACAAACCGGAAATAGGTCATTCATTACATGAGATGATTGGGACGGTTGTCGACACCAACGGCAGCAAATTTCAGGTCGGTGAACAGGTCTTATGTGTTCCCTACCGTCAAATGGGGTTACAAGAGCGATTTATCTGTACTGAGAAACAGGCGATCTCAGTGGATACTCGTCCCGATCTACGTGAAGCATTGCTGGCCCAGCCACTGGGGACGGTACTGTTTGCCACTCGGCGTCTGCCCAATCTACTGGGAAAGAATGTTGCCGTCGTCGGCCAGGGGCCGATGGGGCAACTTTGGAATTGTACTCTGCAACAACTTGGAGCTCGACAAATCGTTGGCGTCGATCTCAATGCCGACCGTCTTAAAGTTTCACCTCAGATGGGTGCTACAGACACACTGCAGGTTTCGGCAGAGCAAACCGATGAAGAGATCGGGGCGGAAGTTCAGAAGATCCTCGGAGGAGAACGCCCGGATCTTGTCATTGAGTGTGTCGGTCATCGTGAACAGGTAGTCAACCTATGCTTCGAAATCTGCAAAGAGCATGGAAGTGTGTTTTTCTTTGGCGTTCCCACTCAGGCTCTCCAGCAAATCAGTCTCTTTAAGATGTTCTGGAAAAATATCACTCTATATGCCAGTGTCGTACCGGACTTTGAAATTGATTTCCCACTGGCTATGCGGTGGATAGGCGAAGGACGCGTGGATGTCTCACCGATTATCACTCACCATATGCAGCTCAAAGATATTCAGGAAGCGTTTGATATCTTTAGCCAGCGACAAGACCGAGCATTAAAAGTGTTCCTCGATTTTCCTGCCAGAGGCTAGATCTGTTAGATCGGACAACACAAAAAAAGCTTCGACCAAACCGGCCGAAGCTTTTTTTATTATTCAGTCTTCACAGTTAGCCATCAATGCCATTGGGATTGAAGTACTCAGGCTCCTGAGTTTCCACCCACTTGATATTACATCCGATACTGGGGGTCTGTTGCTCGGCAACCGGTTGTCCTGCCAGCACGGCATCGAGGGCCGCTCGCAAATCGGAACCTGTTACAGGGATCTCATTACCAGGACGACTGTCATCGAGTTGACCGCGATAAACCAGTTTTTGGTCACCGTCAAAGATGTAAAAGTCAGGAGTGCATGCCGCATGATAGGCTTTGGCAACTTCCTGTTCTTCGTCAAAAAGATATGGAAAAACGTATCCTCGATTTTCCGCTTCATGCACCATCTGTTCCGGCGAATCTTCGGGGTATTTTGTCGAGTCATTACTACTGATGGCAACCACGCCTGCTCCTCGTGATTGATATTCACGCCCCAATGCGGAAAGTTCATCAGCGATGTGTTTTACAAACGGGCAATGATTACAGATGAACATCACCAGTAAGGCGGGTTTACCGGAAAAATCTGACAGCGATACAGTTTGGCTGTCGACGTTAATCAATGAGAAGTCCGGCGCTTGCGTGCCTAGCGGAAGCATTGTGCTTGCAGTTTTTACCACGTTGAAGATCCTGTATGGGAATGAGTCTATTAAGAGAACAAAGTTGTCCAATCAGTGATTCTATTCTTTTGGAATCTCGACTACAAACCGAGTGATCCCAATTCTCAATTCATCTCCGGACTCAATCGTAGATTCGTTGATCTCCGCTTCATTAACATAGGTCCCATGTTTCGAACCGAGGTCTCGAATCACCAGACCACTTTCGTTCACGTCAATTTCACAATGGTTACGGCTCAGCCAGCGATCCTCGAGGCGAATGTCAGCAGATTCACAACGGCCCAATCGTACCGGATATTTGTTGATCCGCACGGGCCGATCTAACTCGGTGGTTGCAGGAACCAGTAAGGTTGGAAATGTGGTTGGGTAGGTAGGTTTCATGAGTACCCTGAGGGGGAACATGTCGTCCTGACGATGGTCGTAGCTTCTTCATGAAGGCCACGTCGCATATGCGCACTCTTAGGTGGGAATGTTTACCCTATTCGTTGGGTTGCTCCAAGTCAACTATTGAGATCACGTTTTGAAAACTCAGAAATCCAAAGAGGATTAGAGCATTTGGTATAGTGAGAGCAGACAGCACTGGCTTTCATCGCACCTCGTTTTTGAGTTTGTTTCTCGCATGCAATCACTCGTAATCCGAATTGTCGCAATGTGGCTGGTAGTCGTCGCAGTTTCTTCGATTGCGAACGCTCAATCACCTCAAGTGGACTACTCCCGGGATATCACTCCCATTCTGAGTCAGCATTGTTATGCCTGTCATGGCCCGGATGAAAAGGCTCGTCAGGCGAATCTCCGATTGGATGATTTAACCAACGTGATTCAACCTCATGCTTCCAAATCATTGATTCGACCGGGGGCACCGGAAGGAAGTCATCTTTGGCAGAGATTGATAGCCGAGCCAGAGCAACGTATGCCTCCCGCCGAGCATGGCGCTCGTCTTACAAAGCAACAGTTAACGACTATTCACGACTGGATTTCTCAAGGTGCCGAAGTCAGCACGCACTGGGCCTTTCGTGCTCCTCGACGCCCTCCATTGCCCGAGGTAAAGAATAAGAAATGGGCGAAAAATGAAATTGATCTTTTCATTCTGCACAAACTCCAGTCTGTCAGGCTTCATCCTTCAGAGCAGGCTTTCGCAACCACACTGTTACGCCGCTTAGCTTTGGATACGACCGGCCTCCCTCCAACGCTTGAAGAACAAAGCAAATTCCATCAGGAAGAACGTAGCTGGAAGGCCTGGGTTGATTATTTTCTTGATCAACCGGCCTTTGGGGAACATCAGGCAAACGATTGGCTGGATGCCGCCCGTTATGCAGATACCACGGGGCATGCCGCCGATAAGCCCCGCCCCATGTGGCTGTTTCGGGATTGGGTGATCAACGCGATTAACGATAATATGCCTTACGATCAATTCACGATCGAACAACTGGCTGGCGATATGCTGGACGAGCCCACCGTCTCTCAACTCATTGCCACCGGATTTCATCGAAATTCGATGCAGGCGTTGGGAAACAATCCTCGCAAAGAGGAATTTCGGGTCAAAGGAATTATTGATCGACTGGAAACAACAGGCAAAGTGTGGCTGGGCCTGACGGTTGGTTGTGCTGAATGCCATGACCATAAATACGATCCACTGACTCAAAAAGAGTATTACCAACTCTACGCTATCTTTAATAACGTGCCACATCTTGGTGAACGATTTGATGTTCACGGCCCACGCATTCAAGTACTTCCACCAGCCACTCAGCAGCGAATCGACAAACTTCGAACTCAAGTAGCTTCTTTAGAAAGCAAGTTGAAGACGCCGGCAGCTAACGTCACAGCTCAGCAGGCGATAAAGGACCTACAACACTGGCTTTCGGACCCGGCCCGGTTAACGGCGCTACAAAAGCCGGCGTTCCAACTTGCCGAACTTACTCTCGACGGATCAAAGGCCTATCTGGTTCCCAAGCAACAGACTCCGAATCTTACCGGGAGCCTGTCGATCGGAATGTGGATTAAAACGACACAGACAGAAGTCGATCTGGTGAGCAAATATGATTGGAAGTCTCAGCGACGTTCCTATGTCTTTGGCATTGGTGGTCAGAGTGACCCGGGCAGCAAGCCAGGCACTCTGTACGCCTGGCTTTCCGAGAACCAGCATCCATTTCGCGGACCGATTATTTATGGCTCCACTGCAGTTAACGATGGAAAGTGGCATCATATTGCTCTTCGCTTCGAGGCGGGAAAATCGATTCAACTCTATGTGGATGGCAAATTAGATTCGGCAGCTGAAATGACCGGTGAAATGATATCTTCGATAGCCCATTCCCCGCTCCCCTTAGCCATCGGCGGTGGATTTGATAATGCTGACCAGCCGAATAAGTTTTTTCTGGACGGTCAAATCAAAGACCTACGACTATTTGATCGCCCGCTGAATGGCATTCAGTTAGGAGCGATTACCCGGCAGCAAGCCAATGAACTGCATCAGGCAATTGAGCAAAGTGAATTCACCCGGGAAGTGGCTGAGTACTACCAGCAGTTACAGGAAAGCATTCCGGACGAATTGACAAAACAAATCACCTCTCTACGTACAGAAATAAGTCGCTTAGAAAAGCAGACGCTGGAAGCTCAGGTGATGGCAGAATTGCCCACACCACGTGAAACATATATTCACATTCGCGGTGATTTTGAGAATCCGGGCCCGGCAGTGGAACCAGGCATCCCAGCAGTCATTGCGAGCACAGAAAATCATCAACCAACTCGCCTGACCTTCGCTCGGAGTTTGTTTGACAAAGAAAATGCCTTGGTTGCTCGCGTTGCCGTCAATCGAATCTGGCAACATTATTTTGGCCGCGGGATCGTCGCGACGGTTGATGACTTCGGCTTACAGGGAGAATACCCCAGTCATCCCGGGCTGCTCGACTGGCTGGCTGTTGAATTCAGAGAAAGTGGCTGGAATGTTAAGCATATTCATCGATTGATTCTGCAGTCTGCTGTCTATCAGCAGGCATCTACCAAAAACCGTGCTGCTGAAACACCAGACCCGGAGAATCGATGGCTAAGTTACGCTCCTCGTATACGCATGAACGCTGAGCAAATAAGGGATCTGGCTGTATTTGCCAGTGGAAAAATGAATCAGGAATTGGGAGGGCCGAGTGTTTTTCCTGAACAACCTGAAGGTACAGGACAATATCGTGACGAGACTGCGGGACAGTGGGTGAATTCGCCTGAGCCTGATCAATACCGGCGGTCGCTTTATACGTACTGGCAACGGATGTCGCCCTACCCTCTGTTCATACTGTTAGATGCTCCGAGTCGAGAGCGTTGCACCACACAGCGATTGAAAACCAATACGCCGCTTCAGGCATTAGCACTCATGAACGATCCCCATCTGCATCGTTTTACAGAGGATATTGCCCGGCGACTCTCAGCTTACTCAGACGAACCAGTCGAGCAGGTGTTGCTAGCATTCCAATTGATTCTGAGTCGATCTCCGGATCGTCAGGAACTGAAACGATTTGAGGCTTATCTGGCAACGTCGCATCCGGATCGCCTGTTTCAGTTTGTACAGATCTTGCTCAATCTCGATGAAGCTTTAACGAGAGAGTAATATGACCAGCGTAGATCAGTTAACAAGAAGAACGATGCTGACCAAGTCAGGTGGATTACTTTCTCTGGCCGCCATCAATCATTTAGGAGCGTGCCAGGGGAATCAAGTTTCACTCGATCAGCATTTTCCAGCGACAGCGAAGCACGTCATCTATTTATTCATGTCGGGTGGACCCTCGCATGTCGATACGTTTGACCCGAAGCCGGAGCTCACCAGACGAAATGGACAGCCGATTCCGGAGTCCTACATCAAAGACGTGCATTTTGCGATGATTCCTTCGTCAACGAAGCAACCAAACCTGCAAGCATCTCCCTTTAAGTTTTCCCAACATGGTGAGTCCGGAATTGCGGTGTCCGAGTTGTTTCCTCAGGTCGCCTCCATGGCGGATCATTTGGCAGTGATTCGTTCTGCTCATAGCTCTGTATTCAATCATGACCCTGCCGTCAATCTATTGAATACAGGGGACTCACGAGTGGGCCGTCCAACGATGGGGTCCTGGGTAAGTTATGGATTGGGCAATATGACCGAAGAGATGCCGGCCTATGTCGTTATGACATCGGGAGTGAAACGTCAGCCGTTGTTAACGAGTTATTGGTCTAGTGGTTTTTTACCTACCGAGCATCAGGGAGTGGAACTTCGTAATACAGGTAGCCCGATTTTATTTCTGGATAACCCGCCTCGGGTAACCAGAGCGGAACGCAGGCAGCAATTAAATCTCATGCGTTGGATGAACGACCGTCGTTTTACAGCCACGGCAGACCCCGAAATCCAAACTCGGATAAAGCAGTATGAACTTGCCTTTCAAATGCAGATGGAAGCTCCCAGACTGATGAACTTAGCCCATGAAACGGCCACAACACTGGAGCAATATGGTGTGCAGGATGGTAAACCATCCTTCGCCAGGAATTGCTTATTAGCCAGGCGGATGGTGGAAAGCGGAGTTCGTTACATCCAGCTATATGATATGGGCTGGGATTCTCATGACAGTCTGGAAAAGCAACATGCGAGGCAGTGTCGGGCGGTGGATCAACCGATTGCGGCTCTGCTCAGCGATCTGGATCAGCGTGGCCTGTTAGCCGAGACGTTGGTGATTTGGGGCGGTGAATTTGGGCGTACACCGGTGATTCAGGGAGGCGGCGGCAACTGGGGCCGGGATCATCACCCTCACGGATTTACGATGTGGATGGCTGGAGGAGGCGTCCGGGGAGGTACGGTCTTTGGTGCTACCGACGAATTTGGATTTCATGCATCCGAAGACAAGGTGGATGTTCATGACATCCATGCCACGGCATTACATACTCTGGGGTTGGATCACGAGCGATTAGTCTATCGTCATCAGGGACGTGATTTTCGCCTGACGGATGTCTCCGGAAATGTCATCCGTGATATTTTAAAGTAAGCCAACACTTACGCCAGTAATTTATCTACAACCGTCCCGTGTACATCAGTGAGTCGGAAGTCCCGACCCTGGAATTGGAACGTCATGCGTTCATGATTGATTCCCAGTAAATGCAGCATGGTAGCGTGCAGGTCGTGAACTGTTACCACATCATCAACGGCGTTATAACCGAGGTCATCGGTCGCTCCGACGGTTGTTCCCGGTTTAATTCCGCCACCGGCGAGGAAGATTGAATAGCCTTTAATGTGATGATCGCGTCCGTTACCCTGAGCCATGGGTGTACGACCGAATTCGCTTGCAAAGACGATCAGTGTATCTTCAAACATATCTCGTTGTTTGAGATCTTTGATCAGGGCAGTAATCCCCTGATCAATTAGCTTGGCCGTATTCTGACTCGCTCCTTTGACGTTACCATGATGGTCCCAGCCACGATGATAGAGCTGTATAAAGCGACAGCCTCGTTCTGCCAGTCGACGAGCCAAAAGGCAATTAGCCGCAAACGACCCATCTGCTCCCTTTGTCCCGTAGAGATCCATGGTGGCCTGTGTTTCATCACTGGTATCCATCAAGCCGGGGACGCTGGCCTGCATCCGAAATGCCATTTCATACTGGCTGATGCGTGTGGCAATTTCGGGATCATTGACGACCGTACCACGGAATTGATTGAGTTGTTGTACGGCTTTTACAATATCTGACTGCCCCTGGCGATCCACTCCGGGGGGATTATTGACGTACAGCACAGGATCTCCCTGACTGTGGAAATGGACTCCCTGAAAACGGCTGGGAAGAAATCCACTATGCCATTGTCGTGAGGCGATGGGTTGGTCCTGTCCTCCGCCAGAGGAAGTAAGGACAACAAATCCGGGCAGGTTTTCCGTTTCCGAACCCAGACCGTAAGTCAGCCACGATCCCATGGAAGGTCGTCCGCTGATCGTGGTTCCCGTATTCATGAAAGTGTGAGCCGGGTCGTGATTGATGGCTTCTGTCTTCAGGGAGCGGACAATAGCGATGTCGTCTGCGACGCTGCCGAGGTGTTCCCAAATTGCGGACAATTCGTTGCCGGATTCACCATGTTTTTTAAACTCATGTTGTCCCCCCAAACAGCGCAATTCGCGATTTTGGAGCTGAGCAATCGGTTGCCCTTTTGTGTAAGACTCAGGCATTGGTTTGCCATCGAGTTCCCGCAGTTTAGGCTTATTGTCAAATGTTTCGAGATGGCTCATGCCGCCGGCCATGGTCATAAAGATGACTCGTTTTGCTTTGGCTTCACCGTGTAGCCTGCCATTGAGGATGCCGGGCCAGCGGGGAACTTTGACTTCGGTATCAGCCGCCCGGGTCTGGTTCATCAGCGAGGCCAGTGCGTAGACTCCCACACCCTGAGCGCCGCGTCCAAGCAGGCACCGACGGTTCAGTGAAAATGAATTTTTAGCCATGGGAATAGTCTCCGGTTTTAGATTTCCACAGGAGTTAGTTGCGGGTAATTGTTTCGTGAAGATTAAGAATGATACGAGCGACGGATGTCCAAGCAGCCAGTTCACTCTTATTAACGTTTTCAGCAACAGGTCGTCGTCCAACGCTTAGATACTCATCGGCAGCCTGTGGGTTTGCTTGATATGCCTCCCGATGTTTTGCCAGGACGTTGAGTAACACATTGGCTTCATTTGGGTTCACGTTTCTTGACAAGGCAGTCTGATAAGCCCAGTTCAATTTGTTGGAATCGTCGTTGCCACCTTCCTGCAGGATCCGTTCAGCGAAAGCTCGAGCGGCCTCGACGTACGTCGGATCATTGAGGAGCACTAAAGCCTGTTGAGGTGTATTGGAGCGAGGGCGGCTAACCGTGCACTCTTCGCGGCTCGGAGCATCGAACGCCAACAGTGAGGGATGCAGAAACATACGTTGCCAGTGGGTGTAGAGGCCACGGCGATAGATGTCATCGCCTCCCGACAATTGCCAGGTTCGTTTGGGAAAATTCATATGTTTCCAGTATCCGGCCGGCTGGTATGGTTTGACACTGGTGCCGCCAACGTTCTGATTAAGCAACCCACCGATCGCCAGGGCTGTATCGCGGATCATTTCAGCATCCAGGCGGAATTGCGACTGGCGTGCATACTTATGGTTGTAAGGATCCAGTGCTGCCAATTCAGGAGACAATCCGGACGATTGCTGGTAGGTGTTGGAAGCGACAATCAAACTGACGATGTGCTTTATGTCCCAACCACTTTCAATCAGTTCGATAGAAAGCCAGTCGAGCAGTTCGGGGTGCGTTGGTCGCGTGCCCTGCGCTCCAACATCATCAAGAGGTTCAGCCAGTCCGTGACCAAAGAAGATCTTCCACAGCCGGTTTATCAGCACACGCGAGGTGAGTGGGTTATCCGGATCGACCATCCAGTCTGCCAGATCGAGACGATTGGGACGTCGATCTTCGATGGCCAACGGTTTCAGGAATCCCGGTACTAAAGGAGCTGCCTCGGCACCCGAATCATCCATCCAGTTTCCACGAGGTAGAACCCGGATCATCCGTGGTTCACGAACTCGCGTCATGAGTGTGCGGGGAGCGGAATCGTTGAGTTGCTTTAATTGTTGTTGCAGTTGTGCAACTTCATCTCGCTGCGTTTTCAATTCGGCACTGTTGTCGCGATAGTAGTCTGACAGTTTGTTCTGTTCGGCTGCGGCTCGTTCTGTAGACGCCTTCGCAATAATGGCTGTGATGTCTGCCGGTAAGCTATTGTTGCTGTGGGTGTAGTAGAACCCGGCACCGCCTCCGCCCTGAGAGATTTTCAACAGAACGGTGTTGTCACCTTCCACTAAATCCACAGTCACTTTTTCCTGATCGACAGCCGGGCCTCGGGTCACTTTATTATTCAGGACTTCTTTCTGATTCACCCAAACGCGAATTCCATCATCGCTTCCCATCTTCAGTTCCACTTTCGTGGCCGTTTTGACGGACAGCGTTCTGAGCAGATAGTGGGCTGCATTAGGCGATTGATCAAGCATGTGGATTGTGGCGTCGGCAAAATCCTTTTCGATCCAGTTCTTACCGCCGACAGCGACGGTCAGATCAATAGCTTCCGCTTCCTTGACGAAGGATTTCTCATGAGCTTCGTCAAAACTGGTGGCAGCGATTGGACCGAGGTATTGCCATTTGCCAGCGGTGATGCTGGTATCGGCCTGTTTGGCTATTTTGATTTCCCAGGCTTTACGGGCCTCGGTCATTTCACGTGAGGCAGCGTTCAACGCGGCTTGCTTTTCAGCAATGGTTTGATTCTTGGCCTCGATTTGATCTGACAGCATGCCGGCGATTACAGGGAAGGCTGGAGCATTTCCAACTCCGACTTCATTAATATCAGCAAAGAATGAGGCGAAGTTATAGAAGTCCTGAGTTGTAAACGGATCATATTTGTGATCATGACATTCAGCACAACCAAGGGTCACTCCAAGGAAAATAGAAGCGGTATTACGAACGCGATCGGCCGAGTACTTGGCAAGGTATTCCTTAGCCTGGGCCCCGCCTTCATCGGTGGTCTGCAAAAGCATATTGAAACCGGACGCAACCTGTTGCTCTATCGTGGCATTCTCCATCAAGTCACCGCCGAGTTGCTCACGTACAAACTGGTTGTACGGCATGTTGTCATTAAAGGCGTTGATGACATAATCCCGGTAAGGAGCAATTTGCCGGGTTTTGTCTGCGTGATAACCGTTACTGTCTGCGAAGCGAACAATATCCAGCCAATACATCGCCAGACGTTCACCATACTGAGGCTTGTTGAGTAACCGCTGGATAAGATTGGCGTAGGCATTTGGATCTTTATCGTTCACAAAGGTGGCAACTTCATCGGTCGAAGGGGGCAGTCCTAACAGGTCAAAACTGAGACGGCGAATCAGAGTAGCCCGAGCTGCAGGTGAACTCATCTGCAATCCTTCCCGACTTAATTCCCGGAGCACGAAATTATCGATCGCATTGGCGACTTTATTCATGGAAGCCTTGGGAACAGCCGGTCGGTTTGGAGCTGTCCAGGCCCAGTGCTGTTTCCATTCAGCGCCCTGATCGATCCACTTTTTGATGAGCTCGATTTGTTCACTTGTCAAATGCTTACGGAAATCCGCCGGTGGCATCATCTCCAGTTCATCGGTGGAGGAAATCCGTCGAAACAACTCACTGGCTGCCGACTTCCCGGGAGTGATCAGTGGATTATCCCGATTGGCGAAGACGCTGTCTTTGTCATCAAGACGTAAGTCCGCTTCCCGTGTGTTTTGGTCGGGGCCATGACAGGCGAAACAGTTGTTGGAAAGAATGGGGCGAATATCGCGGTCAAAATCTACCTGCTGAGCCTGCAGCGTTAGAGAGCTGGTCAGGCAGGTGGCAAGGAAAACTCCAAGTGTAAGTGAAAAAGCACGGCGAGTGATCATCTTCAATTTCCAGTGATTGAAAGCGAAAGTTGATGAATAGACAGTCTTCAGGCATCACGCTATTATCGCGACGGCAGTGTTAGAAATGTCTGACATTCAATTGCTTATTCTAGCCAACACCAGAGAGTAGGTGAAGCGCGGATTAGAGAGTGTCGAAGTGGTCATCCGACTCGAAAACACGAATGTGTTGATTCGGTTTCACATCCAGTAGCTTAGTCTCTTTTCCGGAGGGCCAGAGGATTGACACCGAGTCGAGTTTGTCGTGGTTTTGTAATCCGACATGAACTTTCGCGGGCGTCTGTGACAGGAAGTTGACGACTGGATAGAGTTCCCGGCGGACGTTGAGGTCTCCGGCAGTCACTACAATTTTTGCTCCGATACCGGCTGAATTGCTTTTGTCGCCCCGTAAAGAGATCTCCAACCAGTTGGTTTGAGGGAAGTTGTTTTTATAGACAACCAGTGCTCCGCCGCCGACTTGTCGTACAAACAGTTCGGGCATACCATCTTTGTCGATGTCCGTCCCTACAACCGTTCTCGAATCTCCCCGATTATCACTACCGGAAAGATAAGACATATCAAAAAACGAGCCGTTACGGTCGTTGAGAAAACATCCGTTACGTTCGTAGGCACTGAGATTCTCCTGAACATTGGAGAACATAAACGGGTTACCCACCCAAAACTCTCCGTTGTCCTCATCAATATCTCGTAACTCAGGAACAGACGCAGTGCAACTAAACGGCTGTGACACGACAGCCAACCAGACGCATCGTCAGCCATCGGGTTTGTCTTCTGTTACACTCTGAAATCCGACCGGTGCATAGATTTCCTGATAGCCATCTCCGTTGAGATCGACAGCGCCCGTACCGTAGGCCCAGCCAACATCGTTGACTCCGACACGACGCCCTATCCGTTCAAACGTCCCGTCACCCCGGTTGTGGTACAACTCGTTTCCTGAAACAAATTCTTCCAATTGAGTTGCGATATTTTCGTCGTAGTTTTCATAAAGGCCCGAACGGATATTGCCCACGATGCGTTCTCCGGCCTTCGAGTACATATTTGCCAGATAGGGATCTCCAAAACCATCGTTATCGATATCGGCGACTGTAATACCCATGGAAAATCCCCCGTGAGCTCCGGGAAGTTCGGCCATTGTAAAAGTGCCGTCACCATTGTTGAGGTAATAATCATTGCGGCCGAATTCGCAGGCAGTCATATAGTCCGGCCAGTTATCCCCGTTGGCATCAAACCAAACGGCCGAGAACGCTCCGGTACCCAGGCCGATCGTTCCGGTGGATTCAGTGACATCCTCGAATTTGAAATCTCCCAGATTTCGCCAGAGTCGGTTTTCGGTCGCTCGCTGGGATTCTGTTTGACGGTTGATCCAGCCGTGAGCCCCTGCTTTGACAATGATGCCAACTTCCATGATGTCGAGTAGCCCGTCTTTGTCGTAGTCGACCAAAGTGATGCTCCCGAGTCGCTTGGCAAGCGTTACGGAGAATTCGTCTTCAGTCAGTTTGCGAAATTTTTCCCCCTGTTCATTGACGTAGATGGATTGGCCAATGATCAGGTCTTCGTAGGTGTCGTTATTGAAATCGGCAACGACGGCAACCGGTTCCTTGATGAAGCGACGGAGTCCGACTTCCATGGTTTGATCTTTGAACTTGCCGGTCCCGTCCCCGACGTAGAAGAACAGCCCGTCGAGGTCGGTGAGTAAAAAGTCGGTATTGCCGTCCTGATTGAAGTCATTGGCAAAGATTCCTCCCGTTACGAAGGGACGCTTTTGACCGGCGGCGTAATCATGCTTCCAGTTGTCACGTAACCCCAGGTTGGTCATCCCGGTCTCACGCGTAATATCAGCCATCAGGAAATCATCCGTGGCACCATATTTCCCTTCGTAGGGATGGCAACTCAGGATGTATTCGCTGGCATCAGGAGTCTCTTCGGAAATGGAAGCGATACGACAGTTGAACTTGAGTGTCAGAAAAGCGATTTCGCCTGCGGTGTTTTTTCCTGCCATCGACAACTTAAAGCTGCCAACCCAGGGTTGATCGAGTTTTCCGTGTGTTTCAGGCCTCATCTGCATCACTTTGAATCCGGAGCGTTCGAGTTCCGGGAAACGCTGACGAACCTCGCGCAGGGCTTCCACGAACTGGCTACGGTTCAATTTGGCTTTGTTAGATTCAGCATTCCATGATTTGAAAGAGGCAAATTCAAAGCTGCCTGACGTTGCCTCTTCCCAATGAAACATCTGGCCTTCAAAATCAGGAGCGAAAAATGCACTTACTGCATCCCAATCCTGATCCTGTATGGCTTTATTAATTTTAGGAAAGGCTCGATCGCCTAAGACGAAACCACCGAAATGTTCGACGTCCTGCAAGTACTTCGCATCTTCTTCGGGAATTGCCAGAGTCGCAGGTGCGTCTGCTTCTCCGGATTGATGGGAAGTCGTGATCACTTCCTGTCCGGGTTGGGTATCGGATTCCTGTTGCTCGGTATTACAACCGGTCAAAAAGAGGCTCAGAGAGCAGAGCGTTATGATACGTAAATAATACAAACGACCAACCGTGTAGAGGTTTATAATTCCCAATCTGAAGTCACTAGAAATATAACATTCAGCCTAGTTGTATCGGCTAAAAACTCAATCGGATTCTATGCGATTTACGATTTGGAAAGATCGACGTTATTCGAGCCGGACGTGTACTTCCGGTCTAAATGCGTGTATCCACCATCGACATAGTGAATTTGTCCGGTGGTATGCAGCGATCGCTGCGAGCTCAGAAAAACCACCATGTCCGCAATTTCCTGTGACGTAGTGAATCGCTTTCCCAACGGAATGATGTCTTCTATCTGTTGTTTAGCAGCCTGCGGGTCTTCTGATTGATTGATCAATTCAGCATACAGCGGAGTCCAGGTTTCTGCGGGGATCACGGTGTTAACGCGAATCTTGTCGGCTGCCAGATCCAATGCCCATTCGCGAGTCATGCCATTAATACCACCTTTGGCTGCCGCATACCCGCTTGTTCCACCCTGTCCTGTCGCCGCGACTTTACTGCCAATATTCACGATCGCTCCCCGGGAATTCCTGAGTGCTTCGAGAGCATAATGAACCATCGCATAGTAATGAATCAGATTTCGCTGAAGCGACGCGACAAAAGCTTCCGGCCCGTCAGTCAACGCGACACCGTCATTGACTCCGGCATTATTAACCAGCACATCGATGCGGCCAAATTTGTCGAGCGTTGTTTGCACTGCACGCTGGCAGGCTGTGACCTCGGTCAAATCACCCTGAATAAACAGGCACTGTTTTCCTTGTGCTGCGTATTCGGCTTCCAAAGCCTCGCCTTCGGTTGACGAGCGGTTGACATTGGCAACGATCGCGCCTTCGGCCAGAAAGGTTCGAGTAATCGCTTCGCCAATTCCTTTCGAACCGCCGGTGATGAGTACTACTTTTGAGTCTAAACCCAGATCCATGGTTTTACGTCGTTCCTATTTTGCGTCGAGATCGATTCCCAGATTGTCGTTGTTGTACTGAAAACCATTTCCATCCACGTCCACAAAAACCGGATTGGCTACCGCTGCAGGTTCCAGAGCACCACGGCGTTCACCCTGTACCGGACCGATTTTTAGCCCTTCACCGATCGTGGCGACGATAATATGCGTATCTTCTTTAAGCGTGATATCCACAGTCTCATCGAAGCGAGTAACGGATGTGGCCGGGAACATACCGGCATTATCTCGACGAGTGAAGTTTAGTTCTTCATTCATGCGTCCATTGAGAAAAATCTGAACACGGTTAATGTCGAACCAGTTTGGACACTGGACACTAATGCGTACGGAAACTTTACCACCCGGACATTCCAGATCATCTCCAGGCAGTGCCGTTGCTTTTTTCGAACCGACAACTTCCACATGCAGGAAAGGACCATTGGTCATAACGATGTTTCCCTGACGGCAGGCAGCGACAATATCTTCAGTTTTAATACGTCCCGGTTTATCCGTAGGTGAGAGGACATAGTTTCTCAAAAAACCGGAATCGTGATCGTTATAGTGACAATCAGAATTGACCACACCGGTAATACGATACCCTTTATTGATCAGTTGCATCCAATAAAACATGACCGGAGATCGACTCTGGGCAGTGGGTAACAACTCTTCCGGGACCTGGAAAATGGATTGAGGAGGATGGACTTCCATGGTGTCCATGTAGTTGAGCATTTCCCGGAAACCACCGTCGAACGTATTATCCTTATCTTTGTCTCTCCAGATCTGCAGCAGCGTGGGATGATCTTCCTGGACGATTTTATCCGAGTTGTTATCCCAGCCCTTGAGCTTCTTAATCTGAGCCACCGGGTTGTCCTCAATTGTGGGCCCTCCACCATTCTGAGTGCGTGGCTTGTGAATCAGAGGGAATGAATTCTGATGATTTACAGGTAGTTCCCGGCCAGTCAATTCCATGCCTGCTACCGTTCCCATCAGATGTTCAGCTTTCAGCTTTTTGAGAATGGGAGTGAATGAGTCAACACGTTGATGTTCAGTCGCCGGCGAATACTCAATATTCTCTGCCAGTAGTGTCAGGATTCGACCTGTTTGATCCGTGGTGTTGTCTCCTGATGGCGAGCTGTGAGTATGGAAATCAGCGCTGATCCAGCCGCGGGAGTCGATGACGTGATCGAGTGCGGAATTCAAATCAGTAGTTTCACCTTCCCTGATAACGATGTTTTGCACATCGGCATTGAATTCCGGACCATGACTGATGATGACCTGATAGCTACCAGGTAGTAACGGATGGTGTACTTGTCCGTTGGTGGCATAATACAAATTGTCTGCGAAGACCCCGTTTTGTTTCGGAGCGAAATTAGGAGTGGCCGTATCTTTGAGTCCGTGAAAGGAAAGCTTGGCGTAGATCGGGCGACCGTTTCCATCGGTGATACGTCCACTTACATAACCAGCCTCTTTCAATTCAATCGATTGATCGGTCGCTCCCTCTACTTTGAACTCAACTTCTCTTGAAGGTCTTCCGGCAGCGTTACAGGTTACGCTGTAAGTTCCTGATGGCAAAGCGAATTTACATTTCCCTTCTGCCGACGTCCGGGCATTCCCAAGGGTTTGGTCACCCTGCTTCACAATAATTTGTGCGTGTGAGATGGGTCCGGCAGCATCATGCACTCCCAGAGTGACCGGGGACTGTGTGACTTTGCTGAGTGTATTAAAGATTGTTTTTAATTCCAGCAAACTTCCAGCGGGAATCAACTCACGTTGAAAAGCCCCACGTTGTTTTGCTTGTAATTCGAAGGAGGAATCTCCACCATTGGCCGAATAATCCAGCACGCGACCACCTCCTCCGGTACGTTTAATCTCACGTTCCGGAGTCCAAACGCCATAAGCCTGTTTGAACCACTCGTCATTGGCCCAAAATGTGTTTTTGCTTCCACCTAACTGAAAAGGACTATCTGCCCGAATCGAATCCTGTAATTTGATAGTCACTGTCTCGTCCGAATCATTTAGAAATTCGGTAATCACTCTTAAACTCTGGTCGCCTTTGCTGAGTGAATAAATCAAGCGAGCGGAGGTTCCATTGCTTTCCTTTTGGCTGGTGATATGCAGTGTTGCTCCTTCCCCACGTGAAACCGCGATCTTGACGCTTTCCGGATTGGTGAATGCAAAGCGTTGTCCGGTTGGGTAGAAACATCCGAGTTGATCGTTATCCGAGTCGTGACGCGTCAGGTCAAGCACACAGCCTCCGACTTCACGAATGGTTAGGTTGGCATTTCGCGTTGGCGTTGGTTGCGCGATGATGGCTGTCAGCACATCATTGCGAATTACATAGTCCCCGTAGATGGCGTCGATTTCTTTCCCCGCCGGAACATACTCATCCCAGTTCTCCGGAGTCAGCCGTGTTACTTCGGCTGCTGAAAGATAGGGACTGAGAATTACCAATGAGGTGAGCAGGATTAGTTTGCAGAAGTTCATTTCAAATTGCTTTCCATTAGTTAGCTAGAATTCCAGCAGGAATACGTCCCCAATAGTTGATATTAGGGCGATCATTTATTTGTTTGCGTCCCGGAGTGCTGCGACCACTGGCGAATTGTTGTTGCATCAACCGAAACATCTGTTGTACCACTTCCGGGTGCTCGGCAGAGACATCATTTTGCTCGGCCAAATCGTTATCCAGATTATATAGCTGAATAAAGGCTGATTCGAGTAGTTGATCTTTCGTGGGGTTGCTACCAAAGGCTGTGACAGCAGCTGTCCATGCGTCGGCCGGTTTGGGAAGGTTGCCATAAACGCCCACCGCACCGCTGCCCGGACAGAGGCATAGCTTCCAGTGGTCCAGGCGATAGGACCAGCCATGCGTCCCCTTCATTTGCAGATGAGTCCGCGTGGCACGGGCATTAGGGTTTTTAAGCAGTGGCAGATAACTGATGGAGTCCACTGCCTGATCCGGTGTCAGGTTCGAGTCTGTGATATCGGCTAAGGTCGCCATTAGGTCATTAAGACCTATTAGGCGATCACACGTTGTGCCAGGTTTGATGTGATTGGGCCATTTGATAAGAAATGGAATTCGCATTCCACCTTCATAAACAGAGAATTTATATCCTCGCAAACCGCCAGCCGGGAAATGCCCCTGCTGCTCTAACCCTTTCACATTATTGTACGTGGCTTTTAGGATGTTTCCTGCATAGGGAGCCGGGCCATGATCGGACGTGAAGATAACAATCGTATTATCATCCAGGCCATGTTGTTTGAGAGCTTCGAGTGTCGAGACGATGCAATGATCCGTTTCGTAAACGAAGTCACCATAAACTCCCAACCTGGTTTTTCCCTGAAAATCAGGATGCGGACTAGTCGGGGTGTGAGGAGCAGTTAATGCAAAATACAGGAAGAATGGTGTACCATTTTTTGCAGCTCTGGCATGGCTCGCAATGAATCGACTTACTTCCTGTCGAAATGTCTGCAGGACTTCATAGTCTTCAAAGTTTTCTTCGGTTGGTCCGACTCGGTTAAAAGCGCTCCAGCCACGTTGTTTGTTGACATTACCGACCCATTGTTGATTGCGTAGATAAACGTAGGGATACATATCGAGTGAGCCGGGCAGGATAAAGCTGTAGTCGAATCCATGATCGTTGGGCCCTGCCTTGACCGGCTTGCTGTAATCGACATTCCCGATTGTTTGCACATTGTCGTCCGTGGTGGTCATTTTTAAACCTAAGTGCCACTTTCCAACGTATCCGGTCTGGTAGCCGGCTTGATTCAGCAGGCGGGCCAGCGTGTAATGACCGGGTTTGAATTGAGGTGCAATAAAACCCCAGGGACCACTTCGACCCTCGCCCGCGATTCTCCAGGGATATCTGCCCGTCATGATCGCCAGTCGGCTTGGTACGCAGACGCTCGCAATCGAGTGTGCATCGGTAAATCGCATCCCCTGCTCGGCCAGTTGGTTCATTCCCGGCGTGGGGATTTTACTGCGTTCTCCACCAAAGGGGGCCGCATCACCATACCCAAGATCATCTGCCATGATGTAGATGATGTTGGGTTTAGAAGTCTTTGCCGCGGCTGTGCTGATGAAATTCAGAGACAGTATCAGGAGGGCGATTCGAGAAAAGTGGTGTGTCGTGGAATTCATCATGGCTTCAGGAAGTGACCCCGGATTTAACTTTCATCCATCGTACACATTTATAAAAGCGTTCGTGAAAGATTTGTGTGCATTGGCTTTGAAAATCCATAGCAGCTGCAAAGTGTTGTAAAATTGAAGTCCTGGCATATTTCAAAAATTGAACATCACGAGGAAGTCAGTCGATATGGCAAAAGTTGTTGTTACAGACTACACGTTTGAGAATCTTGATCCCGAGCGTCAGATGATTGAATCTGCGGGCCATGAGTTGATTGGCGGAAAGTGTGAATCGCAGCAGGAACTCATCGATTTATGTAGTGATGCAGATGTGGTTATCACTCAATTTGCAAAAGTAGATGCTCCCGTTGTCGAAGCGATGGCTAACGCCAGGGCGATTGTGCGGTATGGAATTGGATTTGACAATGTTGCTTATCAAACGGCAGCTCAATGCAATATCCCGGTCTGTAACATTCCAGACTACTGCATTGATGAAGTCGCGGATCACACGCTTGCCTTCATTCTTGCGGTCACGCGGGATGTTCGAGCAAACAATGAGTTGATTGCCGGTGGCGGTTGGGGGTTGGCCAACGGCGTAAACACGATGGTAGCCCTCAGCGATTTAACGATTGGTATTATTGGTTTAGGCCGCATCGGACAGGAAGTTGCCACTCGGCTCAAAGGCTTCAAGTGTCGCCTGATTGCCTCGGACCCTGTCGTGTCTCTCGAACAGGCTCAGGCCTGTGGGTGTGGGCTTGTCACCCAGCAGGAAGTTTTCCAGCAGGCTGATTTACTGACACTCCATTGTCCATCACTGGAATCCACAAAAAATGTTGTGAATGCAGAGACACTCTCGACCATGAAACAGGGAGCGATGTTGGTAAACATTGGTCGGGGAGATTTGGTCGACTTAGATGCTCTGGTGGCTTCGCTTGAATCGGGACATCTCAGCGCAGCGGGATTGGACGTGTTTAGTACAGAACCATTGCCGGCAGATCATCCGGTCAGATCGATGAACAACGTCATCGTTTCATCGCACATTGCCTCGGTGAGCCCTAAAGCGATTAAGAAACTCAGAGAATCGGTAGCCTCTATCGCCTTATCCGCTCTCGCCGGTGAGCCGCTACCTAATATCGTCAACGGACTCTAATCAGAGTCGACGTATTCGAGTTGGTTAGCAGCAATCCCCGGCAAATTGGCAGCTCATAACCTTGTCATTAACTGGTTAAAAACCATCTGGCCCAAATTGAAATTTCGAGATTGGAGTGTCGAGTGAACCCCACGTTTGAAGAATTAAAGTTATACACCGAATCAGTCCTGACGGCTGTTGGAGTAGGAGCGGAAGCTGCCGCCGAAACTGCGGACGTCCTGGTAACCACAGATGCTATGGGAGTTTTTACTCATGGCACGAAGTTACTTAGTGGGTACGTACGTAAACTTCAGGGCGGTGGTTATCGGTCCGATGTGTCGCCGTTGATTGAACGTCAGGGTCCCGGATGGGCCGTTGTCGATGGCCAATCCGCGTTAGGTCAGGTCGGCAGTCAATTTTGTATTGATTTGGCGATGGAAAAGGCTGCCGATGTGGGAGTCGCTTATGTTGGACTTCGCAATACCGGCCATATCGGTGCTGCTGGTTATTACACGCAGAAAGCAGCTCGTCAGGGATTTATTACCATGGTTACAGGTAATGACATGCCGAGTGTTGCTGCTCCGGGCTCCAAAGGACCGGTCCTTGGCAGTAACCCGATTGCTTATGGCGCTCCTGTACCGGGACAGAATCCGATAAATCTGGATATTGCGACAGCCGCAGTGGCCGGTGGCAAAGTCTACGCAGCCCATCAGCGTGGTGAACAGATTCCGGACTCGTGGTTGATTGACCGTGACGGCAAGCCAACCAGTGATGGTAGCCTTTATCCTGCGAATGCCTCACTTGCGCCGATGGCCGGTCATAAAGGGTATGGATTCGGGCTATGGTGTGAAATCCTATCGGGAGCGTTGCCTGGCGGCCACATGACCTGGGATATTGGAAGTTGGATGTTTGATCCTACTGACCAGCCGTCGTATCACAATGCAGGTTTTATGGTTATCGACACCAAAGTCATCGCAGATGCTGACGGGTACGCCACTCGCATGCATAAACTGATCGAGGAAATTCATGCTGTGGAAACGGCTGAGGGCGTTGAACAGGTTATCCTGCCTGGTGAGCGTGAATGGGCCAGTGTGGCACAGAGCCTAAAAACGGGAATAGATTTGCCTGCTGATGTGCGTGCGAAATTAGCTGAGACTCTGGAGTTGGTTGAGAATCAACCGGCGTGGCTTCAGCAATAACGGTTAAATGATTTCCACAGCAAACTGAATTTGAAACTGGTATTCTGAGAGTATCAGATCAAAACGGTTTGACTTTGATTTATTAGATAGAAGGAATAAGAGAAATGAAGCAGTTGCTGGCGATTGTGTTAGTCTTGTTGGGATTCAGTTCGTTATCAGCGCAATCAAAGTTTGTGGATTGCTCA
>CETM01132952.1_pt1 | contig 30275 bp, 23 predicted proteins | sample 361451 | NCBI WGS metagenome assembly CETM01 (sample SAMEA2622690, study PRJEB7988) | marine metagenome | isolation source: saline water (ENVO:00002010), including
GAGCGACCCACTGGGCTACTCTTCACAGCGGCCCGAAGCCGCCGCATCACCGCAGCCCGGTACTGATGAAAAAACTGCCGCCTCACAGCGGTCCGCCACTGACCCAGAAGCCAGCGCTGACAACAGCGAAGGTCGCCGCGATGTATAGCGTCAAGGAAGCCTTTTATACCCTGCAGGGCGAAGGTGCCCGGGCCGGGCGTGCCAGCGTTTTCTGCCGCTTCGCCGGCTGCAATCTTTGGTCGGGACGCGAACAGGACCGGGCCACCAGCGCCTGCCGCTTCTGCGATACCGACTTCGTCGGCACCGACGGGCAGAATGGCGGTCGTTTTCGCAACGCCGATGGGCTCGCCGATCACCTTGCCGCGCTTTGGCCACCAGTGCCAGGCGGTCAGCGCTATGTGGTCTTCACCGGTGGTGAGCCGCTGCTACAGCTGGACGCGACGCTGATCGAGGCCCTGCATGCCCGCGATTTCGAAATCGCCGTGGAGACCAATGGCACGCTCACGCCACCGGCCGGTATCGACTGGCTGTGTGTCAGCCCCAAGGGCGACACCTCGCTTGCCATCACGGCAGGCGACGAGCTGAAACTGGTCTATCCGCAACAGGACGCCCCACCCGAACGTTTCGCCGGGCTCGACTTTCGACACTTCTATCTGCAGCCCATGGACCTCGCCCCGCTGGGCGGAGACGGCAATACCATGGGCGACGTCGTCGACTACTGCCTGAGTGCACCTCAATGGCAGCTGTCGCTGCAGACTCACAAGATCGCGGGGATCGACTGATGACCCTCTTCGTCAATGGCCTGACCCATCTCGACGCCTCGCTGTGGTGTCCAACACGTGGCCTGATCGGTATCAGCTGGCAGGTCAATGTCGAGCTCGATGGCGAGCTCGGCGAGGACGGCATGCTGTTCGACTTTGGCCACGTCAAGCCGTGGATCAAGTCGCGGCTGGACGACGGTGCCGACCATACCCTGATCGTGCCCACCGAGGCACCGGGCGTGACAGTCAGCGAATGCCCGGAAGGCCTCGCCATCCGCACCACCACGCCCTATGCCATGGAGGTACGCGGTCCGCATCAGGCCTTTACCCTGGTGCCCTGGGCAGAGATCGACAAGACCGCCCTGGCCGACCGTTTTGCCGCCGAGATGCTCCGCGAGCCACCGCCGCGGGTCAGCGCGATTCGCCTCACCTTCGAGGATGAAGCCCTGTCGGGTGCCGCCTACACCTATAGCCATGGCCTGCGCCGCCACGCAGGAAACTGCCAGCGCATCGCCCACGGGCATCGTTCACCGCTGCATATCTGGCAGGCAGGTGAACGCGCCCCGGCGCTGGAGGCCGAGTGGGCCGGCCGCATGGCAGATCGCTATCTGGTCGATAAGAGCGATATCGAAGACGAGGGCATTGCTCAGGGTGAGCTCACGACTCGCTATCGGGCGCCACAGGGCGACTTCTTTCTGCGCCTGCCCCGCGAGCGGTGCCTTGTCCTGCCGGCGGCCACCACCATCGAGCAGATCGCCGCCTGGCTTGCCGTCGAGATCGCTGGGGAAACCGGCAAGGATACGCGGGTCCAGGCCTTCGAGGGCATCGGCAAGGGAGCCATAGCGGAGCGAAGGCCATGAGCCAACTGATTGTCAGCACTCAGGCCACCGGCAGCTGCCGCCCGGGCTGCGGCGCCTGCTGTATCGCGCCCTCGATCAGCTCAGCGATCCCCGGCATGCCCGAGGGCAAGCCGGCCGGGGTGCGTTGCGTGCAGCTCGATGATGACAACCTCTGCCAGCTGTTTGGCGACCCCAGTCGCCCTGCCGTCTGCGCGCGTTTTGACTTCGACCCGGAGCTTTGCGGCAGCGATCGCGAAGAGGCGCTGGCACGAATCGCCGCGTGGGAAAGCATGACCTGACACCTCGAAACGTTTCGGCCCGACCGACGCTTTTCGGCCAGAAACACAAGGGCCCATCCGCCACGCGGATGGGCCCTTGTTCGTCATGCCTGCTATTTTCTTTAAGCTTTTCTTTAAGCTCACATAGTGCGGTAGGGGCGCACCAGGAGTCGCGCCTTGGGCCTTAGGCCCCGGCCTCAAGTCGCCGCTAGCTTTCCGCCCGAGCCGGCGCCTCCAGGCGATGATCAAGCAGGGTCCGCCAGCGCATGAGTACCGGCGCATCGCTGACGCTCACGCTACCTAGAAGCTTGCGGAACGCATCACGCGCGGTCACATCCTGCGGGTCCACCAGCGTCAGCCAAAGCTCCAGGGCATTAAGCTGTTGGTGCAGGTTATCGTGCTCGCGGGCCTGCTCTAACGCCTGCTCGGCCAGGCAACGCACTTCATCGACCGGATGGCCAAGACGATGGCGCACCCGCGCCAACTGAATGGCCAGTTCCGGCATATAGAGCGAGCTACGCTCCTGCGCTACCAGCAGGCACTGATCGAGATAGTCTTCGGCGCGCGCAAACTCTTCACATACGACCAGCGCATCGACCCACCACAGCATCGGTGTCTGGTAGCGATGACGACCGGAAATGGCATCGAACTCTTCCATGCAGGCCTCGATCACCTTGAGCCCTTCACGATCACCCGCCAGCGCCTTCTCCCAACCCAAGAGGCTCTGGGACGACATCTGCCACAGGTGCAAATCCGGCGTGCCGGTGAGTTCGAAGGCACGCTGCGCCCGGCGACTGACCAGATGCACATGCCCCAGCTGGCGATAAACGGCAGCGGCATACATCAAGGCCATGGCAAGCGAGCCAGGATGATTGAGGCTTTCGGCGAGGCGAATCGCCGCCTCTGCCTGCACCTCTGCTCGGCGATAATCGCCACGCAGACAAAGCGCCCAGCCCTGATAGCAGGCCGCGGCCACCTGTGGGTGATCGGAGAACGGCAGCCACTCGATCATCATCGGCTGATGCAGCGGATCGACCTCTTCCAGGTGCGCGTAAGCCTGGCGGATGCTGCCGGCCCAGTACTCGCAGCTGGCTCGGGCATAGTCGGCCAGACGCAGATAGCGAGGGTCCTCGAGACGGGCAGCCAGCCCCGCCAGCTGAGAGGCCAGCGAAAAGGCATCGGCATGGGCATGCCGCTGACTGCAGCCGACCCAGAGCCCCCACTTGACCAGGAAGCGCTGCTCGAGATCGCTCTCGTCGTCGGCCTCATCCTGCTGGGTCGCCAGCAAGTCTCGCGCACGCACGAAGCTTTCGTGTGCCGTGGGTGAGGCATGCCCCTCCATGGCGAAAGCCGCCTGACCGCGCACGGTCAGCAGGCTGATCTCGCGTTCAGCGCTATCCTCGACCTGCCGCAGGCTGGCCAGGCCCTCATCGGCCATCTTCAGGGCCGTACGATTGGCGCTGACCTTGAGCGCCTCGCGGGCCGCCAGCTCGAAGTAACGGGCACCGCGCGCATAGTGACCGCTGCGCCGCAGGTGAGTGGCGAAGTCGCCCGGGTGGCGGCTGATCCAGATCGGGAAGCGCTCTTCGATCAGGCTGACCACCTGGCGGTGAATGGACACCCTAACGTCACGCGGGCATGAAAGGTACGCCGCCTCCTGCAGAAGTTGATGGCTGAACTGATATTCACACTCCGGCGAGGACGTGCAGGGTTCGATGACCTCGAGCCGCAGCATCTGTTCCAGCGCCTGCTTGAGGCGCGCGGCCTCCCAGCCGCTGCACTCGGCAAGGAAGTCGACACGGAACTGACGCCCCAGCACAGCGGCTATCTGGGCCACCTCCCGGTCGGCATCCAACTGATCGATACGGCTCGCCAAAAGGCCCAGCAAGCCTTGCGGCAACTCGTCTATCTGTACGCTACGCCCTTCTCGACGCTCCATGTCCAGGCGACGGCATATCTCCTGCAAATACAGCGGCACCCCATCGCAGCGCTCGATCAACTGACTGCGCAGGCGCGGACTGAGGTGCAGGCGATAGCGTCGCGCCAGCTGCGAAAGCAGGTTCGAAGATTGCTGGCTGTCCAGGCGACCCAGCGTGATCTGCTGATCCCAGTGCAACTTGGAAGGCAACGACTCGCGACCGTGGTGGCTCGCCACCAGCAGCAGCGGACAATTGATCGGCAAGCGCGTTTGCAGGGAAGCCAGCACCTTGTAGGACGGCTCATCGAGCCACTGCAGATCATCGAGCATCAAGACCAGTGGATGGCCCTGGGTCAGGGCCTCGATCAGTTGCTGCAGCAGCCGCGCCACCAACTCGACCGCCTCGCCGCTCTGAATCAGTATCGTCTCGTCGCTGTGGCAAATGCCCAGCGCCTCGGCCAGCAGCCGGCGCTGGTTGTCATCGAGTTCCAGCGCCGGATACCCCTCCAGCAACTCATCCAGCAGCGTTTCGCTGGGCTCTTCTTCCATGTGCCAGCGCAGCAGGGTCCGCGCCACGCTGTAGGGTGTCTGAGCCGCCATGCGTGTCGCAGGCTGCCAGCAGATGGCCGCCTCGCGACTCTGTTCGAGCTGGCGAAACGCCACCATCAGCGCCGACTTGCCCATGCCCGAGGGGCCGCGCACCAGCACGCTCTGGCGCAGGCCGATGCCTGCCCGAGCGAGGGCATCGCGCAGTTTGCGCAAATCGGACTCGCGTCCCACCAGGCTGGGCGGCATCGCATCGCGGCCGCCCTCGTTGACCCCAAGGACCAGCGCCCGCAACTGGACCTTGCCATCGCAGGCTACCAGCCGCGACGTCAGGCGTGGCTGAAGGTCCAGCGCCGGCGGCATGTGCTGGCTGGATTCGTGAGAGATCACCAGTTCACTGCCATCGGCCGCGCCCATCAATTCCAGGGAACGCTGGGTTACCTGACCGAGCGGGTCGACTAGCTGGCGTTCGGGGACATAGACCACCCGACCGCTGTTGAGCCCGGCGGACAGGGTAAATGTCGGCATCTCACCTTCACCGGACCAGCGCCGCTGACTTTCTTCAGGCAAGGTGGTGCGGCAGTGCTCGTAGAGGGCAACCAGTTCCGCCAACTGATGCGCCGGACCATGGGTGCCAAAGCAGGCAAGGCCCAGCCCGCCGGTAGCGCCGGTTAGCCAGAAGCCGCCCAAGTGATGACACTGCTCTTCCAGCCAGCGCAGCAACTCGATCTGCAGGCGCAGACAGGCGCAGGTCTCCGAGCGGTCCTGCCAATCGCCTTCAAGCTTCAAGCGAATCGCCATGACCGACAGCTGACGCTGCTCGATTTCATCTTCCTGAAGGGGCGTGCTGTTGGAAGCCATGGCCCGAGAGAACGCCCCCTGTGGCGTGATCGGCGACAGCTCCGACTGGCTATCAGACCAGTATCTGGCCAACTGGAGAAAGCTGAGGTCTGGCTGCTGACCGGACAGCGCCAACAGCTGCAAATAGGCGTTGTACTCTTCATGGGCGGCCGCTGACTGCCCCTGCTCTGCCAGCTGCCGTACCAGGCACTCGTGAAAAGGACCGTAGCCGGAAAACCGGCTGACCAGGGTGCGTAACAGCGCTTCGGGCAGAGCGTCATGCTCTTCGATGACCGTTTCGGCGAAGGCAATGACCCGCTGTCGCCACTCGTTGCGCACCTGAAGCAGCCAGCGCTGAAACTCGGCGCAAGGCGTGAGCTGCAGCTCCTCGACGAGATCGCCACGATAGGCATCGAGAATGGCTTCCAGTGTGGGAATGTTCGCCACTCCGTCGAGCAGATCATGCAGCTCATGAAGGTCGAAGGCCCAGTGCTCGGGCAGCTTGAAGGCGATCGTCTGGCGGGAGACCACCAGCACCTGGTCGGCCTCGTCACCCAGTGACTGGCGAAGACAGTGAAGGGCATGACGCAGATTGGTTCGGCCGGATGACAGGCCCTGGTCCGGCCAGAGGAGTTCGGCCAGGGTCGCCCGGTTGACCGGCTGGTCATGGAGCAGGAGATAGACCAGCAGGGCCTTGACCTTGTCATAGCTGAACTGGGTCAGGCAGTCCTCACCCAGGGTCAGGGAAAAGTGTCCGAAAAGCGCTAACTGCTCGTTGACTGAGGGTTCCTGCATCGTGTTGGTACCTGCGTTATTATCCTGCTGGCTCGGACAACTACGACACCCTTACGCGACGTGAGCCTGCCGAACCCTTTTTTGTGTTTACGCGACTGCGTATCGTCCCCGGCATCCTGGACCGGGTCACACCTCTGGCTGGCCTTCACGCGCATCTTCCTGCTGTCTCAACACCTTAACGCAGGCGCTCCCTCAAGCTGCGGCAGGTACGCCACTGTGAAAACGGAATACTTCATCCGGCTCACAGATTAGCTGGCGTTCACAGTCGGCGAAGAAAGTAATGCGCGCTTCCACGCTCGTATCATTCGCCTCTGCGGCATAGCGACGGGCCAGCATCAGATAATCTTCGTAATGGCGCCCTTCTGACTTAACCAGACTGCGGTAGAACTTGGCAAGCTCGGCATCGAGATGAGGGATCAGGCGGGCGAATCGCTCGCAGCTGCGCGCCTCTATGTAGGCCCCGATAATCAGGATATCCACCAGCCGCTGCGGGTCCTCGCGGCGCACATGGCGACGCAACCCCTCGGCGTAGCGTGACGCGCTGAGGTGGCGATACTCGATGCCACGGGTTTCCATAACGCGAATCACCTGCTCGAAGTGCAAAAGCTCCTCCCGCGCCAACTGTGACATCTTGGTCAACAGTAGCGGGCGATCGACATAGCGATACATCAGGCTCATTGCCGTCGAGGCGGCCTTCTTTTCGCACTGCGCATGATCGATCAGCAGCAGGTCCGGGTGGGCAAGCGCCGCCGCGATCCAGGCATCAGGCGTCTCGCAGGCCAAAAAGTCCCGCAGCTCGGCGGGCAGCAGATCTTCCACAGTATCTTGCATTGTCTCTCGGATCGTCAGAGTGATGGTTGGGATCATGTAACAAGGCGAGCAAGGTTCGGCTCTACCTAACAGAATGTCGGTTCATGGCGAAGAGCCGTCACGGCGCTTTCAAGTCCCGACGAGCACGGTTGAGAAGCGCTACGGGAGAGAGGCGCCACGGTCACGACACGCCTCATATCGATCCCTGACGCCGGGCCTCGGCCGCTGCCATCAAACGCGGCACCAACTGGGCGTGTAGCGCGGCGGGCGACAGCCCCTGCCCCTCTCCCACTGTCTCGAGTCCATAGCGTGACAGGTCGTTGATGCGATCACGCCCCACCCGTAGCAACTCCACCGCCTGAGAAAGCGGTGGTTGGTCGTCACGGTGGCGAATGCGATGGCGCTCTAGCTGGGTCTTGAGCATATCGGCATCCACCACCCGCAGCAGCTCACCGGCCGCCGCCACCCGCAACGCATCCAACTCGGCAAGGCGAAGATCCCGCTCATCAAACTCATAAGCGGGCCAGTCGCGAATTTCGTCGGCATGACGCTGGCAGCCTCGGCATACATCGTCACCGACGGTGGTCGAACACAGCCCAACGCAGGGCGAAATGATTCGGCGTGTCATGACTCTCCTTCTTTGCTGCCCACTATCTTACCCGGCTCGACGATGACACGACACTCTTGCCGGTTCTCTCGCCATGCGTCTCGCCAGGCCTCTTACAAGAGATCTGGCAAGAGCTCGATTACGCTTCGGCGCGCCTCATCGACAGCACCACAGGCCGCGCAAGACCACGCCATCCAGGCATCAACTGCCAACCCCACGACCAAGGTACGAGGCCTGACAACGGGGGCTCGCTTAACATTGTCGACAAATTCACGTACACTTTCATGCCTCCCGCAAGACGCATAACGAAAGTCCCGGAGCGTCAGGATCGACGGCCATTTTTTGCCACATGTCGTCGGCAGGGTACGCTCTGGAAGATTAACTTGATGAGGGTCCCTCCGTGCTTGAAGCCTATCGCCAACATGTCGAAGAACGCGCCAGCCAGGGCGTGCCGCCCAAGCCGCTGAATGCCGAGCAGACCGCCGCACTGATCGAGCTTTTGAAGAATCCGCCGGCCGGCGAAGAAGAATTCCTGCTCGAACTGCTGACCGATCGCGTGCCGCCGGGCGTCGACGAGGCCGCTTATGTGAAGGCAGGCTTCCTGACCGCCATCACCAAGGGCGAAGCCGAGTCCCCGCTGATCGATAAGACCCATGCGGTCAAGCTGCTTGGTACCATGCAGGGCGGCTACAACATCGTCTCGCTGGTCGAGTTGCTCGACGACGAGAGCCTGGCCAAGGAAGTCGGCGAACAGCTCAAGCACACCCTGCTGATGTTCGATGCCTTCCATGATGTGGAAGAGCGCGCCAAGGCAGGCAATGCCGTGGCCAAGGACATCATCCAGTCCTGGGCCGACGCCGAGTGGTTCTTGGCCAAACCCGCCCTCGAAGAGAAGATCACCCTCTCGGTCTTCAAGGTGCCCGGCGAGACCAACACCGACGATCTGTCTCCGGCCCCGGATGCCTGGTCACGCCCGGATATTCCGCTGCATGCCAACGCCATGCTCAAGAACCCGCGCGACGGCATCAACCCGGAAGAGCCCGGCACCACTGGCCCGCTCAAGCAGATCGAAGAAGTGAAGGCCAAGGGCTTCCCGGTCGCCTACGTCGGCGATGTGGTCGGTACTGGCTCCTCGCGCAAGTCTGCCACCAACTCCGTGTTGTGGTTCTTCGGCGACGATATCCCCAACGTCCCTAACAAGCGCGCTGGCGGCTTCTGTTTCGGCGGCAAGATCGCCCCGATCTTCTTCAACACCATGGAAGACTCCGGTGCCCTGCCCGTCGAAATGGACGTTGAAAAGCTCGAGATGGGCGACGTCATCGATGTCTACCCGTACGAAGGCAAGGTCTGCAAGCACGACACCGACGAAGTAGTCAGCACCTTCGAGCTCAAGACGCAGCTGCTGCTCGACGAAGTGCGTGCCGGCGGTCGCATCCCGCTGATCATCGGCCGGGGCCTGACCGGTAAGGCCCGTGAATCCCTGGGTCTCGAGCCGTCCGATGTCTTCCGTCTTCCGGAACAGCCGGCCGACACCGGCAAGGGCTTCACGCTGGCCCAGAAGATGGTCGGCAAGGCCTGCGGCATGGACGGCGTGCGTCCGGGCATGTACTGCGAGCCGAAGATGACCACCGTGGGCTCCCAGGACACCACCGGCCCGATGACTCGCGACGAGCTCAAGGACCTGGCCTGCCTCGGCTTCCAGTCCGACCTGGTGATGCAGTCCTTCTGCCACACCAGCGCCTATCCGAAGCCGGTCGACGTGGAAACTCACCACACCCTGCCCGACTTCATCATGAACCGCGGTGGCGTCTCGCTGCGTCCGGGCGACGGCATCATCCACTCCTGGCTGAACCGCATGCTGCTGCCGGACACTGTCGGCACCGGCGGTGACTCCCACACCCGCTTCCCGATGGGCATCTCCTTCCCGGCGGGCTCTGGCCTGGTGGCCTTCGCTGCCGCCACCGGCGTCATGCCGCTGGACATGCCGGAATCGGTACTGGTGCGCTTCAAGGGCAAGCGCCAGCCGGGCGTGACCCTGCGTGACCTGGTTCACGCCATTCCCTACTACGCCATCCAGAAAGGTCTGCTGACCGTCGACAAGTCCGGCAAGAAGAACGCCTTCTCCGGTCGCGTCCTGGAAATCGAAGGTCTGGAAGACCTCACCGTCGAACAGGCCTTCGAGCTGTCCGATGCCAGCGCCGAGCGTAGCGCCGCCGGTTGCACCATCACTCTGGGTGAGGACTCGGTCTCCGAGTACCTGAAGTCCAACATCACCCTACTCAAGTGGATGATCGACGCCGGCTACGGCGACCGTCGCACCATCGAGCGCCGCATCCTCGCCATGGAAGAGTGGCTGGCCAACCCGAGCCTGATGCGCGCCGACAAGGACGCCGAGTACGCCGAAGTCATCGAGATCGATCTCGAAGAGGTCAAGGAACCGGTGCTGTGCGCCCCGAACGATCCGGACGATGCCCGTCTGCTGTCCGAGGTCGCCGGCCGCCAGATCGACGAAGTCTTCATCGGCTCGTGCATGACCAACATTGGCCACTTCCGCGCCGCCGGCAAGCTGCTCGAAAAGCAGCCCGCGGGCAGCCTGAAAACCAAGCTGTGGCTGGCACCGCCCACCAAGATGGACCAGCACCAGCTGACCGAGGAAGGCTACTACGGCATTTACGGCCGTGCCGGCGCTCGCATGGAAATGCCGGGCTGCTCGCTGTGCATGGGCAACCAAGCGCGGGTGGCACCGAAGTCCACCGTGGTGTCCACCTCGACCCGTAACTTCCCCAACCGCCTGGGCGACGGCGCCGACGTCTTCCTCGCCTCCGCCGAGCTTGCCGCGGTGGCAGCGGTCGAAGGACGCCTGCCCACGGTCGAGGAATACCAGGGCTACATGGGTGAGTTCGATGCGATGGCCGGTGAGATCTATCGCTACATGAACTTCCATGAAATCGAGGAGTTCCAGAAAGCTGCCTCGAACGTGATTCCGGTCGCCGAAGCCTGAGACCGAATCACCCTTAAATCGCCGATGCTCGCACCATCGCCGGTTCATCTCGCTGAAGACGGCATTACGCCTGAATCAGTCGCTATGACCCGGAGCCGATGACCGAAGCGCCCCGCCCTGCGGGGCGCTTTTTTGTTGGCGATACTTGTTGGCCAAACGTGTTCAATCGCAACAGAAACTCACCGGAGGTTACCGAGCCATCCTTGTTATCGAACAGTGTTCTGCTAATATTCCAGTACTCATCGCTCAATCGTCGTACTCGTGTTTCCTCGGCTAGATGCCACAACGCTGGGACGCCTAGTCAATCCAGATACCGCCATCAAGGAGAAGCCAATGAAACTCCGCACCCTGTTTACCGCCTCACTCGCCACTGGTCTGTGCGTTTCAGCACCGGCCGTGCTCGCCGCACCGAATGCCGAAGGGCTCTACCTGGGCCTGGGTACCGGCTTCAGCTCGCTGGAGAATGACCGCGACGACGTCGACGACTTCATCGAGTCCGGCGCCGAGGACTTCAACGTCGACGATGACGACAACGTCTTCAAGGGATTCGTCGGCTATGAGCTCAACCCTTATTTCGCCACCGAAGTCTTCTACGCCGACCTTGGCCGCACCCGCCTGGAAGGCAACAACGTCGCCAACACCGACCTCGAGTCCAACGCCTACGGCGTCAACGTAGTCGGCCAGTTGCCGATCACCCCCTGGTTCACGGCCTTCGCCAAAGCCGGCCTGGCGAAGTGGGAAACCGACGTCGATGGCAACCTGGGCGACTCCAGCCTGGATCTCAAGGATAACGACGGCACCGATCCGGTCTACGGCGTCGGCGCCCAGTTCAACTTCGATCCCTTCCTGGTCCGAGCCGAATACGAGCGCTACGACCTGGACAGCGACTACCAGATCGACACCTTCACCGCCTCGGCCGGCCTGCGCTTCTGATCAAGCGAAGGTAAGTCAGCGGAACATAAACGCCGGGCCCAGGCCCGGCGTTGCTAATATCCCATCGCGGGGTTCCCCGAAGCCAAGGTTGTGGCACCATCAGGGTTCCAGCTCAAGGAGAATCCCATGACTTCCATCATCACGCCCGATCTCTGCGACGCCCACCCGGACGTCGAGGTGCTCGAACCGATCTTCGTCAACGTTGGCGGTCGCGATGCCTTTGGCGGCCCGGTGCGTACCGTCAAGTGCTTCGAGGACAACTCTCGAGTCAAGGAGGCCGTCGCCGAGCCGGGCAACGGCGCCGTGCTGGTCGTGGATGCCGGTGGCTCGCTGCGCTGCGCGATGCTTGGCGACATGCTGGCCGAGCAGGCGGCAAGCAACGGTTGGGCGGGCGTGGTGATGTACGGCTGCGTGCGCGATGTCGATGTGCTGGCCGAGACAGATATCGGCGTCCAGGCCCTCGCCGCTCACCCCCGCAAGAGCGAGAAGCGCGGAGAAGGCCAGCGGGACATCGCCGTGACCTTCGCCGGCGTGACCATCACCCCGGGACAATGGCTGTATGCCGATAACAACGGCATCATTATTGCCAACGAACCTTTATCATGAGCGCCTCGTGCCCCTCCCCCGATGTTGTTGCTGGAGATAGTTAGATGCAGTTCCGTTCCCTGATCGTTTCCGCCGGCCTGCTGCTCGGCGCCGTCAGCCCCTTGGCCCAGGCCGACAGCCTGCGTCTTGGCATAGGCGAATGGGCCACCGGCCAAGCCAGCACCTATGTCTTGAAGGCGGTCCTCGAGGACGCTGGCCATCAAGTGGATGTTATCTCGGTAAGCCTTGCCGCCATCTGGCAGGGACTCTCGGTCGGCGAGCTGGATGCCTTCAGCGGCGCATGGCTACCGGTCACTCAGGCCAGCTACTACGAAGGCATGGCCGACAAGGTCGATGACCTTGGCCCCAACCTGACCGAGGCCCGCGTCGGCCTGGCCGTGCCGAGCTACGCGGACACCGCCTCGATAGCGGACCTGTCAGGCGCCGGTGATAGCCTTGGCCAGCGCATCCACGGCATCGATCCTGGCGCCGGCATCATGGGCCTGACCGAGCAGGCGATGCAGGCCTACGGCCTCGAAGACTGGCAGTTGGTCGCAGGCAGCGATGCCGCCATGAGCCAGACACTCAAGACCGCGATTGCGCGCCAAGAGCCGATCGTCGTCACCGCCTGGTCTCCGCATCCGGTCTTTGCGGACCGGTCACTGCGCTACCTCGAGGACCCCAAGGGCATCTATTCGAGCAACGAGCAGATCCATACCGTGACCCGCAAAGGGCTCGCTGAGGAGAAGCCTGAAGTCACCGCTATCCTCGACCGTTTCCAGTGGACTCTCGCGGACATGCAGGGCCTGTTGGCCGCCAACCAGGAAAACGGCGACTATGAAGCCAACGCCCGGGCCTGGGTAGACGCACACCCGGAGCTGGTCGCCAGCTGGCTCGGCGAGAGTAGGGATGAAAGCGCGAGCATCAACCAAGACGACTGATGCTGAACTGGCAGACGACGTGACGGGCAACGCCTGACCACATCGGTGGTCGAGAGTGATCATCGCTGTCCGATAGCCCGTTGCTGATGATGGCCTGCCCCCCACCCTCACGAAAACCCCGCCTCCAAGGGGCGGGGGTTGAGTCGTGGGGGAGATAAGTGGAGGGGCGACTTAGCCGATGGTCTCCCCGGCCAGCATGAACCAGGTCTCGAGCACCGCATCCGGGTTCAGCGACACCGTGTCGATGCCCTGCTCCATCAGCCATTTGGCGAGATCCGGGTGATCCGAGGGCCCCTGGCCGCAGATGCCGACGTACTTGCCCTGGGCCTTGCAGGCCTGGATAGCCATCGACAGCAGCTTGAGCACCGCCGGGTTGCGCTCATCGAACAAGTGGGCAATCACCCCGGAATCACGGTCCAGCCCCAGGGTCAGCTGGGTGAGGTCGTTGGAGCCGATCGAGAAGCCGTCGAAGTGCTCGAGAAAGTCATCGGCGAGCAGCGCGTTGGCCGGCAGCTCGCACATCATGATCACCTTGAGGTCATTCTCACCGCGCTTGAGGCCATTTTCGGCCAGCAGCTCGACCACGCCACGGGCCTCGTCGGTGGTGCGCACGAAGGGCACCATGATCTGGACGTTGTCGAAGCCCATTACATCGCGTACCCGCTTGAGGGCCTGGCACTCCAGGTCGAAACACGGCCGGAAGGATTCCGACAGGTAACGAGAGGCACCACGGAAGCCGAGCATGGGGTTCTCTTCGCCGGGCTCGTAGTTCTTGCCGCCGATCAGGTTCTCGTACTCGTTGGACTTGAAGTCCGACAGCCGCACGATGACTTTCTGGGGATAGAAGGCCGCAGCCAGGGTCGAAATCCCCTCGACCAGCTTGTCGACGTAGAAACTCACCGGGTCGTCGTAGCCCGCGGTGCGCTGCTCGATGGTCTGCTGCAGCTCCACCGGCAGGGTATCGAAATCGAGCAGCGCCTTGGGGTGCACCCCGATCATGCGGTTGATGATGAACTCGAGGCGCGCCAGGCCGACGCCGGCATTGGGCAGGCTCGAGAAATTGAAGGCACGATCCGGGTTGCCGACGTTCATCATGATCTTGAAGGGCAGCTCGGGCATGCTGTCGACGCTGGTGGTCTTGCACTCGAAGTCCAGCAATCCCTCGTAGACATGACCGGTATCGCCTTCGGAGCAGGAGACCGTAACTTCCTGACCGTCGCGCAGCACGCTGGTCGCATCACCCGAGCCGACCACCGCCGGGATGCCCAGTTCGCGAGCGATGATCGCCGCATGGCAGGTGCGCCCGCCACGGTTGGTGACTACCGCCGAGGCACGCTTCATGATCGGCTCCCAGTCCGGATCGGTCATGTCGGTGACCAACACGTCGCCCTCGTTGATCTTGCCCATCTCGTCCGGGGTCATGATCACCTTGACCTCGCCACTGCCAATGCGCTGACCGATGGCACGGCCGGAGATCAGGTTGCGTCCCTTTTCGCGCAGGTGGAAGCGCTCGAGCTTGCCGCCCTCGACTTGGGACACCACCGTCTCGGGGCGGGCCTGAACGATGTAGACCTGGCCATCGTCACCGTCCAGGGCCCACTCGATGTCCATCGGCCGCTGGTAGTGGCGCTCGATGATCATCGCCTGACGCGCAAGCGCCATGACCTGCTCATCGTTGACGCAGAAGCGGCCGCGATCGGACAGCGGCACGTCCACGGTTTCCACCGACTTGCCGGCGCTGGCATCGCCGGTGTAGATCATCTTGATCAGCTTGGAGCCCAGGTTACGACGCAGCACCGCCGGGCGACCGGCGTCCAGGGTCGGCTTGTGGACGTAGAACTCATCGGGGTTGACCGCGCCCTGCACCACCGTCTCACCCAACCCCCAGGAAGCCGTGACGAAGACGGCGTCGCGAAAGCCGGATTCGGTGTCGAGGGTAAACATCACCCCGGAAGCGCCGGTCTCGGAGCGCACCATCTTCTGGATGCCGGCAGACAGCGCCACGTTCTCGTGGGCATAGCCGCGGTGTACCCGGTAGGAAATCGCTCGATCGTTGAACAGCGAAGCGAACACCTCATGCACGGCACGCTTGATGTTGGCGAAACCTTCGATGTTGAGGAAGGTTTCCTGCTGGCCGGCGAAGGAGGCATCCGGCAGGTCTTCGGCGGTAGCGGAGCTTCTCACCGCGACCTTGAGGTTAGGGTGCTTGGCGACCATGGCATCGTAGGCCTCGCCAAGTGCCGCCTCGAAGGCCGGTGGCAGCGGCGTGTCGATCACCCACTGGCGGATCTCGGCACCGGTCTTGGCCAAGGCCTCGACGTCATCGACATCGAGCCGCGCCAGCGCCTGGTTGATACGCTCGTTGAGGCCGTCGTGGGCGAGAAATTCGCGATAGGCATGAGCGGTGGTAGCAAAGCCGCCAGGTACGCTGACGCCAGCATTGGCCAGATTGGAGATCATCTCGCCAAGCGAGGCGTTCTTGCCGCCCACACGCTCGACGTCATTCATACCGAGCTGGTCGAACCACTCAATGTACTGATTCACGGACTCTTTCACGCGACCCCCTTTCGACTGGTGACACTCACTGGCAACGATCGCCGCATCGCGATCAACGGCCGCCATGGCTGAATGCTAAGCACCCTATCAAGGCCCGGGGATGTTCGCCATTGGTCTAATAGCGAAGTCGCTGGAGGATTTTTACAACACAGCGGCTTTTGGCTGCCTTTTTGTAGTCCGCTGACTCCGCTCCACCGCAAACCTGCCGGCCGAGAACGACGCTGGGCCGCATGGCGCTTGCCGCGGCGGACATCAACCGAGACAATCGAGCGATTCTGACGCCACTACCCAATCGTCGCCGCCAACCCGCCGTCACGGCAAGAATCTAAGGTTCCCTCATGCCACGTACCGCCTTTTTCATCTCCGATGGCACCGGCATCACCGCCGAAACGCTGGGCCGCAGCCTGCTGGCACAGTTCGAGAGCGTCGAGATCCGCATGATCACCAAGCCCTACATCGATGACACCGAGAAGGCACAGGCATTGGTGAACAGCATCAGTGCCACCGCCGCCCGAGACGGCGAACAGCCGATCATCATCGACACCATCGTCGACGAGGACGTGCGGCGCATCGTCTCCACGGCCCCCGGCTTCAAGGTCGACATCTTCTCGACCTTCCTGAAGCCGCTGGAAGAAGAGCTTGCCACCCACTCCACTTATACCGTGGGCCGCACTCACTCGATCGGCCAGGACGATGTCTACATGAACCGCATCGACTCCGTTCACTTCGCCCTGGACAACGACGACGGCGCGCGGCTCAACCAGTATGACAAGGCCGACGTCATCCTGATCGGCGTTTCGCGCTGCGGCAAGACGCCCACCTCGCTGTATCTGGCGCTGCAGTTCGGCATCCGCGCCGCCAACTACCCGCTCACCGAAGACGACTACGATGAGGACGGCACCCTCAAGCTGCCCCGTGCCCTGGCGCCCTACCGCCATAAGCTGTTCGGCCTGACCATCGCCGCTCCCCGCCTGGCGGCGATTCGCAGCGAACGCCGCCCCAACAGCCGCTACTGCTCGATGGATCAGTGCATGCAGGAAGTGGCCCAGGCCGAGGGGCTATATCGCCAGATGCATATCCCCTATATCGATACCACGCGCTTCTCGATCGAGGAGATCTCCACCCGGATGATCGCCGAGGCCGGTCTGCACCGTCGCTTCAGCCCGCGCTGAGGTGTGGGTTTCACTCAGCCGGGTGTCGTCGCTTCAGCGCACCACACCCAGGTCGCGCAGCTTGGCGATATCATCAGCCGACAGCCCAATGTCCGCGAGCACCGCATCGCTGTCGGCCCCCAGCGCCGGCGGCGCCACCTCGCTGGTGCAGGAGACGCCATCGAAGCGCAGCGGATTGGCCACCTGGGGCACGTCCTGATCGGCTCGCTCGAGGGTTCTGACCAGGCCGCGATGACGCACCTGGGCATCCTCGAGGGCCTCGGCCACGCTGTGGATCGGCCCGGCCGGGATGCCGCGGGCCTCGAAGTCGGCCAGCCAGGCGTCGCGGGGCCGCGCGGCCAGGCACTCGGCGATCTTCGCCACCAGACAGTCACGGTGGGCAACTCGGGCGGCATTGGTGGCGTAAGCCGGGTCCTCGGCCCATTCCGGATAATCCAGCAGTGCGGCGAGCCGCGCGAACTGGGCATCGTTGCCCACCGTCAGCACCAGATGGCCGTCGGCACAGGCAAAGGCCTGATAGGGCACGATATTGGGATGGGCGTTGCCGTGACGCTCGGGCGCCCGGCCGCTGACCAGGGTATTCAGCGCCTGATTGGCCAGGGTAGCCAGTTGCACGTCGAGTAGCGCCACATCGATGTAGCGCCCGCGACCGGTACGAGAGCGCTCGTCCAGCGCCGCCAGCACCCCCACCGTGGCATAGAGCCCGGTCATCACGTCGGTGATCGCCACGCCGGTCTTCATCGGCATGCCATCCGGCTCGCCGGTGAGGCTCATCAGCCCGCCCATGGCCTGAATCATGAAGTCGTAGCCGGGTCGCCCGGCATAGGGGCCATCCTGGCCGAAACCGGTGATCGAACAGCCGATCAGCCCCGGGTTCTCGGCCTTGAGGCTCTCGTGGTCGAGGCCATAGCGCTTGAGCCCACCGACCTTGAAGTTCTCGATCAGGATATCGGCGCGGCCCGCCAACGCACGGATCAGCGCCTGGCCCTCGGGCCTCGCGATATCCACGGCCAGCGACTGCTTGCCCCGGTTGGCGCACAGATAGTAGGCCGCTTCGAGCGGATCGCCGGCGACGTCCTCGAGCCAGGGCGGCCCCCAAGCGCGGGTATCGTCGCCTCGGCCGGGATGCTCGATCTTGATCACCCGGGCGCCCAGGTCAGCCAGCAACTGCCCGGCCCAGGGGCCGGCCAGCACCCGCGACATATCCAGCACGACGCGCCCTTCCAGGGGTCCGCTCATCTTGAGCTCCTTGCTCGTTCAGGCTGATTCAGCAACAAGCCTAAGAGGAGGCGCTATGAACACCTCCCTGTACGCTACCTGCGCCCTGCGGCGCTCTCGCATCCTGCGCCGCTTGCAGGGCCGGTGCTGGCCATCCATGGCCAGCCCGTTCGGAGCGGTGCTCCTCACCCTTGGCGCAGGACCTCCTCTTCGGCCTGTTCCCGACGCCCCGCTTGGTCTTTTCTGGTATCTAGTCGTTAGCCGGAAAACGCCTGGATACCGGTCTGGGCACGGCCAAGAATCAAGGCGTGGATATCGTGGGTGCCCTCGTAGGTGTTGACTGCCTCGAGGTTCATCACGTGGCGGATGACGTGATACTCATCGCTGATGCCGTTGCCGCCATGCATGTCCCGGGCGACGCGGGCAATATCCAGCGCCTTGCCGGCGTTGTTGCGCTTGATCAGCGAGATGGCCTCGGGCACCAACTGGCCGTCATCGATCATCCGCCCGACCCGCAGCGCCGCCTGCAAGCCAAGGGCAATTTCGGTCTGCATGTCGGCGAGCTTCTTCTGGATCAGTTGATTGGCGGCCAGAGGGCGATCGAACTGCTTGCGATCCAGGGTGTATTGGCGACCGGCGTGCCAGCAGGCCTCGGCGGCGCCCATGGCGCCCCAGGCGATGCCGTAGCGGGCGCGATTGAGGCACGAGAACGGCCCCTTCAGGCCGGTAACGTTGGGCAGGCAGGCCTCGTCGCCGACCTCGACATCGCTCAGCATGATCTGACCGGTGATCGAGGCGCGCAGGCTGAACTTGCCCTCGATCTTGGGGGCGGTGAGGCCGGGCGTGCCCTTCTCGAGGATGAAGCCGCGCAGAATGCCCTCTTCGTCCTTCGCCCAGACGACAAAGACATCGGCGATCGGCGAATTGGTGATCCAGGTCTTGCTACCGTTGAGGCGCCAGCCGTTTTCCGTGCGCACCGCCCGGGTGCTCATGCCGCCCGGATCGGAGCCATGGTCCGGCTCGGTGAGACCGAAGCAGCCGACCCACTCACCGCTGGCCAACTTGGGCAAGTACTTCTCGCGCTGAGCCTCGCTGCCGAAGGCGTGGATCGGGTACATGACCAGACTCGATTGCACACTCATCGCCGAGCGATAGCCGGAATCGACCCTCTCCACTTCCCGGGCGATCAGGCCGTAGCTCACATAGTTGAGGCCAGCCCCCCCGTAGCCGTCGAGCGTCGCCCCGAGCAAGCCCAGCTCCCCCATCTCGTTCATGATCTCGCGATCGAAATGCTCATGGCGGTTGGCCTCGAGCACCCGCGGCAGCAGCTTGTCCTGGCAGTAGTCGTGGGCGGTGCGCTGCACCATGCGCTCATCCTCGTCGAGCTGGTCGATGAGGCGGAAGGGGTCGTCCCAGGTAATCGGCGTGATCTGGCTCATGGGGAGCTCCTGAATAATATCGACATTTAAATATAATGTAGATTAAGCATCCTACCCTGCCAAGCCGACCTTGGTCGCGACCGCTTACTGGCTCTAGGCTGTGCCTGAAAAGTCGACGAGCGAAGGCAAGACCGGGGCGCGTAGCTAAGGCAAAAACCGGCGAAAGAGCGGACCGGGCTGGCGTACCAGTTTACTGGAGTAAATGAGCATCTTGACCGAGCTGGCGCTCCAGACGATTTTTAACGCCGTATGGACGAGCGCAGTACTTTTCAGCCCTGGGGCTGACGCTGGCGCGCCAACACTGCCCTCAGCCGCCACCAGGCGATGCCCGCCATGATCAGATTGGCCGCCAGCATGCCGGCGAAGATGCCCTGCGGACCCGCTAGCCAGCTGCCCAGCCAGGCCAGCGGCACGAACAGCACGAAGAGGCGCACCACGGAAAGCGCCATGGCATCCCGAGGCCGATGCAAGGCATTGAGCGACGACACCGAGAGGATCACCACCCCCTGAGCGCCAAGCCCCAGCGGTACCAGCCAGATAAAGGCGCGCAGCACCTCGCCGACCTCCGGCCCCTCGGCATAGCGCTCGGTCAACCAGGGCGCCAGGCCCTGAAGCCCCGCCCAGATCGCCAATTGCCAGACCAGCACGAAGCCCAGGCAGCCGCCGATGGCCCGGCGCACCCGTGCGAGTTGGCCGGCGCCCAGGTTCTGGCTGACCAGCGGCGAAAGGGTCATGGAAAGCGCCAGCACCACGATCTGAGCGATGGCATCCAGCCGCGAGCCGACCCCGAAAGCCGCCACCGCCGCATGGCCATGATCGGCGACGATGCGGGTCACCAGTGCCATGGCCACCGGCGTGAACAGGCTGGTGACCGCCGCCGGCAAGGCAATGCGCCCAAGCACACGCCAGGACTCCACCAGCGCCCTGAGGCTAAGCCCTCGCAGGGCAATCAGGCCGCGCAACCGCGGCTGACAGATCAGGCCAAGCGTCATCAGCCCCCAGCTCAGCACCGTGGCCAGGGCCGCCCCGGCCACGCCCATCGCCGGCACCGGCCCGGCGCCGAAGATCAGCAGTGGGTCGAGCACCAAATTGAGAATCGCGGCAACGCCCATCGACAGCCCCGCCGCCAGGGTATTGCCATGGGCACGAAGCACGCTGTTGATGATACGCGGCGCGATCACCAGGGCGGCTCCCCAGTACCACACGCCCATGTAGGCTTCGAGATAGGGCATCAGGGTGGCGTCGGCCCCCAGTAGCGAGAACAGCGCCTCGATGCTGGGCAGCCCGGCAAGCGTCACCAGCGCCCCGACGAGCAGCGACAACAGCACCGCATCCGTGGCGCGGCGCGCCAATAGGTCGTGACGCCCCTGGCCGAGTGTGCGCCCCACCACCGCCGAGGTGCCGATGCCGAGCCCGATCGCCAGGCTGATCACCGCAAAGACCACCGGAAAGGTAAAGGACACCGCCGCCAGCGGTACGGTGCCGAGCTTGGCGATATACCAGGCATCGACCAGGTTGAAGGTCATCATCGCCAGCATGCCGCCGATCACCGGCAGCGTCTTGCGCACCAGGGTGCGGGCAATGGGCGCTTCGAGCATCGAGCCACGCCGGGCGGGTGGCTGGGAAGAAGGTGTCGACGACATGGCAACCTCGGTCGAAAAGGGACGTCATTGTGCCCCACTCTGGCCAAGGCCCCAATGTGCGCAAGGGCCGGTAGCGTCTGACGCCCCGGCCCTCTCTCGCTCTTTATCTGTGTATCTTTCTACTTCTCTACCTTTCTAGCTTTCTACCTCTGATTCCTCGCCGCCTCTCATCTCAGTCTTCGTCGCGGCGATACAGCCGCTGAATGCTCGAAAAATCGAGCCCGCCGTTGCCATTGGCCGCATGCAGGGCAAAGAGGTTACGCGCCTGAGAGCCCATCGGCACCGTCGACTTCGAGCCCAGCGCCAGCTCCCAGGCGAGCCCGAGATCCTTGGCCATCAGGTCGGTATGAAAACCGCCCCGGTAGCCGTTCGACGCCGGCGCTTTCTCCATCACCCCGGGCCAGGGGTTGTAGCCGTTGAGCGCCCAGTTACCGCCGCTGCTCTGCTTCATGATCTCGGAGAGTACCGCCGGGTCGAGGCCATTCTCGACGCCTAGTGCCAGCGCCTCTGCCGTGCCGCTCATGAGGATACCCAGCAGCATGTTGTTGCAGATCTTGGCCACCTGGCCGGCACCGGTTTCGCCGGCGTGGAAGATGTTCTTGCCCATGGCCTCGAGAACCGGCTTGGCCCGCTCGAAGCCTTCGTCGCTGCCACCGACGATGAAAGACAAAGTGCCGGCCACGGCACCGCCCACCCCGCCCGACACGGGAGCATCAACGAAGGCAAACCCGCGCTCGGCGGCGGCGGCGCCCACGGTGCGGGAATCATCCGGAGCGATGGTCGAGGCATCGATGATCAGCGGGTTACCGGCGAGAGTGTCCAGCAGCCCCGGGGCATCGCCATTGCCAAGGTAAAGCCCCTTCACGTGGGCGCCTGCCGGCAGCATCGAGACCACCACCTCGGCCTCCTGGGTCACCGCCTCGGCGCTGGCGGCACGGCGGGCACCGGCGTCCTCGAGGGTTTGCATGGCTTGATCCGAAAGATCGAAGACGCAGACGTCATGGCCGGCCTTGACCAGATTGGTGGCCATGGGGCCTCCCATGTTGCCAAGACCGATAAAGGCGATACGCATGGCGTGGCTCCTTGTTGGTTTGTTATATGACCGTTGTTGTTATGCGTTGTTGTTATGCGTTGTTGTTATGCGTTGTTGTTACGCGTTGCTATTAATGCATTGTTGTTATTGCGTTTATTGCGCTTCCGGTTTTTTGTACCGCGCTTGTTTGCTGTTCTTCGCTACTGTTGTCGCTGCTGCGTGGCTGTATTAAAGCTCGCGCAGCGGGTGCGTCTCGGGATTCCACAGCGGGCGCAGCAGGGCCTCGACATCGGCCTTGGGCACAGCGCCGACGCTTGCATGCGACCAGCGCGGGGTCTTGTCCTTGTCGATCAACAACGCCCGCACGCCCTCGGCGAGGTCGCCTTTCAGACAGCACTGCACCGAGAGGTTGAGCTCTTCACGGAAGGCCTCGGCAAGGCCGGTGCGAGAATGACGCCGGATCATCTGCCAGACCAGCTGGGCACTTAGCGGGCAGCCGGCGGCGAGCCGCGCCCGATTGGCGGCGAGCCAGTCATTCTGGTGATCATCGTCGAGGATGCGCGCGGCGGCATCTGTGGCCGATGCGCAGGCGGTGAGACGCTGCAGGTGATCGCGATGCGGCCACAGCTGGGCAGCCGGCGCCTGGCTCCGATCCTCGAAGCGGTCGAGCACACGCCCCACCACCGCCTGCAGCGCCTGGGTGTCGTCGGCCTCGTCGAAGTCGGCCGATAGCAGCGCCTCGAACAGGGCCTCGCGGCTCGCCCGTGGCACGCAGCGGTCGGCCAGGCCCAGGTCGAGCGCGTCCCGCGCATTCAGCTGGGCACCGGTCAGGCCCAGGTAGGCGCCGATGCCCGGCGGCATGCGGTTGAGGAACCAGCTGGCACCGATGTCCGGGTACAAGCCGATGCTGATCTCCGGCATCGCCAGCAGCGAGGTCTCGGTGACCAGGCGATGGCCGGCACCGGCCATCAGCCCCATGCCGCCGCCCATCACGATGCCGTCGCCCCACACCAGCAGCGGCTTCTCATAGCAATGGATCTGGTAGTCGAGGCCATATTCGCCGGTGAAGTAGGTCTCGGCGAGGGCGCCGCCCTCCCCGGCCTTAATCGCCTTGTACAACGCGACGATGTCACCACCGGCGCAGAACGCTTTCTCGCCGGCGCCTTCCAGCCAGACGGCAACCACCCGCTCGTCATTGGCCCACTGAGTCAAGCGGGCCGAGAGCTGCTCGATCATGGCGAGCGACAGGGCGTTCAGTGCCCTGGGGGCATTGAGGGTCGCCACCCCGATAAACTGCCCTTCGCGGGTGGGGCGCTCCTCGAACAGCACGGGTGCATCGTTCATCGGTCGGGCTCCTTGTCGGTCTTCGTATCTCAGGATCGGTGGGGCATAAAGAGCTCAATTGCCAAGCGAGGCCTCACTGCAGCGACTCGATCACGCCATCGGCGAGCAGGCGCCGGGCGCTGATCAGGCGCATGATCTCGTTAGTGCCCTCGAGGATCTGGTGCACGCGGGTATCACGCACCAGCCGCTCCAGCGGATATTCCTTGATGTAGCCATAGCCGCCGTGCAGCTGCAGGGCCTCGTTGCAGACGTTGAAGCCCATGTCGGTGGCGACTCGCTTGGCCATGGCGCAGTGAGCCGTCGCCTCGGGATCATTCTGATCGAGACGCCAGGCCGCATGGCGCACCATCAGCCGCGATGCCACCAAGTCGCTTGCCATGTCGGCAAGCTTGAACTGCAAGGCCTGGAAACTCGAGAGCTCGCGGCCGAACTGCTTGCGCTGGCCCAGATAGTCACGCGACAGCGTCAGCGCCTGCTGGGCGGCACCCAACGAGCAACTGGCGATATTGAGCCGCCCACCGTCGAGGCCCTTCATGGCCAGGCGGAAGCCCTCACCTTCTTCACCGAGACGGTTACCGACCGGCACCCGCACGTCATCGAAGCTGACCAGCCGCGTTGGCTGACTCTTCCAGCCCATCTTCTCTTCGTTCTTGCCGTATTCGATACCGGCACTGTCGGCGGGCACCAGAAAGGCGGAAATACCCCCAGCGCCGGAATCAGGTGCGCCGGTGCGGGCCATGACCACCAGCACGTCGGTGGCCCCGGCCCCGGAAATGAACATCTTCGAGCCGCTGATCCGGTACTCGTCACCTTCGCGTACTGCCTTGCTGCGCAGGTTGGCCGCATCAGAACCGGCGCCTGGCTCGGTCAGGCAGTAGGAGGCCAGCAGCTCGCCGCTGATCAGCCGCTCCAACCAGGTCTCGCGCAGCGCCTCGCTGCCCCAGTTGGCAATCATCCAACTGGCCATGTTGTGAATGGTCAGGTAGGCGGTGGTCGAAATGCAGCCCTGGGCGAGCTGTTCGAAGATCAGCGAGGCCTCGAGCCTAGAGAGCCCCAGCCCGCCCCGCGCCTCATCGATATAGATGCCCAGAAAGCCGGCTTCACCGGCGCGCTTGATGACATCCACCGGAAAGTGCGACCGGGCATCCCAGTCGGCGGCATGGTCGGCGAGCTCGGCGCGGCAGAAGTCCGCCGCCGCCTGCTGCAGGGCGTACTGGTCCTCGGTGAGTGCAAAATCCATGGTGATCTCCTCTGACGTCACCGGCCGGCAGACCTATCGACCTCCTCTGAAGCGGCAAGGCGTTAAGCACTGGGCATCAACGTCAGGCGCCTTAAGACTGTCGGTACTCACGTCGGCCCGGCCATAACGCTTTCCATAGCATGAGTAACAGCAAGAATGGCGGGGGCCGCGGCCTCGACGGGCAATGTCACCAACCTAGCATTTGCTTGGTCGGGCGCAAGCCACCCCTTGGTCTAAGGCCAACAGCATTATATTCCCTTTACGTTAACGTCAAGCATAACTAGTCTGGGAGAGTCGAAGCGCCACGGCGTTCATGCGATCATTCCAGTACTGACCCATGCATCGCAACAGCATCGCTAACGCCAAGGAACGCCACTATGCCCAAGCCCAGCCAGACCGAGTCACAGGCAACCCCGGCCGACGGCGCCGCGGGAACCCTGAAGCGCAAGCGAACCTTCGCGATCGGTGAGCTGGCCGAGATGTTCGAGGTAACGCCCCGTACCATCCGCTTCTACGAGCAAGAGGGATTGCTGTCGCCTGAGCGCAAGGGGCAACGACGCATCTATCACGACAAGGACCGGGTGCGGCTGAAGCTAACGCTGCGTGGCAAGCGGCTCGGCTTCACCCTCGCCGAGATTCGTGAGGTCGTCGAGCTCTACGACGCCATGCCCGGCGGCAACACCCGCCAGCTTCATCGCATGCTCGAAATTCTTGCCGAGAAACGGGCCGATATGGAGCAGCGCCTCGAGGATATCCGCCTGATGCAGCATGAGCTCGATGACGTCGAGACCCGCTGCCGAGCGGTACTGGAGCGGCTGGAACCTTGAGCCAGGCCTGGGCCTGGCATACCAGCAAAACGCGCCCCGTGGCGGGCGCAGCGCTCCGGTTCTAAAAACACAATAACCACAGGAGCCAGCATGACACCCCAACGCCTCACCCCGGATTCGCCCACCACCCCGCCTGTAGCAAGCTATGTCAGTGGCACCAGCGACACGCCCCTCAAGGGCCAGACCATTGGCGACTGTTTCGATGCTACCGTCGCGCGGGTACCCGACCGTGATGCCCTGCTAAGCCTGCACCAGGGGCTGCGCTATAGCTGGCGGGAACTGCAGGCCGAAGTCGACAAGACCGCCCGTGCCCTGCTAGCCGCCGGTGTCGTTCAGGGTGAGCGCGTCGGTATCTGGGCGCCCAACCGGGCCGAATGGACCATCACCCAGTTCGCCACCGCCAAGATCGGCGCCATCCTGGTCAACCTGAATCCGAGCTACCGCACCCACGAGCTGGAATACGCCCTCACCCAGTCCGCCACCGCGACCCTGATTCTGCAGGGGCGCTTCAAGGCCTCGAACTACGTGCAGATGATCGCCGAGCTGGCCCCGGAGCTCGCTGAAGTGCAAGAAGGCGGCCTGAACTGCCCTCAGCTGCCGGCGCTCAAGCGAGTGGTCTGTCTCGATAGCGCCGATGCCCTGCCCGGCATGCTCACCTGGCAAGGCCTACTGGAAGGCGCCAAGACGGTCAGCCAGGCCCGGCTCACCGAGGTTCAGGGGGCGCTGCAATTCGATGAACCGATCAACATCCAGTACACCTCCGGGACCACCGGCGCGCCTAAGGGGGCGACCCTTTCCCACCACAACATTCTCAATAACGGCTTCTTCGTCGCCCGCGCCATGGGCTTCTCGGAGCGCGACCGGCTGGTGATACCGGTGCCGCTCTATCACTGCTTTGGCATGGTGATGGGCAACCTGGACTGCATGACCCACGGCGCGACCATGATCTACCCCGGCGACGGCTTCGACGCCGAAGCGACGCTTACTGCCGTGGAAAACGAGCGCGCCACCGCCCTCTTCGGCGTGCCGACCATGTTCATCGCCGAACTGGAGCACCCGCGCTTTTCAGAGTTCGACCTTTCGACGCTGCGTACCGGCGTCATGGCCGGCTCCATCTGCCCCATCGAAGTGATGCGCCAGGTCATCGACAAGATGCACATGGAAGGCGTGACCATCTGCTACGGCATGACCGAGACCAGCCCGGTCAGCTTCCAGACCCTTCCCGATGCCCCGCTCGACAAGCGCGTGACCACCGTGGGCACCATTCACCCCCACCTGGAGGTCAAGCTGATCGACCCGGCCACCGGCGCTGTGGTGCCCAGAGGCGAGCGCGGCGAGCTTTGCACCCGCGGCTATAGCGTGATGCTCGGCTACTGGGACAACCCCGAAGCGACTGCCAAATCCATCGACGCCAGCCGCTGGATGCACACCGGCGACCTCGCCACCATGGACGAAGACGGCTACGTGGCCATTGTCGGACGCATCAAAGACATGATCATCCGCGGCGGCGAGAACATCTATCCCCGCGAGATCGAAGACTTCCTCTACACCCACCCCGCCATCTCGGATGTGCAGGTGATCGGCGTACCCGATGCCAAGTACGGCGAAGAAGTGATGGCCTGGGTCAAGCTGATCGAAGGCGAAGAGTTGGATGAAGAAGGCCTGAGAGACTTCTGCCAAGGCAAGATCGCCCACTTCAAGATTCCCCGCTACGTGAAGTTCGTCGACGCCTTCCCGATGACCGTTACCGGCAAGATACAGAAGTTCAAGATGCGCGAAGAAGCCACCCACGAACTGGGGCTGTAACGCCGCTTCCTGATGGGCCACCTGCGATTCCTGCTAGCCCGCAAGGCCTCAATCACACCCCGAAAGCCGTACCCCCAGCTTTCGGGGTGTTTTTATATGAGAAAGCTGCAACCGACCGGCCCACTCCCCCGCTGCGGGATCAAGCAGCTCCTTTTACCTGCCGTCTTTTGCATCCAAGGCCACTAATGAATAGGCTGACTGTTCACGGTCAGTAACAGCCCAGAAATGACCGACAGCATCGTACCAAGGAAAGGACTACTGCATGGATGGCAGGACGCCATCACGATATGCCCAGGTAGGGGCGGTAGCGTGCCTGGTGGCTTACCAAGCCTCCTGCCACAGAACTCAAACCTCACACAATGTCTGCGGCACGTCAGATGCACATCCGCCCCACCAAGCCTATCTCCGACGGTGGTGTGCATTGCGCGCACACATGCGGCCACCTCGAATCATGGATGGATGCAGAGTATTATTGAATCCGGCAAAACGCGCAGGCGCGCGAATTCTGCATAGGTAGCCAAGCAATTCTTAGAATTCTTTACGATCAATGGGTTAGGCTGGGAGCGGCGCGCTAGTTTATTGACTTGAACACGCCAGGTCGTTCAAGTTAATAAACGAGTGTTATGTATAATCACTGTTAGGGGCTATACAGTAATGGTAATTCACAAGGAAATTAAATGTCGTTGAAAGACATAACTCATCCGATTTTGTATTCGGCTATGACGACACTAGCCTATAACATTAATAAAAAATATTATGGCGATAAGCACTATATGTGGTGTACCCCATATTTTGGTTCGGATTTCGAATCACCGCATTTTACTGTCCCTCCTAGCTCATCTCCTGTGGAAATATATAACACTTTGAAGAAAGAGGTCGATGGAGCTGATCATCACAACACGAAAATTGACCTTAACAGAAGAGGGATTCGCAAGGGAGCGTCAATAATGTTAAAGCTTGGAAAAATAAGCCAAGATGCTCACGATGAGATTGTATATATTTCAAAAAAATCCAAAGATCAGCACTTTAAACCTCTTTTGTGTGTGATTTCTCGCCTTGAGGCTGTGCCTTACTATCAAACGGTTGATGTCAAAGATAGAGCTAATCCTCTGTCGCATGAATACATTTTGTCGGATTTGCCTCAGTCAGCATTTGATATTATTAGGATTGGTTAAGATGAGAAATCTAAAAGATTTAATTAAAGGCTTTGAAATATCAGATGTTAGAGCTGCTTTTTACTATTTGAGCAGATATTTAAAGCAGGCTGATTATTTTGAAGAATATGAAAAAGACTTCTTTGAGGATGACTATCACAGCGTGCCATCCGAGATAGCGAAGAATTTAACCTTCTCGCTTATAAGTTTTATTGAAGAAAAATCTGAAAAAAAAGCTCTTGAATTCAATGATGAAGAGTATATTCAGTGGATGGATGAAATAGACTCCATTGAATCTAAACTAGATCCTGAGCCATCAATGGATGTTAAAAACTCAGCAGATCAGGTGATTGATGAGCTGTTTTTTCCTGAAATTGGAAAGAGCAACAAGTGACGCACCTAACAAATCAAATCACACGGACGCAGCGAAGCTGCGCCGGTGTTTGAGGCGTTAAGCATACAAAACATCGAGATCACGAATGGAAGATTTAGATCAGAGAATAGAGAATTTGAATCGTTTTTTAGCATTATTGGATGAGTGGACTCAGACGCATTCGGAGGAGAGTCGGACAGCTATCAATAGGGTTAAGAGAAGCGTCCAAAGAGAAGTGATTGAAGCTGGATGTCTGTTTACGATGACTATATCACCACCACCAGCTGTGGGTGGCATGGTCATGCAGAACGTCAATCCATTCGATATGATTTTTGAGCATGTTTATTTGCGTAGCCTGAATCCTCAAGTTAGAGACATGGTAAACCAAACTATTGGCGTTCTCGAAGATTGGAAAACTAATCCTCCCACGGAGAAGGACGATAGAAATGAGCCCGAAATTAATTATCAGGTTCAAGAGGGTTATGTGTTTGTCGCGATGCCAATTGGCCCAGCGAATCCATTTGATGATGTCTTGGATGCAATCAAAGAAACTTGTGAGCGTTGCGGATTAACTGCTGAAAGAGTGGATGAGGCTCAAGTCAATGAACGGATAACTGACCGAATACTTGAGTCCATACAAAAAGCTGAGTATGTGATAGTAGACCTAACAGAATCTAGGCCCAACGTATTTTATGAAGCAGGTTACGCCCAAGGAATTGGTAAATTACCTATTTATATCGCTAGGCAAGGAACACACCTAGAGTTTGATTTGAAAGACTATCCTATAATTTTCTTTGATAGTTATCGAGATTTGAAAAGTGGTCTTGAAGCAAGGCTTAGAGGCCTTGCTGAGAGAGTCAATGCTTGACAAGCGCATGTTGTCGAACTGTTTTTCTGCTGCGCTCCAAACCAGCCGCAAATGCTGGCGTTAGGCTTCATTAAAACCTCATCCCATGATTAAAGGAAAGTGAATAAATGAGTAGAAAAAATCCGTGGGAAGTACCTGAATGGCATGCTCTGGGCCGAGAAGCATCATTAGTCAGGCATCTAATTGGCTCTGGAGCAACGGCTATAGGTAGGGCTAATTACGCGGATAAGATGGGCGAGTATTACACCGCATTCTTTGGTCTCTCGGTTGGGTTAGAAAGGCTTTCAAAGCTAATATTGGTTGCGCATTATGCTATCGAAAATAATGGGAAAATGCCTGACGAGAAAGTTGTTAGGAAATTCGGCCATAAACTGATTGACCTCGCCAATGAAGTTGAGAGTGTTGCCGAAAAGATGCAGCTAACGCTGCGCTATTCTCGCCCTACACAAGAAATCCCACAAAAAATACTAGAGTGCTTAGATTCATTTGCTGACGCGAGACGAGGCAGGTACGCAAATTTTGCATCGCTAGATAACCCCAATTTAACCGCATATGAACCTATAAATAAGTGGTGGGGCGAGGTGGCAGAGAGCATATTGGAAAAGCACTATTACGGAAAAGCTGCACAAAAGAGAGTTGAAAGTAGAGCTGAATCAATTGATTCGATGATTTCACCATTTACTATGGTGATGCAAACGAATGAGGCTGTGTGAAAACCCAAAAATCCGTTGCCCGTTCCCGTATTCAG
>CETM01149849.1_pt1 | contig 30189 bp, 25 predicted proteins | sample 361451 | NCBI WGS metagenome assembly CETM01 (sample SAMEA2622690, study PRJEB7988) | marine metagenome | isolation source: saline water (ENVO:00002010), including
GGTGTGGAGTCGACCGTCGTCGATTGTACTTCTAATGTCCCTATTATTTTACGTCCCGGCGGCATTACCGCGGAACAAATCGAAAAAGTGGTTGGCCGCGTTGAAACCACTGATATTGGTTCTAAAAACCCCAGGTCTCCGGGGATGTTAGCGAGCCATTATGCTCCAGACGCTGCAATCCGACTGAACGCAATATCGGTTAGTGCGGAGGAAGCGTTATTGGCATTTGGTCCTCAAATTATTCGAGGCGCCTCTATTGAGAGGAATTTGAGCGCAGCCGGGGACTTTGAAGAAGCCGCCGCCAATCTTTTTTCCATGCTCAGGGCCCTAGATTCGGTGTCTGGACGTATCGCGGTGATGCCTATTCCCGATCAAGGCCTCGGTAGGGCAATAAATGATAGACTCCTGAGGGCAGCTGCCCCACGAACCAGTGTTTGACCCCATTGCCCGAACATCACACTTAATTTAAATCTGACTTCGGATTTTAGAGAGATCTAGGATGAATGCCACGACTTTCAGGAAAATAGATAAGTCTATCCTTGATCTACTACACTCAGTAGTAGGGGATGCCGGTATCATTACAGATGCAAACGACAAAGCGCCCTATCTAAACGACGAGCGAGGGTACTACTCGGGGTCCACGCCAATGATCGTTCGGCCTGCGTCAACTGCTGAAGTCTCAAAAATCATTAGTATCTGCAACGAAAGTCAGACCCCGGTTGTACCGCAGGGAGGTAATACGGGCCTTTGCGGAGGTGCAACCCCCTATGAGCACGGTGGAGAGATCCTGCTGTCACTCACCCGCATGAATAGAATTCGCGAAATTGATACGCTAAATTACGCGATAACTGTGGAATCTGGAGTTATCCTTGCCGACGTGCAAACGGCAGCTGAAAATGCGGGCAGATATTTCCCACTTAGCCTTGGGGGTGAGGGCACCGCTCGTATTGGGGGAAACCTATCCACCAACGCTGGTGGGACAGGGGTGTTGCGCTATGGTCCGGCGCGGGATCTTTGCCTCGGCCTTGAGGCGGTTTTGCCAGATGGCCGTGTCTGGAACGGTATGACGGGGCTCCGTAAGGACAATACAGGATACGACCTAAAACATCTATTTATTGGCGCCGAAGGCACACTCGGGATTATTACCGCAGCCTGTCTGAAGCTATTTCCGAAGCCAGCCGATATTCAAACAGCGTTCGTGGCGGTTGAGAGCGAGCACGCGGCGGTAGAACTCTTGGCCCGAGCTCGGCAGATCACAGATGACCGGGTCGTGACATTTGAATATATGCCTCGCGATGCCATTGGTTTTGCACTCAAACACATTGATGGGACTCGCGATCCAATGTCGACGGCGTATTTACATTATGTACTGATAGAACTAGCCGCTGGCGAAGCCGCCGCGGTAGACCTTCGGAATATGTTAGAGGAGGTGCTGGGGGATGGTATGGTAGACGGGCTCGTGCTTAATGCCGTGTTCGCGGAAAGTGGGCAGCAAGCTTCAGACTTCTGGAAAATCCGGGAAACCATCCCTGAAGCTCAAAAATACGAAGGTGCTAGCTCTAAGCATGATATATCGGTACCTGTGTCCCGGGTCGCTGACTTCCTTGTAGATGCTATTGCGGATGTAAAGAAATTGATACCGGGTGTCCGCCCCTGCGCTTTCGGCCATGTCGGGGACGGCAACATCCACTTCAATTTGAGCCGTCCAGTGGATATGTCAGACGACGAGTTCTGGTTACTAGAGCCAGAATTACATAAAATGGTCTATGATCGAACAGTTGCCATGGGAGGGTCAATAAGTGCGGAGCATGGTATAGGGCGATTACGGCGAGACGAGCTCAAAGCATATAAATCCCCAGTGGAGATGGACGTTATGCGAAGCATTAAAGAAACGCTGGACCCCAACGGAATTATGAACCCCGGCAAGGTACTTTAGGAGCAGAGAATGGCCGAATACGCCGCCCCAATAAGGGATATGAAATTTGTTATCGAGGAATTGATAGGCCTTGATACCATAAACGGGCTTCCCGGCTACGAGGAAGCAACGCCGGATGTTGTAAAAGCTATTCTTGAGGAAGCCGGAAAACTTGCTTGTGATGTATTATCGCCAATCGACCGAACCGGTGATCTGGAGGGGTCTCGACTGGAAAACGGTGTGGTCGTCACTCCAACGGGTTTCAAAGACGCGTATAAAGCTTATATCGATGGTGGGTGGAACGCGTTGCAATTCGGTCCAGAAATAGGTGGGCAGGGGCTTCCGCTCTTGCTCGCAACCCCCGTCTTCGAGATGTGGGATGGTGCCAATCTTGCATTCATGCTCTGTCCGGTTTTGACAATAGCAGCGGTTGAATGTCTCGAACAGTTTGGGTCGAAAGCTCAGAAAAATACCTGGCTCCCCAAACTAGTATCGGGCGAATGGACTGGCACAATGGTCCTTACAGAACCGCATGCTGGGTCTGATGTAGGTGCGCTTAAGACACGAGCGCAGGCTGAAGGAGATCATTATCGTATTTCCGGGCAGAAGATTTACACCACCTGGGGCGAACACGACTTAACAGAGAACATCATTCACATGGTGCTAGCTCGCACACCCAATTCGCCACCCGGTACCCGGGGCATTTCGCTGTTTATCGTCCCGAAATTCCTTGTAAATGATGACGGGTCGCTGGGAAAACGGAATGATCTGCGGGCCGTATCATTAGAACACAAACTTGGAATCCACGGCAGCCCAACCTGTGTTATGCAATTCGGCGAAAACGAAGGTGCAATTGGTTATCTGGTTGGAGAAGAATCCCGCGGAATGGAATATATGTTCTCGATGATGAATAGTGCTCGTCTTGCGGTTGGACGCGAGGGCGTTGGCATTTCGGAACGCGCATACCAGCGGGCTGCAGACTATGCACGAGAGCGCATCCAAGGCCGTGATGCTGCGGATCCAAGGGCTGGCGATGTGCCGATTATCAGGCACCCTGACGTTCGCCGTAATTTGATGAAAATGCGGGCCTTGACCGAGGCCAACCGAGCACTGGGCTGCTACGTAGCTGCTCAGCTCGATACTGCTCGCAAACACCCCGATAGCGTTACGCGTAAAAGCGCCCAAGACCGAGTTGACCTCTTAGTTCCCGTCGTTAAGGCATGGTCTACTGATTGTGGGGTCGAGATCGCATCAATGGGGATACAGGTCCATGGTGGCGCCGGCTTTATCGAAGACACTGGTGCAGCGCAACACTATCGTGATTGCCGGATAACTCCTATTTACGAGGGCACGAACGGTATTCAGGCGCTTGATTTAATTGGCCGAAAAATCCTACGCGACCGGGGAGAGGAAATGAGCAAGTTTATTGCTGAGATCAGAAAAACTGATATACCGGATCAGATGATCGCAGATGAGATGTGGTCGGCGTTAGATGCGCTAACCGAAGCAATTGATTGGATGCTCGGGTACGACGGGGATGACCCGCGAGCCGTGATATCCGGCGCAACGCCATTCTTACAAGCCTTCGGGCTGGTAACGGGCGGGTGGTTGATGGCCCGATCCGCGGCAATCGCCTCTGCGGCGGAAGAAGAACCGGACTTCTACTCGGCAAAGCTTGCAACCGCGCGTTTTTATGCGGCAAACCTTCTTCCACAGGTCGCTGGCTTTGCTAAGTCTTCGATGGTGGGTTCGGAAGAAATCATGGCTCTCTCTGCAGAAGCGTTCTAAACGCTCGCGAAGGTGCTTGCGTCTCGATGATAAAAGCGCGATAAGGCGCGACTTTTATTCGAAATGTTGGGTGTGCGCCCATCAGACGAGGCTAAAGAAATGGAAAAACCGGCGGCTCTGACCGATGTAACTTCGTCGATTGAATTTGGTGATGATGTACCTCCAGAAGCCACTTTACCGACCAGAGACTTTCTTATAAGGAGAGGTGGAAAAATCTATGCTGGTGTGCACCTTCTTATCGATTTCTGGGGAGCAATTAACCTTGGTGACATCTCGTTTGTGGAGAACACTTTACGCGACGCCGCTGAAGCCGCCAATGCGACCGTTTTATATATTCACGTCCATGAATTCGGTGGTTCGGGCGGCTTGTCCGGGGTTACCATTTTAGCGGAAAGCCATATCACTATTCACACATGGCCGGAATTGGATTATGCGGCTTTTGACGTATTCATGTGCGGTAAATGCCGACCTGAGAATGCCCTATACTTGCTTGAAGAGAGGTTCAAACCATCCAAAAAAACAGTGACTAAATCGAGGCGGGGTTTAGTAGGGTGAGAAATTCTGGAAAAACTTGGTTTTCCGAAACCCTCCACGATTCTTTTGAACTACGATTCGAGATATCGGAAATTCTTTACCATTCAAAAACGGTACACCAAGATCTAATTATCTTTGAAACGCCATTCTTCGGTCGAGTCCTGGCTCTAGACAATGTCATACAGACCACCGAGCGAGACGAAGCAGCCTATCACGAGATGTTAACTCATGTACCAATCTTAGCTCACGGTGGCATTAAGGATGTTTTGATAATCGGTGGCGGCGATGGTGGAACACTGAGGGACGTCCTCAAACATCGTTGCGTAGAACGAGCAACAGTAGTGGAAATTGATAGTAGCGTTGTTGAGGTCTGTCGAGAGTTTCTACCTTCTCTCAGTGACGGCGCGTTTGAGAACCCACGTGCTCATCTGGTCATTGCCGATGGACTAAAATATGTTAAAGAAACTTCGAATACGTTCGACCTAATCATCATCGATTCTACCGATCCAATCGGACCATCCGTACCCCTTTTCTCGCACGATTTTTATACAGACTGCCGAAACATTTTGTCATCGGACGGTATTTTTGTCTGCCAGTCGGGAGTTTCTTTTGTCCAAGAAGTGGAGGCGCGGACGACCCGCAAATACCTCGCCGATATTTTCGAGGACTCGGCTTTGTACGTGACATTAGTCCCCACATATGCATTCGGATTCATGACTCTCGGATGGGGAGCAAGGTCTACCATGGCTCGATCGACGGATATCGATAAGGTCCGAGAACGCTTTACCGCTGCCGACATTGGTACGCGTTATTATACGCCTGAGGTCCACGCGGCTTGTTTCAGCCTCCCCGCCTATATGACTTATTGATCGATATTTTATGGGAATGTCCGGCGAAAATGATCACCCAATAATGGGTGTATCGAGAATTCTTTTCCTCCCCTGATAGACTAAAAAATCCGAGACCCGCATCGCTGAATTTTCCGTTGAGCATATTTGTCCGGTGGCTAGGACTGTTCATCCAAGCATTCGCCACAGATTTGGGTGAAGACGTCCCTGCAAAGAGATTTTCCGCAATCAATCCCCCAAAGTAACCTTCTTTTGAAACCCGCTTCTCTAAATCGCTTCCGTCGGACGATATATGACTAAAAAAATCACCCCTCGCCATATCCTCCGCATGTTTTTGGGCAACGGCGCTCAACTTAGTGCTTAAGTTTAAAGCGCTAACTTTGTTCAGCGCCCTATGGACATTCACTTCCTGCATAAGACCCTTGATCAAACGGTATCTTTCAGAATTGGCATGAACGTGATTGGGCACAATCGCCAAAAGCACCAAAGCGGCGAGAAAAACGAAGTATCCGTCAAGTCGCGTCGTCATCCTCTCGGACTTTCTCCACAGCCCTAGCCTCTAGGGCGCGGCGGTCAATCTTATTTGTGCCGCTTAACGGAAGGGCATCAACGAAAAAAACCCGTCGTGGGTAGGCATAGACTGGCCCATTTTTTAGAGAGTGCTCTTTGACCGCCTCTTCGTCGAGTATCGATCCATCGCGTTTAACTACCCAAGCGAATGGAACGTGGGATTTAAGCGGGTGGGGTGCCGGTACAACAGCCGCCTGCATCACGTCTTGATGGCGTTCCAACATGGTCTCGACATCGCTTGGATATATATTTTCTCCGGCGCAGACAAACATATCGTCCGCCCGGTCAACAAAATAATACCAGCCGATATCATCTCGGCGGAGTATATCGCCGGTATCCATCCAGCCTTCTGCCGACAGCACATTCTTCGTGGCATCCGGTAAATTGTGGTAGCCCTTCATCACACCCGGGCTTTTAACATGCAGCACACCCTGATCTTCGTCGGGACCACCTACAAGTTTGATTTCAACCCCATCTATCGGGAAGCCAACCGATGTAGGCGGCCTCGGGAGGCCGTCAGGATGTGTCCATGCGAAGAGGATGGGACCACCCTCGGTGATTCCGTAATTAAGATTGAGTTTGGCGTCGGGAAACCGAACTGCAAGTGTTTCTAACAGATTATCAGACGCAGGCGCAGATCCCATGGAGCAGTTACGAACCGACGATAAATTCGTCTGATCAAGCAGTTTCTCTTCCTGTAGTATCAACGCGTACATCGTTGGTACCCCCGTCAGCATAGTTAGGCGGTACCGTTCGATAGCGCGTATATATTCCTTGGCGTCAAATCGAGAAAATAGAACTATACGCCCCCCGGCTGATAAAGCGGACTTTACAGCGAGCAAGGCATTTTTGTGATAAAGTGGAGCCGAAATAACGGAACAGTCATCTTCTCGGATATCCCGGCTTTCAACAATTTTTTCAGTCATCCACACTTGGCCGATATGATCCAACAATACTCCCTTCGGCCTACCGGTCGATCCTGAGGTATAGGGTTGTTCCGCTATATCGCCATGACCGGGAAAAAAAGATGGAAACGCCTCATCCGAACGAATCTTAAATTCATCAAACGGATCCTTACTCTCTCCAAAAGAGACGGTACGCACGTTTTCGGGAACCCGCGCGGTCTGTTCAGTGTCTGCAAAAACTATTTGCATTCCTGCATCGCAGATTATGTATTCGACTGTCTCATCTGGCAATTTGACATTGATCATTACCGGTACGCACCCAGCACGCATTGCTCCAAACAGGACTTCTAGGAATTCAACCCGGTTGAGCGCCAGAATGCCAACCCGATCATTGGGCTCCAAACCAGCAACGAGCAAGCCGTTTGCCACCGCGTCGCAATTCTCACTAAATTCCTGATAGCTGTATTCACGCGGAACTGCAGGATCGTACAGATCGATAATCGCGACCCGTTCGGACCCGGCATATGCAGCAAAGACATCTCCCAGATTGCCGGACTCGGAGGGGTTCATTTATACTGGTTCCTTAAGGAGTAATGATGATCTTTCCGATCACTTCGCGATCCCGGAGTTGGCGGACACCTTCCGCAGTTTGCTCGAGCGGCAATACGGTATCTATCACGGGTGACAGTTTTTTTTCGGAGATCATCTTCATTAGGATCTCAAGATCTTCGATAGCCCAAGAATTCGATCCTAGAACCTGAAGCTCAAACGTCCATATGTAGCGTAGATCTTCTTTTGGATCGAACCCCGCTGTCGCACCGCATGTAAGGATTTTACCACCGCGCTGTGTCGCCTTTAGCGAAGGTACCCAAGTATCACCCCCGGTGAAGTTGATGACAACATCGACCCCACCCTCGAATCTACGGCGGTGTGGTTTTCCGTAGATCCCATAGATTGTTTTTTCAAAATCCTCATATCCGATGACATGGTCAACTCCCCAGTCCTTAAGCGCATCGAGTTTTTCGGGGCTCGAGCCGGCCGCAACCACTTCGCAACCCATGGCCTTTGCAAGAAGAACGCAGCAGGAGCCGACGCCACCCGAGGCGCCGAGAATAAGAACCTTCTCACCACCTTTCATTCTCCCATTTGTGATCATCATTCGATGTGCCGTACCATAGGCGACAGGTAGGGCCGCTGCTTGCTCATAGGAGCATCCGTCCGGTATTTTTATAAGGCGGGTAGCCTCGACGGCACATAACTCGGCCGTCCCACCATCAAGCATTTCACCCATCAAACCCTTTTCTGGAGTCACAGGATCTAGCGGGTTGACGAGAACTCTGTCACCGACAGACCAGCCGTTGACCCCAGCACCAATTTGAGAGATTTCACCAGAAATATCGAGGCCAATAACGATGGGCAACGGTACCTTAATGCCCGGCATCCCCTTTGTGGTGAAGACATCATGGTAATTCAATGACGTTGCCTTCACCGTGATTACGACCTGGCCTTCGAGACATTTCGGATCGGCGTAGTCTTCATGATATTTGAGATTTTCAATATCACCGTGTTCGTGGAGAACAACTGCGCGCACTATATTTCTCCTTTTTGACGCGATACGTCTCTTGACTGCAAAAGTAATATCGCTTCAGTCCGATTAACGCGATTAATGGGGCACCGTCAAGCTATGGCGATGTCTGCTTCCTGGTATATTTTGATCACATTTGGCCCGAGTTTCTCGGAATTTCCGCCATAAACATGCACTGAAACAGCCGTTCGGTCCGTCGGATTATGCATACAGTGAATATCACCGTCCCCGACGGGAAGATGAGCTACATCACCTGCCACCCACTCCCTCGTTTCGGTTGAAATTACATCGAGACTCCCGGGGTTCATAGGATCAACTTCGTAACGAGTTTCCTGAATCACGCCTTCGAAAACACCGAATGTACACCAAGTCTTGTGATCATGGATTGGTGAAACTATGCCCGCCGGCCAGACCGCAGCAATAATAGAAAAGTCGTCATTGGGGCATAGAAAAACATCGTGTCGACCATACCCTGTTGGCGGAAGGAGTTTTTGTTCTTGGGTCAAAAGTTCCCGATCTTTGAGTATTTCTGGCAAATAGGATGAAATGAGTGCGGGTACATCCCCAATCGGATTTTCGGCAACGAGATCACTCACTGTTCGGCAGAACGTTTTCATTTCCATCGAGTTTCTCTGAGCCTCTTAAGAAATTATTTTTATAAAATACATTAAGCTGTAGTTTACAGAGTCTTGGCGATATTTGTTTGCGAATATTCCATTCGATTCGAGGTTTTTAGTAAGTTATTCTAATATACTAGGAATTATAAGGATATTATTACATTGGACGCAATAGATAAGAAAATTTTAGGCATCCTTCAATCAGATACGACCCCATCGGTGGCTGAAATAGCTAAGAAGGTCGGTTTATCAACAACGCCATGTTGGCGTCGGATACAAAAGCTTGAAGAGAAGGGCATAATCCGCTCGAGGGTAGCACTCCTCGATGCAGAAAAACTAAATGCTGGGGTGACTGTCTTCGTTTCAATCAAAACCGATAAGCACGATGCCGCATGGTACCAAGAATTTTCAAACGCCGTTAACGCGTTTCCAGAGGTGGTTGAGTTCTATCGCATGTCCGGAGACATCGATTACCTTCTCCGCGTAGTAGTACCTGATATCGGGGCTTATGACCGATTTTATCAGCGCCTGATCGAACAAGTGGAACTTTATGACGTTAGTTCTTCATTCTCGATGGAACAGATTAAATACACTACCGCGTTGCCTTTGGATTACGCCTGACCGTCCAACCCAGACGCATTAATCAGCGTTGCCAGATCAAACACGTGCGTATCCTTGGCCTTCATATGTCTCAACGCACGCGCCAGTTCTAGCACATATTCGGTATTTCTGCCCGACTGGCCGGCGCTTTCGATTACTTGTGCCGCTATTTCAGCCAAGGGTGCATCACCCAACCAATTTGGATTTTCGGGCCCGGCGATGTAGACCAAGCTTCGTACACCACCACCGGTCGACTGAGGAAAAGAAATCTGCACCTCATTCATTGAATAGCCTTCTTTTTCCCGGTAATCGAGATGACCAAATACTCTATCTCGATCCTCTGCACTGATCAGGTAGGCCATTCCCCAACACACTGCGTGTTTGTCTTTGACCAGTGTAACAACTCGTCCAGGAGCACCCGGAATACCCCGGTGGTCAGTTGAACCCTGCCAGAAACGACGTACCCAGCCATTGAGCGTCGCGTTACGGCGGTCTACAAATGGAAAATCTGGCCGCCAAACTAGCGAACCATACCCAAATACCCAGACATCAGTCACAGTCGCGCAAACGGACGCTGCGTCGGGGTATGAAAGACGAAGCTAGCACCCATTCCCGCTTCGGCGTCTACGACCAAGTAGTCTGGCCTTTCCAGAAGCCGAGGAATGCAGTTAGCGGCTAAATAGTCTCGTGTCTTGGTGATATCGTCACTCATTATTGCGACGGCCGCGATGAATGGTAGGTCTGGAATCTTGACACCAGGAAGTAGGGCACCGCATTTCCCTGATGCGCAGATTACGATTTCACCTCGGTTCAAAACTATACGAAAACCGTCTTCGTTCATTTCTGATGTCTTACCGGTAAACCGTTCATAACGTTTGACTGTCTCTAATGGGTCGTCTGCACATATTAAAATGCCCGACAACATAGCCGCACCGTTGGCGTGGGCGGTAACGGATGGCTGCCAAATTACATCGGGCGTCTCCTGACAAAGAACTTGAACGCGCCCCTCCGCCATCGCATCGTTAGGCAAACGGATCACTGAAAACGCTGCCGTACCTTCTCCTCCATCATCCAAGGTCACTGGACGCCGCAGAGAAACCGGGGGATCTGGTGCAAATCCAGATTCGCTGAGACGCTCGGTCGTTTCTTCCGTATCCTTTACAGTCAATGCAATTAAGTGGATTCCGGTATATCGTGCTAAGCTAGCATCCATTTGCGCGGTAATCGGTGAATTAATGTTATGAGCCCTAGTAAGGACTTCTAAATATCCGCGCCGGATCATTCCGCATCGGTTTGCTGTACCTGATGGCACATGGCTACCATCCGGCAGTTCATTCATATGGACAGTAAGGGGCGTCAATGGGAAACCGAGCGCTTCAAAAATGGGGGCAGCAGCCTCCATCTCCGGTACGAACCAACCTACGTGGTCGAGAAAGATTTCGTCTGCGCCCGGGATTTGAGGATATTTATCTATCATGCGGTAATTATAACGTTTGCCGGATCTATTGTCGTCAAAACATCTACCCCACCAAACAAATTAGCCATCTTTGATTCTCCGTAGACATAGCGGGCAAGCTCGAGATACATGCCAACCGAAATATGCGACTATGGTATGGAAAACAGTCTAGTTTCACTCGATCCTTGCATAATCGGTTAGGCGTGTTCATCCTAAGTCATACTGGTTCCGACGAAATGGGACCGTATAACGTATGGGAGAAGAATTATATGAAACGATTGATTTTCGCCGGACTTGCGGCGGCCGCAGCGGTTTTAGTTGCGGTACCTACCAGTGCGATGGACTATTCCGGTAAAACGATCACCGTTATTTTCGGATACGGCACAGGTGGGACCTACGGAAAAACGACGCTACTTCTCACACGACATCTCGGAAAATTCATCCCCGGAAACCCGACGCTGATTGCCAAATCAATGCCGGGTGCCGGTGGGCTAAAGTCAGCGAACTATGCATACAACGCTATGCCAAAAAACGGCCTTTATCTACTAATGCCGCCAGATATGTCACTTGTCTCCCAGGTATTGCGGCCAAAGAAGGTCAAGTACGATGCTAAGAATTTCACTTGGCTCGGCCGCGTCTTTGGCTCGAATAACCTCATCGCAATCCGGCGGGATACGAAAGTTCTCACCTTCGATATGGCGAAGAAAAGCGAAGTAATCATGGGATCGACGGGCAAAGGTTCGCCAACATTCATCATTCCGTCGCTCGCAAATGGCCTTCTAGGTACAAAATTTAAGATCGTCTCTGGCTATAAAGGCTCCGCGCGGACACGTCAGGCGATGGAGCAAGGGGAGGTAAGGGGCGTATCCCTAGCTTGGGCCGCTTGGAAGAATGGTCATCCGCAATGGTTCCGGGGAGACAATTCATTTGCGGTTCCGATCCTGCAGAGTGGCTTTAAACGTGATCCAGATCTCCCCAACACACCTTTGATTTCGGAACTCGTTAAAGATCCTAATGCAAAAGCGGCGGCTGACCTTATCGCAACCTCGAGCTTGATCGGCCGCGGTCTCGCATTGCCACCCGGGACTCCCAAGAAACTCGTTCCGATTCTACGGGAGGCCTTCTGGAAAGCCGTAAACTCACCCGGGTTCATAGAAGACGCTAAGAAATCCAAGTTGCCCCTATCACCGCTAAAGGGAGCAGAAATCCAGAAAACCGTAAACGAGATCCTCGGTATGTCGCCGACAGCTGTTAAAGCAGCCCACACCGCAATCTTCGGGAAGAAATAACTCGGGTCTATAAATCAACTTCATAGGGGGCCGGTAGCAGTGCCGGCCTTCTTCGTTTACTTCAGAAGATAGACTTACCCACGCAAAGAGGTAAATTGTGGCGACATTTTCATCACCAATTTTGCCTTCTCATATATTACGGAATTAACCACCAAGTATTCGGCCCTTGCCAGGCAGGTGGATGGAACATTACGTCACTAGAACGCTTAAACAACATCCGACACTAATGTCTGTTGTATCTAATCGTGGGCCCAGCGAGAGATTCGCGGACAAGCCTAAGTAAAGATCAGGCCCAGACATCCTCCCAAGACCCCTGAGTAGCAGCCTTGGAATATTCCGTCGCCCGGTTCTCGAAAAAGTTCGTGTGTTCCATACCGTTCAGCATCTCGTCCATCCACGGCAATGGGTTCTTATCCAGTCTAAAAATCGGCTGCAATCCAAGCTGCGTCAGCCGCCGGTCAGCGATGTAACGTATATATTGTTTTACCTCTGACCCATTTAGGCCCTCCACACCGCCAAGCTCAAATGCAAGATCGATAAAGGCATCCTCATGCTCTACCATTTCAGAACAAATAACATAGATCGATCTCTGAAAATCCTCAGTCCAGATCTCCGGATTTTCTGAGACAAACGTCCGGAAGAGCTTAATGATCGATTCAGTATGAAGACTTTCGTCGCGTACCGACCAAGAAACGATCTGCCCCATACCCTTCATCTTATTGAAGCGGGGAAAATTCATCAGGATCGCAAAGCTAGCAAAAAGTTGAAGTCCTTCGGTAAAACCTCCAAAAACCGCGAGTGTGCGCGCTATATTTTCCTTAGTATCGACGTCGAATTTCTGCAGGTAGTCAAATTTATCCTTCATCTCTTTGTATCGAAGAAACGCTTGGTACTCGGTTTCCGGCATACCGATAGTGTCCAATAGATGAGAATAGGCAGCTATGTGTATTGTTTCGATGTTCGAGAACGCCGATAGCATCATCTGAACTTCGGTCGGTTGAAACACTTGCGAGTAGCGCTTCATGTAACAATTATTAACTTCGATGTCAGATTGGGTGAAGAAGCGGAAGATTTGGGTCTGTAGATTCCGTTCTTCTGCTGACAGTTTATTATGCCAGTCCTTGACGTCATCGGCCAGAGGCACCTCCTCGGGTAACCAATGCACCCGTTGCTGCGTCAGCCAAGCGTCGTAAGCCCAAGGATACCTAAATGGTTTGTAAACCGGATTGGCTTCTAGTAGCGACATAGCGGTATATACTCCCTACCCTTTCCGTCTAGCAGAATCGGGTATTTTACCTAAGCTGCGGAATTACTGGCAGCTCAGGCATTCCTCATAATCGTTTTCGTTTTCGTTTTCGCCAGCAGCCGCTATGGGCAGGGGTTCCATATTACCATTGGCTGCACCGGCGACGCCGTGGGCTGTTGCGCCGGTGACGGACTCACTAGCATGGCTTTCCGCCCGAGCGACCGATCTTGATCTACAGTAGTAAAGAGACTTCACTCCCTTTTCCCAGGCTCGCCAATGAACATCATGGAGCATCTTCTTCTGCACATCCGCAGGCAAGAACACGTTCAGAGACTGGGATTGACAAATATATTCCGACCTGTCGCCCGCATGGTCGATCAACCAACGCTGGTCTAGTTCAAAGGCTGTCTTGAAAATGTCTTTTTCATCATCGGACAGGAAGTCCAGGTGCTGGACCGAGCCTTCATTTACGGTAATAGATGACCAAGTATCGTCGGTGTCTTGGCCTTTTTCAGCCAACAATGCTTTCAAGAACTTATTTCGGACACTAAAAGAGCCGGAAAGGGTCTTGTGTGTATAGGCATTAGCTGCGTTCGGTTCGATACCAGGAGACGATCCTCCGCAAATGATCGAAATCGAGGCAGTCGGAGCGATCGCCATCTTATTTGAGAAGCGCTCCATGATCCCGTACTCCTCAGCATCCGGACACGGGCCGCGCTCCTCTGCCAACATGACCGAAGCGGCGTCTGCCTGTTCTTTGACCTGCTTGAAGATACGTTTGTTCCATACTTTTGCCATCACGGATTCCATCGGCACGCCCTGACTTTGCAGGAACGAATGGTACCCCATCACCCCAAGCCCGACGGACCGTTCACGCATCGCCGAATATCGCGCGCGAGCCATAGTATCTGGAGCACGATCAATGAAATCCTGAATGACGTTATCGAGGAAGCGCATTACATCTTCCACAAAGGTTGGGTGATCCTGCCACTCCATGTAGGTTTCGAGGTTTAGCGACGACAAGCAGCAAACCGCCGTCCTATCCTCCCCATCCTTATCGATCCCAGTTGGCAGCGTGATTTCGCTGCATAGGTTCGACATCTTGACCTCAAGCCCGGCAAGCTTGTGATGTTCTGGAATCGCTTTATTCACATGGTCAATATAGAGAAGGTAGGGTTCTCCGGTCTCGATACGGGTGGAGAGCATCCTGATCCAGAGGCTTCGCGCCGATACCTTACGGATGACTGCTTGGTCCTTTGGGCTTTTCAGCCCCCATTCCTCGTCTTTCTCAACTGCACGCATAAACTCGTCGGTTATAATAATACCGTGATGCAGGTTCAACGCCTTGCGGTTCGGGTCACCGCCGGTGGGGCGGCGCAGCTCAATAAATTCCTCGATTTCCGGATGGTCGATCCGAATATAAATCGCTGCCGATCCCCGGCGTAGGGATCCCTGCGAAATTGCGAGGGTCAGAGAATCCATCACACGGATAAAGGGGATAATGCCAGAAGTTTTGCCGTTGGCACCTACTTTCTCTCCGATCGAGCGCAGGTTTCCCCAGTATGAACCAATCCCGCCGCCAAGTGCGGCGAGCCAAACATTTTCATTCCAAAGTTCAACAATGCCATCAAGGCTATCATTGGCTTCGTTCAGGAAACAGGAGATGGGAAGACCGCGTTCAGTCCCGCCGTTTGATAACACTGGAGTGGAGGGCATAAACCAAAGATTTGACATGTAATCATAGATACGCTGGGCGTGGTCCGAATCGTCAGCAAAATGGCACGAAACGCGGGCAAAAAGGTCTTGGTACTCCTCACCCGGCATGAGATACCGGTCAGTCAGAACAGCCTTCCCAAAATCCGTCAGGTTCGCATCACGATCTCGATCGATTTTTACCGAAATACCGTGTTTCGACTGAAAAAGATCATGTTCCGTCTGTACCAGATCAAGCACGCCCAACCTCCTCGTTGTACGACACGTTAGGGGGGGAGTTAGCGTGTCCGGTGCAAATCCACCCCCTAGGTGATCTACGCCGGTCGGCAGGCTTTTGCTGCTATGTGATCCCGACCCGAAAGTGGCCGTTTTTCGCTGCTTACGCCTCGCCCCGCAGCCAGAGTCGTTATCCACAATCGACTGTGGATAACTCTCCCCGTTGGCCGCGACATCGGAGTGTGCATCAACATCTGGGGTATCGTCAATTAAAAACGACTAAATGATGAGGTATCCACAATATCTTGTGGATATCCTGTGAGAATGGCAGAATTCAGGACCTATTCGAATCAGGGATCATGGGGACGAAATTATTTACGACTGAATTAGGTTAATAATTACACGGTTTCGTCAGAACTTGATTCGCAAACAACACCACCGATCATGTTGATTGCAGATAGTTTTCCAGCGCCGTAAGCGTTTCCTCTGAAACGTGATGTTCGATACCCTCCGCGTCGGCCCGGGCAATTTCCTCACTTACACCGATGGCAGTAAGGAACTCTACAACAATTTGGTGACGACGCCGTGATGCCTCTGCGATCCTACGGCCTTCTCGGGTGAGAAATATTGCCCTGTATGGACGTGCTTCGATCCATTCAGCCTCTTTCAAACGCTGAATCATTCGCGCGACAGTCGGTGTGGTAACGCCTAGACGTTCAGCAATATCGACCGACCTCGCCTCACCAGTGGAGTCTATCAAATCGGCAATCAATTCGACGTAGTCTTCCATAACCTCTGTCTGGCGAGCAGCACGGACCTGTCGATGGTGATCTGCTTGCTTGTCAGGTTCCGGCAAAACCGGCGCTATCGGTGGTCGGTCGTCTACGGGATCAATTTTGAGCTTACCGGGCATGTGGACACTATGCCTGATGGATCCGTAGCTGCCAATGCACGCTATTCTCGAAATATTTACTCAGATTAAACGTCATTACCGAGGGAATAGCCTCTTTTTAATCAATATTTTACATGTTAATTGCAGGTGTTTCGAATGGTCATTTTCCCGTTTATAAGAACTCTCTTACTGAATTTCTGGGTTCTATGGCATCACATAGATTGCAAGTTTCAATATTCTCTATTACCGGAAGATAATGCGCCGGTGCCGTGCCAAGAATAGCTAAGACTCTACCCAGACAGGCGGGTCGCTTTCCAATGGGGTTCCCCTACTTCTACAATAGGCCCATTTACTGATGTTCTTCTCATTTAATTCGACAACGGGCCAGAACTATGGTCTTACCAGATACCCACCGGTGTTATTTCGTCTCTTGTGACAGATGTGCAGTCCGCTCCGTCTAATGAGAATTCTAGTAATAGCACCTGTTATTATGGTGGTGAGTGACAAACAAATGGTCTTGATACCCCGCTATAATGGTTAGTTATAACGCTTCTCAAATTCGATGACATCTTCGAAGCCCATCAAGTCGTTGAACTCGGCAAAGGAAAACAGATCCACACCACCATCTTCGGCGTCTCCTCCTCGCTTTAACGATTGGTAAACCGCACGCAAAGCATTACACGTGGCGAGGAAGCCGGCGGAGGGGAATATCGCAATGCGATACCCAAGCTCCCCCAGTTCCTCGGGTTTCATAACAGGCGTCACCCCACCGTTCACCATATTCGAGAGAAGCGCAACGTCATTCCCGAAAAGCATGCCAATCTCTCTCATTTCCTCGATATCGGAAGGCGCTTCATAGAAAAGAATATCTGCGCCAGCCTCAATGTACAGTTCCGACCGTCGCATAGCCTCGTCCCGCCCAATAGCCTTGCGAGCATCTGTCCGGGCAATGATCAAAGTATCTTCAGAAAGCCGACTATCAAGGGCGACCTTGATCTTTGTAACCATTTCTTCCGCAGAAATCAGTTTGTGCCCGGATAGATGACCACATTTCTTGGGGAAGTCCTGATCCTCGATCTGTATTGCCGAAACCCCCGCCATCTCATAGCCCCGCACGGTTTCCCGAACGTTGACTAGCCCACCATACCCGGTATCCGCATCGGCTATCAACGGCGTCTGAGTGCCCCCGGCTAACCGGGCGGCCCTAGACACCATATCTGTGTATGTCGCGATCCCCGCATCTGGCAAACCAAGGTGTGAGGCGACCGTCCCCGAACCTGTCATGTATAGGGCATGGAACCCGGCCCTATCCGCCATTTTTGCCGAGATCATGTCGTAAACACCTGGTGCTACAATAAATTCGTTTGTCGTACGTAGTTTCCCGGCAAGAGTTGGCGATTTTGACTGCATTTTCGAGCCTCCATTTGTTTTGTTAAAACTATAGAATACAACTTGCGGTAAACAACTAATGGTTTCCAGTCTTTACGCGTTCTGGAGTTCTTGGAGTATACTGATTGAATAAGCGATCAGCGCCGCGTCACCCCCGACCCGGGAGGTAATCTGAATGCCGACAGGCATACCATTCGGCCCGGTCGAGCAGGGTAGAGTGATCGTCGGGCCGTGCATCAACGTCCACAGACGATTAAAGGATGACATGGTAACGCTCACAAGGTCTGATGGCGCCTCCCCCGCGGCCGACGGCGTGAGTAGAACAGGGTATTCGTCATAGACGTTCTTGAGCGCAGCGCGTGCATGATCTGCAGCCACGATTGCGTCCCGGTATTCCTGCTCAGACCAGTTAGAATTACCGGTCTCCTGCATCCATGCATTCATCTTATCCATGTGATCACGAAACTCACGAGCGAGGGCGCACTTGCCCTCATAGTTAGAAATCACGCGGAATGGCTGTTCGATTGTATCGAATATCCGTGGCAGTTCCACATCCGCCACCTCGTATCCCGATGCCGACAGTGTTGACGCTGCCTTTTCAAGTGCCGCTCTGGAGCAATCCTCCGCCTCATCCCACATCGGCGTTTTGCAGACACCGATCTTTGGTCGTCCGGCATCCACTGGCAATATTTCCCCTTTCACAGATTGATAGACCAGGCCGATGTCCTCAGCAGAGCGGGCAAAGTAACCGAGCGTATCTAGAGATTTTTTTAAACCAGAAATTCCCGCTCGATCTAGTCCGTCTAAACTTGCCTTGTAACCTACGACACCACAAAATGACGCTGGCAGGATCACCGATCCGCCTGTCTGGGTACCATTTGCGAGCGGTACCATAAAATCGGCTACCGCGGCGGCCGATCCGCTGGACGAAACACCAGGTGTCCGGTCGGTATCATGAGGGTTGCGCACGCCGACCGGCAGCGGGCTTGCAAACTGGGTTGTTGTTGTTTTGCCAAGTAGAACTGCTCCTGCGGCCCGCAGCGCTGCCACACAGTGTGAGTCCTTAGTCGGTCTGTGATCCCGGTAAATATCTGATCCGTATTCTGTCGGCATATCGTAAGTATCAAGTACATCTTTTATGCCAACGGGAATGCCGTGCAGCGGGCCTGTCGGTGTGTCAGAAAGATCGCAGGCGCGGGCCTGAGCTAAAGCTTGGTCAGCATTTACGAATGCCCAAGCGCGCAGTGTCTCATCGTGTTTTGATATGCGGTCTAAACAATCTTCAACTAAATGCACCGACTTCAACCTCCCCATCGCGAGTTTGCGAGCCGCTTCGCTTGCGGTTAGGGTGTTTAGACCAGACGGTGGTTCATTCAATATTGATGACATATGCTCTCCGAGCGTTTGATCAAATATTAGGTCGCATCCTCGCGGAGAGCTTCCTGCGCATACTGCGGGTCAACATAACGATCGCCGGCAGCTTTCACGTGGGCATAGACTTTTTCATCTCGGTCTGTCTCGGGGACCGGGTCGACATCCCAGTGACCGTATTCGTCTACGCCGCGTACGAGGGATGCAGGGCGTCGGCCGATGGTGGATCGGACATACGATGGAAAATAGAAAATTCCTAGGCCGATACGCATATGTTCGGTTTCATTGGGATTAGATCCGTGCACAATCCTCTCGTGGTGGCAGGAAAACTGCCCAGCCCGAAGAACTAGGTCGACGGCGCCGCTATCGTCTATTTCCTGGATTGACTGCCCCCTCGCCAGAAGGTTCTTCTCGTCAAAGGTCTCGACGTGAGAATAGGTGTCTCCGTTATGGGTGCCCGGAACAACCCGCACACATCCATTCTCAGGTGTACTATCGGTAATAGCTAACCACACCGTGACAAGTTGGTTGGGTTCCAGTCCGAAGTAAGCGGAATCCTGATGCCACGAGACAAAAGACCCATCCTGGCCGGGCTTCATCCAAAAACGGGACGATAATGCATATATATTCGGACCAATCAGGTCTTCGACTACGTCCAGAATATTCGGATTACAGGAGAACTCGTATGAACGCCGGAAGCAAAGATGACCTTTGACGATAATTTCGGATGCACGTATGCCTTCCTCGCGCTCAAAGTCATCTAGATCTCTGCACATGGCAGCCGCTTCAGTGGAACTAACCCCGTCAAAAGGAACTAAATAACCGTTTTCTCTGTAATACGCGATCTGTTCATCGGTCAGCACCTTAGGCATCATCTCCCCCGATAAAGTTCAAGCGGCCAAGACTTACTGGCTAGCGCGGAGCTTGAAACGCTGGATTTTGCCGGTCGCGGTCTTAGGAAGTTCGTCCACAAAATAAAACCACCGAGGGTATTTGTATCGAGCCAAGCCATCCTTGCAGTGGTCTAGTAACTCGGCGGCTAGATCGTCATCAGCATCGCTGTGCTCTTTTAGGATTATGTGTGCTTCCGGTTTTACAAGCCCATCACTGTCCTCGCGGCCAACCACACCTGCTTCGAGTACCTTTGGATGATCGATTAGGCGAGCTTCGATTTCAATCGGCGAGCACCAGATACCACCGACCTTGATCATGTCGTCTGATCTTCCATTGTAGACGTAATAGCCACCCGCATCCTGAGTATAAGTATCACCCGTATTCAGCCAGTCATCACCGAGCATTGTCTGCTCTGTTCTTTCAGGCTGATTCCAATAATAGGGGGCCATCGATTGACCCTGCACCCAAAGCCGGCCAACCTCCCCCTGTTCGACATCTTTGCCATCGTCATCAACTATCCGGGCGTTATAACCCGGTAATATCTTGCCACTGGTTCCCGGTTTAGCATCTGTAGGCCGATTAGAAATGAAGATATGGGTACCCTCTGTCGATCCGATCCCGTCTATCAACGGATGCCCGACTTTTTCTTTCCATCGGTAAAAAATTGGGGCGGGCAGAGACTCCCCTGCGGATATCGAAATCCGAATACTCGAAAGGTCGGGCGTCTCGGTTTCCAGCGTGCGACACTGTGCTGCGTAAAGCGTCGGCACGCCAAAATAAATCGTCGGCCTGAATTTCTCGATGATCCGAAATGTCATCTCCGGCGAGGGGCGTTCATCGGATAGTACCGTACAGGCTCCATAGTTGAGTGGGAAATTCATAGAATTCCCGAGCCCGTAGGCGAAAAATAGCTTCGCCGCCGAAAATATTATATCGCTTTCGGTAATACCAAGGACCGGTTCCGTATATAAAACGCTATTGACAAGTAAATCCCGCTGTCGATGAACTGTCCCTTTTGGACGTCCCGTGGAACCTGAAGAATAGAGCCAGAAACATTCGGCCATAGAATCCGATGGGTACGGCGCCAAGTCTATACTAGCCGCATCCATCATCTCCTTTATCCCGCTATCACCTTCCGTCTTGGCCAAAAACGTCGGATTGCGGGAAGCCGCAGCCAAGGCTGCTTCAACTTCGTCAGAGAATTCTGGAGAATAGACCAATGCCTCACACTCAGAATCCTCAATCATGTACTGGTAATCTTTTGCCCGCAGCAGGGTATTAATAGGCACGGGAACGATGCCGGATTTGATCGCACCATAATATAGGTACACGAATTCTGGACAGTCTTTGACGATCATTAGCATACGCTGACGCGGGTGCAGGCCGGCTGCAAGCAAGGCATTGCCGCAGCGACTTACCCGCTCTGCTAGTTGTCTGTAGGTGACCTGCTCTTTATCCGTAATATAGGCAAGTCGGTCCGCACGCCCCTCATCCAGATGACGATCAATCATATGGACTGCAACGTTAAACGATTCAGAAAAATTAAACACCGGCGCATCACCGGAGCGGTCGATATGAACCGTATTGGTCTCCATTGTTAACCCCCTAACCATCTTTTCTGGCCTTTTAGCCAGTCTTTATGGCTTGTTTCTACCGCTACCCGGCGACAGATGGAAGAAGGGCGGGCTAAAATCAGCCCTTATCTTCATCAATGGAATTTTACGTATTCGTATTCGAACGGATTTCCGTGGATACCTTTGGCCGGAGGCGCAATCCAGCTGGCTATCTTACCCGGCTCATAACAGGGTTTCATAAGCGCTTTTACAAACTCCCGATCACTGTCCGTCGGCAGCCAATCAGATTTATTCGTACTCCATTCTGCGTCTGAGATTACCTTGCCATCGGGCGAAACCTTCACTTCGGCAAAATTACCAATAGCACGGTGGAAGCCCCGGTGGGGTAATTGAAACTTAAAATCGTGCCCGTGCTTTTCGATAACTTTATTCCAGCGGGTCATCCCACGTTGGCAATCATCAATATAATCTTGGCGGAGCTTTTCATTTACTGAGGTTAGTGCTGGATGTTGTTCTTCCACGATCTTATTGCCCCGAAGCATCAGCACTGGATAGCAGTAATCGATCAGACGATGGTCGTCCTCAATTTTGCCCTCATGGAAACGACCCTTTAGTCCCTGAGTATAATAATTTGCTGCGTTCGTAGATAACTCCTGGCCGAAAAGATCGACCGATACCGAATAATGGAAATTGATCCACCTTTGCATAGTGGGTAAATCAATCGCGCCGGCTTGGCGGATACGCTCGGGATCGTCGGTACCCAGTTCTTCCATCACCTCACTCGTCCGTTTGACGATACGCATTACACCGGACTCCCCGACAAACATATGATGCGCTTCCTCCGTAAGCATAAACTGACAAGTCCGTGCTAATGGATCGAAACCACCCTCCGCTAGGGATGCAAGCTGATATTTACCGTCTCGGTCGGTGAAAAACGCAAACATGAACATTGAGAGCCATTCCGGGGTAGGCTCATTAAACGCCCCAAGGATACGGGGCTTATCAGGATCCCCCGAGTGTCGCTCGAGCATCATCTCTGCTTCCTCGCGACCATCCCTACCAAAATGGGCGTGGAGCAAGTAAACCATTGCCCATAGGTGTCTTCCCTCCTCCACATTAATCTGGAAAAGGTTACGCAGATCATAAAGCGATGGAGCCGTTTGTCCGAGTATACGTTGTTGTTCGACCGATGCCGGTTCCGTATCTCCCTGGGTAACGATAAGACGCCGCAGCGTTGACCTATACTCACCTGGGACTTCCTGCCACACAGGTTCACCTTTGTGGTCGCCAAAACCAATTTTGCGATCTGGTATAGGTTCGTTGAGAAAAATGCCCCATCGATATTCTGGCATTTTCACATAGTCAAAGTTCGCCCAACCATTCGCGCTCACATCCACTGCCGTCCGCAGATAAACATCGTAGCCCTGAGTTCCTTCTGGTCCGAGTTCATCCCACCAACTCAAATAGTTAGGAAGCCAAGATTCGAGCGCCCTTTGCAATCGGCGGTTTTCGCTTAGATCAACGTTGTTGGGGATGCGTTCATTGTAATTTATGGACGACATATTTAAGTCCTCAATAAGTAGAATGGTACCGGAGAGATAGAACACGCATAGGTTCAGACCCGTTGTTTGTTATATTCGGCCTTTTGCCCAGATCCGTAGACCTGCAGGGCACCATCTTCGCCAACGGCATTTGGTCTCTGGAAAATCCAATTTTGCCAGGCCGAAAGCCGGCCAAAAATCTTAGTTTCTAGCGTTTCAGGACCAGCGAATCTGAGGCTTGCCTCCATTCCCGTCAAAGCATCTGGCGAGAAACTCGCCCGTTCTTCAATTGCTATGCGAACTTCATCCTCCCAGTCGATATCGTCTGGAGCGAATGTGACCAATCCAAGTTCTTCAGCATCCAAAGCTACAATGTCTTTTCCTACTTCCGATTTAATATTATCGGCCTGAGCTGGGTCGCTGAGAAATCTATGCTCTAGCCGACTCAACCCATTGGGCATCTCAAGTGACCCAAAGTTCATTTCTGTAAGAATGAGTGTGGCTTCGGGGACGTTAGATCCCTCAAAGGACCCATCCAGCATATAAGACCGGTCAGCAGCAAGCACCAGTTCTAATAGGGTGCCTGTAAAGCAGCTACCGGGCTCGATGAGCGTGATGATTGAACGGGAGGACACATCGACCCGCTTAAATGTTCGTTTCATAAATAAGGTGATTTCGCGGATCAACCAATGATCAGCGTTTTCTATAAGAACTCTGTCTGCAGCTTTCACATTTTCTGAGTGGCCCTCAGTCTTGAATATCCAAGTACCGATTGCCTGCTCGTTTACGCGAAGTTCCATGATAGCGTCCTCAAGATCACGGCACATAGCGAAAGGCCAAAACTTAGCCCCTTGTAACTCGACACCTTCGACATCGCTCGGCGGCACTTCCGTGGGCGAGGAAATCGTGATTGTAGCCGTTGCAAGCTCTCGGTCGATATCAACCGCCAGAGTATCGTAAACGATTCGGTTGTCATCGATCTCTCGATTAAGCGGTGTTAGATTGATCCCTCTTGTATCCGTTGGCCTATCACTATCTGCCGCAAACTCCGCTGCACGTTCGGCCACGGCGTCATTGAATTTCGAACGCGGAACAACCTCATCGACTAGACCCCAATCGGTTGCCCGTTTCCCGCGGATACCCTCCGAGGTTGTACAAAAGTAATCCGCCCGATCATGGCGGACCTTACGCTTGTCAACAAGCCTAGTTAGGCCTCCAGTCCCGGGTAAAACGGCAAGCAGAGGTAGCTCGGGTAGCGATATTGTGGAGGAACCGTCATCAATGAGCATTATATGGTCACAGGCAAGCGCAAGCTCATATCCGCCCCCAGCACATGCGCCGTTGACGGCGGCAAGAAATCTAATTCCGGAATGCTGAGTGGTGTCTTCTATACCGTTACGAGTTTCATTGGTAAATTTGCAGAAATTTACTTTATGGGCATGAGTCGACTGGGACAGCATCCTGATGTTTGCGCCAGCACAAAAAACCCGGTCTTTGTCGGAGGTCATTATGACAGCGCCAACCTGCGGATGCTCAAATCGTATTCTCTGTAAAGCATCATGGAGTTCGATGTCTACGCCAAGATCATAGGAATTTAGCTTCAGTTCATAACCCGGAACGAGCGTCGCATTCTCATCAACATCGAGCGCTAAACGCGCCACCCGGCCATCAATCGTCAGTTTCCAATGTTTGTATTGGTCTGGGCTCGTCCGAAAGTCGATACGCGGCTCGCCGGCCTCGATCACTGGTGAAGATTCGGTCGACATATTACCTCCGATGTCATCCTGCCTTTGCGGGATTTCCAAAACCCATTGGACCCATGGATCCCTACTTACTAAAATAATACTGACTATTTGGATAGTATGTTAAATCAAAGTTAAGATCAAGACCTTTTACCAAAAAAAATTTGATGACCGTTGACGCTGTCTGATGGTTGCCGCATGTCGGCGATCTGCTAAGGTCGCGTCCGATATAAAATGGACCTCCAACAACAAAAACTATCATTACCAACGGATTTCTAGCTGGTTAAAACGGGCCAATGGCGGAAACAAAAATCACACAACCGACTTTCTTATCATGGCTGGAGCGTAACGCCAGGGAAACGCCGGATAAGATCGCGATTTGTTCGCTGGACCAACAGAAGCAAATCTCACACGGAGAGCTGTTCCGAATTGCGAACCAAATCGGGCATTACTTTAGAGCTCGTAATATCGAAGCGAATGACCGTGTCGCCCTTCTATCAAACAACTCAATCGAGCATCTCATCATTTATCTAGCATCATTGGCCTATGGGTGCACGATCTGCACCATTCATGTCGAGATGAATGCGCGTTATTTCGAGAGTATTCTAAAAGCTGTAAATGCCCCTCTAGTAATCGAGGAAACGGACATTCCGGCGCTACAGGGAATTCAGGCAAAAGTCGGCGGAGATTGGCGATCTCTCGGCGAATGGATGCCGGAGGGTGGCACCGGTATATTCGCCGAACTCGCAAATTTTGAAGACACAGTTGGCGACTGGCCCGTGGCATCAAGGACAGACGACATATCAATTTTTTATACCTCTGGCACCTCCTCCACGCCAAAGGGCGTGGTCTGCTCTTATGCGGAATTATTCGATAACACCATGCCAATCTCGGATGCCTTTGGCATCACGTCCGAGGACCGTATTCTTGATTACCGATCTATGAATTGGATGTCCGCACAGGTCCTGTCGGCGATTGGATTCATTGCTAAGGGAGCAACCCTGTTTCTAGCAAGGAAATTTTCAGTCAGCCGCTTCTTCACGTGGGTAAACGAACACAAGATCACGGTTGCCGCGGGAAACCCAACAATCATAAACATGTTAGTCAATCGAGAAGGACACCGCGGCAAAGGCGCGGCGCATAGCCTGCGATTTATCACGTCCAGCTCGGCTCCTCTACTAGTATCGGAATGGCAGCGCTTCGAAGAGACTTTCGGCATCCATGTCTGTCAGGGATATGGCGCCAGCGAAGTCGGCTGGATAGCAGGAAGCAATGAAAAGTCGCGCAAACTGGGGTCTGTTGGGCGCCCGGTCGACTACCAGAAAGTCACTATAGTAAATCCGGAGGGGAATGAACTACCACGAGACGAAATCGGTGCAATCCAACTGAACGGAAACCCTGCAGGAAAATACCGGTATTTAGACGAAGACGGATCTATTCGAATCAATTCTGAGCGTTCAGCACTTACTGGCGACCTCGGGTTCATAGACAAAGATGGGTTTCTATTCGTAACCGGACGTGAAAAGGACCTTATCATTCGGGGTGGCGTAAATATTTCACCCCTTGAAATTGACAATGTTATCTTACAGATGCCCGCCGTCGCGGACGTCGCCACAGTAGGTGTACCAGATGTGACCTATGGGGAGCAGGTGATTGTCTATATCCAGCCTAAAGAAAGTTCCCGGATCACGCCTGAAAATGTTCTAGACCACTGCAGCCATTTGCTCGCTGAGTTCAAGATTCCATATCAAGTAATCTTCCGTAAAACATTGCCAAAGACCGAGCGCGGCAAAATGGATCGGAACGCCCTTTGCGAAGAATGGAAACGGGAGCAAGCTACCACCTGAGTCAGCAATCTCAGATCACCGCTTAAAGAAATCGGTTTTTCAGGTCCCCGCGCCAAGAAACGCGGTGGCCTCAATCTCGACCAATGCATCTGGTGACGCCAGCGCGGAAATCGCAACGAGTGTTGAACACGGCATTCTGCCGGAGAAAAATTCGCTGCGAGCTCTACCGAAGCCCGGCCGGTTATCCATGTCCGTAAGATAAATATTGAGTTTAGCGACATCCTCGATACGCCCACCCGCTGCTTCGATAAGAGACTTAATCTTCTGGAAGCAATCTACAGATTGGTGGTAAACGTCGCCGTTAGTATCGCTTGCTATCATTCCGGACAAGATCAACTGGTTACCGACCTTGAGACAGTTACTATAAATGTTACCGTTTGGTTCCGGCACTCCCGGTACAGATAATTTTGTAATTTTGTCCATTAGACTTTCCCTTTACTATGCGGCCATCTCAAATCTCCTACCTGCTCCCACCACGAATCCGATTGCTTGGGCAATATTTCAGCCCACGTTGAAACAGCCAACCGGTTCACGCTGAAAAAAAGCGCGTGTTTAAGCTGATAGAACTTGGTCGTATCTATGAGTACCATGTTGCTCACGGCGCCTTGGGCTCCTGGTCAGCAGCGATCATTTCTCGGAGAATATTCCGGAACTGCAAGGGTGCGTTATCGATATTAATATCCACGACTGGACGGTCGCCCATCTCTGCTAGCGCCTGCTGTTGTCGTTCCAGAACTACGACATCCTCCTTGAATGTTTGTAACCCGCCCTCAGCAAGAACTTCGGAGACAGCATCGTCATCGAGTTTGTAGTTGCGAGCGAAGGCCCAGTGATAATGGGTCGTCGTTTGTGTTTCTGGAGTGATAATATGGTTTGACCACATTGAAATACCCATAGATCTATCACCTTCGGGTGCGCCAGTTCCAGCATCGGCGCATCCGATATCCAAAGTTACTGTTGAAGGCGCTTGCCACTTGATGAGTTGCCAGCGGTCAACTTCCCCATTGAACTTGCGGGCTTCGTTGTACATAGGGGGCGCCGTGAACCCAAGCATCCAGCGCTCGACTCGGATACTCTTTCCCTCGCGAGTGGTCTTAACGGGAACCAAGGCCTCTTTGGGATCACCAGCGATAGTGTCCTTGTGCACATAACTTACATGGGTCAGATCGAGCAGGTTGTCGATCAGAAGCCGGTAGTCTGCCTTCATATGAAGGTGACCACCGGTTTGCACCCAGTCTGGGTGGTCAAGCCAAAACAAGTCAGGAATATCATCGTCATCTGCACGCACAGGGTCTCCACACCAAATCCAGATCAAAGCATGGCGCTCCCGAACAGGATAGGAGCGGATCTGCGCACCCGGTGGCACACGACTCTGGCCCGGCACGTTGACGCAAATACCTGACCTGTCAAATTCGAGCCCATGATAACCACACTGCAAGGTATCGCCCGTCACCCGCCCTAAAGACAGTGGAAGATGCCGATGACAGCAACGATCCTCCAGCGCAACAGCCGCCCCATCAGAGTCGCGCCATATAACGATTTGTTCGCCCAAGACGGTCTTACCGAGCGGAATTCCAAACTCGAGATCGCTGCCCCAACAGGCCGCATACCAGGCGTTCCTTACGAAATAATCGGACATCACCACCCACCCTAATGCATGATCATACCACCATCGACCACGATGGCTTGGCCGGTTACAAAATCAGACGCGGGCGACGCCAAATAAATCAACGCACCCAATAGATCATCTGGCGTTTGCTCTCGTTTTACACACCGACCGTTTAAACTCAGATTTACATAGAATTCTAGCTTATTTCGCTGGGCCTCAATCTGGTCACTCATCGTCAGCCCCGGGGCTATCGAATTCACTGTGATTCCGTCACCACCTAGCTCGCGAGCTAACGCCTTAGTCATTGCGTCGACCGCCCCCTTTGAAGCTACATAGTGAAGCATCAACGGCACGCCGGAATAAATTGTGGTTGAAGAAATATTGATGATCTTGCCATAGCCTTTTTTTTTCATTTCTGGCGCGGCGGCTTTAATACAATTAAACATGCCACGGGTATTAATAGCCATCACTTTATCCCACTCGTCTCCATCGATCTCAAGAAAACTGCGCCGTTCCAACGCAGCGAATAAAGCTGCGTTAGTGACGAGAATATCAGTCGTCCCGAACGCGGACAGAGTTTCCGACACCATTACTTCACACGCAGCCATATCGGTCACATCGACCTTCATCCCCATCGCCTCACCTCCTTTCTCCTCGATCGCCCTAACGGCATCTGTTGTATCGAGGATGTCGGACAGGCAGACCTTAGCACCCTCCGCAGCTAACGCCCCCGCGTAAACCGCGCCTATCCCCTGCGCAGCGCCGGTGACGATAGCGGTTTTACCTTTCAGTTGCGTCATTTTGAAACTCCCACTTAGGTACAATTATATTATTCTCTAATCATATACCGGCTTTAACACCGGTGCGACATTTGAGACATTGGGGCTATTTTGGAGGCAAAATAAACGACTATGAAATATTCCGATGGTTTAAGGCGCACCAAACCTTCTCCGGAGTTATCGGCATATCCAGATCCCGTACCCCGCTATATTTGATCGCATCGCACACAGCGTTAACAAAGGCTGCGGTAGCCGATACTGTGGCACCCTCTCCACCACCCTTCACACCCAACGGATTATTAGCTGTCGGGACCTCGTGCAGCATTGTATTGAAGTTCGGTACGTCTTTCGCACGCAACAAGCCGTAGTCCATAAAAGAGCCCGCGATCAGCTGTCCCGTATCGGGGTCGTAAACGCCGTTTTCAACAAGCGCCTGCCCGATCCCCTGTACGATGGAACCGTGGGCTTGGCCTGTCAAAATTAACGGGTTTATCGCCTTACCAGGGTCGTCTACCGTGGTGTGAGCAATGACAATTAGTTGTCCTGTTGCGCGATCAATCTCGATTTCGGATACAGCCGCACCATTTGGATACGCCATAGAACGACCTCTAAAAAGATGGTCCGCCGCTATCGAACCGTTCTCAGCCCGCGCCGCCACGTCGAATAAACCGACGCTTTTATCGGTTCCTGTGATGTGGAAAAACCCCTGCGAAAAAGAAACATCCTCTACCGCCGCTTCAAGTAGCTCAGCCGCCCGGTCGCGGCCAATCTCAATTACCTTTTTTGACGCCTCTCGAATAACTATACCTCCAAGTCTCATCGATCGGTCCGAGTGCGATCCGCCCCCAAGTGGCACCAAATCCGAGTCACCAGTTACAATTCTGACGTCCTCATCAGACACACCTAATATTTCAGCCACTACTTGAGGAAATACTGTTTCATGTGCCTGCCCGCTGGATTGGGTACCAATAAGTACTTCCACGGCTTTGTCACCCCGGATGATAACTTTGCCATATTCTATCGGCGCACCCACCGGCGCCTGAATATAAGAGGAGTACCCAATTCCGCGAAGCATTCCGCGACTGGCGGACTGGGCCCGCCGTTCCGCGAAACCATCCCAATCGGCGGCCTGGAGGGCCTTATCCATACAGACCTCAAATTCGCCGCAATCGTAGGTGGTTCCCATGGCGTTAGATGCTGGCAGCTCGTTAGCTGCAATAAAATTCCGCCGTCGCAAATCGATCCGGTCGATACCGATTTTTTCGGCTG
>CETM01070855.1_pt1 | contig 30185 bp, 27 predicted proteins | sample 361451 | NCBI WGS metagenome assembly CETM01 (sample SAMEA2622690, study PRJEB7988) | marine metagenome | isolation source: saline water (ENVO:00002010), including
CGAGCGTCTACCTGCGCGGCACCGGCAGCAAGTCCACGCCGCTGCTGATCGACGGCATCCGGCTGCGTTCTGCGACCGCGGGCAGCCCCTCCTGGCAGTTTCTCGATCCACGCATGTTCGAGCGGGTCGAGATCGTGCGTGGCCCGCGCGGTAGCCTCTATGGCGCCGATGCCGTGGGCGGCGTGATTCAGCTGTTCACGCCGGAAGGCGAGGGCGAGCCCACTCCCAGCATCAGCCTGGGGGGCGGAAGCTTCGATACCCGCCGTGCCAGCGCCTCGCTGTCCGGAGCCGAGAGCGGTACGCGCTATTACGTGGCGGCGAGCCGTCTGGAGAGCGATGGCTACGAGATCGTCGACGGCGAGGGCGACAAGGGCTATGACAACACGACCGGCCTGGTGCGCCTCTCGCATACCTTCGCCGGTGGTGCCGAGCTGGGTGTACTGGGGCTGCGGGGGCGCGGCAATACCGAGTTCGATGCCTATGGCTCGCCCGGCGACACCGATTACGTGCAGCAGGTGGCCGGCATCTACGCTGAGCTGCCAATCACCGAGGCCTGGTCAAGCCGCCTGACTCTCAGCGAAGCGCGAGACGAACAGGAAACACCTGTGTATAGCAGCGTCTTCGACACTCAAACGCGCACCGCCCGCTGGGAGAATACGCTGGCCTTGGGTGGTCATGAATTGATCGCCGGCGCTGAATATTCCCGCGATGAGGTCGACTCCAGCACTGCCTTCGACGAGGACAGCCGCGACAACACGGCCGTCTTCACTCAGGCGCTGATGGACTTCTCACCGCTGAGCGTGCAGGCCTCGCTGCGCCATGATGACAATGAGGCCTACGGCGAAGAGACGACCGGCAGCCTGGCGCTGGGAGTAGCGCTAGACGAGATTCATACCCTGCGCGCCAGCTACGGTACTGCCTTCCGCGCGCCGACCTTCAATGACCTTTACTATCCCGACGATGGCTTCTACGAAGGCAATCCGAATCTCGATGCGGAGACCTCGGAGACCTATGAGCTGGGCATTCGGGGCCAGGTGGGGCTCGGTTTCTGGGACCTCGCGGTCTATCAGAGCAATATCGATGACATGATCACGACGGTCGATACCGACGGCGATGGCAGCGTCGATACCTCGGATAACGTCGACCGGGCTCGAATTCGCGGCGTGGAGCTTGCCACCGGCGCCGACGTCAATGACTGGACGCTGCGCGCCGCTCTGACCTACACCGATCCCGAGAACCGCGAGACCGGCAAGCGCCTTGCACGCCGCGCATCGCGCAGCCTGCGGTTCGACGCAGACCGTGCTCTGGGCGACTGGACGCTGGGCGGCTCGGTGATTGCCCAGAACCATCGCTATGACGATGCGGGCAATGAGGAGCGAGTCGGCGGCTTTGCTACCCTCGCCCTGCGCGCTGGCTGGAACTTCGCCCCGCGCTGGTCGACCCGCCTGACGCTGGAAAACATGCTGGACAAGGAGTACCAGACCGTCGACGGCTATAACAGTCCTGGCCGTGCGGCCTTCCTCAGCGTGCGGTTCGGCGAGTGATGCGCAAGAACGCTCGCCTGGCCTCGGTGGCGGTCCTGCCCCTAACCTTGATCATAGGGCTCGGGGCTTGCCTGCCCGGCGTTGCCCTGGCAAAGGTCTGTGCCCGCGATGACGCCGGGCATGATATCTGTCTGGAGGCCCCGGCTCAGCGTATCGTCGCGCTTTCACCCAGTGTCACCGAACTGCTCTTTGCCGCTGGCGCCGGCGAGCGCGTGGTCGGCGTGGTCAATTTCAGTGACTTCCCGGCCGCCGCTCGGTCGATTCCTCAAGTGGGCGGTTACGACCGCCTGGACCTTGAAGCCCTGCTGGCCCTGGAGCCCGACCTGGTGGTGGCATGGCAGGGTGGCAATCCCCGTGAGCAGGTCGAGCGGCTATCGCGACTCGGCCTGCCGGTCTACTACTCTGACGTGGAAGACTTTGCGGGGATTGCCGAGACCCTCGAGCGTTTCGGCACCCTGGCCGGCACCCCTGAAGTCGCCGCATCAGCGGCGGCGTCACTGCGCGCAGACGTGGCGACGCTGCGGGCGCGTTATGCTGGTGCCGATCCGGTGCCGGTTTTCTATCAGGTCTGGGAGCAGCCGCTGATGACCATCAATGGTGAACACTGGATCAGCCGTTCGCTTGAACTGTGTGGTGGGGTCAACCTTTTTGCCGATGCGTCCACCCTGGCGCCGCGGATCGGCGTCGAGTCAGTGCTGGCCCGCGACCCGGAAGCGATTATCACTGGTGGCATGGGCGATCCCAACTCGACCTGGCTCGAGGCCTGGGGGGATTTCCCCCAACTGACGGCGGTGCAGCGGGACAACCTCTTCTTTGTCGACCCAGATCTAGTGCAGCGCGCTACGCCGCGGCTGCTGGATGGCACTCGGGCGCTATGTGACCGGCTGGAGGTCGCGCGTGGCCGACGCTAGCGCCGATAGGGTGAGTCGTACGCGGGGTCTGAGGCCTCTAGCCTGGCTGGCGTTGGCCGCGTTGCTGGCGCTGGCGATAGCCCTGGCATTGGGCAGTGTCGGCATTGCCCCGGATGAGTTGGTGGCGGTGCTTCTGGGCGGCGGCGATGCCCTTTATCAGACGTTGGTGCTGGAGCTGAGGCTACCGCGGGCGCTGGCTGCCTTCGGCACCGGTGCCTTGCTGGCCCTGGCCGGCGCCCTGATGCAGATACTGCTGCGCAATCCACTGGCAGACCCTTATGTGCTAGGGCTTTCCGGCGGGGCCTCGGTGGCGGCGCTGCTGGCGATGCTCGCCGGGTGGAGTCTGGCGCTGGTCTCCGGTGCGGCCTTTGTCGGCGCGCTGGTCTCGATCCTGATCGTTTTCGGCCTGGCTCATGGTACCGGCAGCTGGACGCCGACCCGCCTACTGCTCACCGGGGTGGTGATGGCCGCTGGCTGGGGCGCATTGATCAGCTTTCTGCTGGCGGTGAGTCCGGTGGAGCGTCTGCCCGGCATGCTCTATTGGCTGATGGGCGACATGGCCTATGCCGGCAGCCCCTGGCCAGTGCTGGGGGTAGCCATTGCCAGCCTGCTGGTGGTCATGCCGCTGGGACGCACCCTCAACGTATTGGCTCGCGGCGGTCTTCAAGCCGCAGCCCTGGGCGTGGCGGTACGACCGCTGGAGTGGACCCTTTTCCTGCTGGCTAGCCTGCTGACGGCGGTGGCGGTTACCGCGGCCGGCAGCGTGGGCTTCGTCGGTTTGATGGTGCCCCATATGCTGCGCTTGAGGCTCGGCAACGATCAGCGACTGATTCTGCCGGCAAGCCTGCTGGCCGGGGGTACGCTCTTGACCTTGGCCGACACCCTGGCGCGTACCCTGATCGCCCCTCAGCAACTGCCGGTGGGCGTGATCACCGCACTGCTCGGGGTGCCGAGCTTTCTCTACCTGCTGTCTCGGAGCCGCTGATGGCTATCTCGGAACCGCAGATAGAGACCCTCGAAGCCCGTGAGCTGGTCATCGATATTCCTGGACGCCCGGCAGGCAGGCCACTGTATCTGCGCATCGCTCCCGGCGAGCGCTGGGGTGTGTTGGGTCCCAATGGCGCCGGCAAGACGACGCTGATGCACACCCTGGCCGGGCTGCGGGCACCACGCTCAGGGGAAGTGCGCCTTGGCGGAAAGCCCCTGTCACGCCTCAAACGTCGGGAGCTGGCACGCCGGTTGGGCATCGTCTTCCAGACACACCACGACGACTTCCCGGCCACCGTCCGCGAGACGGCCTTGATCGGCCGCCATCCCTTCATTGCTCCCTGGCAACAGGAAGGCGCGGAGGATATCGCCCGGGCCGAGGCGGCGCTCGAGCGCCTGGACCTGACGCCGCTGGCCGAGCGAGAGCTCGCCACCCTCTCCGGCGGTGAACGTCAGCGCGTCAGCCTTGCCACACTCCTGACCCAGGCGCCGCGTTTCTGGCTTGCCGACGAGCCCACCAACCATCTCGATCTGCACCACCAGGTGGCGGTCATGGAGCTGCTGGCCGAACAGGCCGATCAGGGTTGTGGCGTGGTGATGTGCCTGCATGACCTCAATCTGGCGGCGCGCTGGTGCAGCCACCTGCTGCTGCTCTACCCCGACGGCGAGGCCTGCTGGGGCGCGGCGGACAGCATGCTGGTGCCGGCAGCGCTTGAAGGCCTCTACGGTCAGGCGTTGACCACCGCCATGGTGGATGGCGCGCCGGTCTTCGTGCCCAAACGCTGATATGACGATTTTCCTCGGTGCTACGTCTTTTTGAAAAGCTCAGCCGTTTTCAAAAGCCGAGCCGTTCTGAAAAGCCACGACGTTTTGAAAAGCCCTGCGGTTCTAAAAGGAGAGACCCATGAGCCGAGCATCCATCGACCCAGAGCGTCATGCGCAGCGCATGGCCGCCAAGCAGCGCATCATGAATGAGCGGATCAAAGCCGCTGACAAGGAGCAGGGCGTGTTGCTGGTGCTTACGGGGCCCGGCAAGGGCAAGAGCAGTTCAGGCTTCAGCATGGCCGCCCGCGCACTCGGTCACGGCATGAAGGTTGGCGTGGTGCAGTTCATCAAGGGGGCGTTCAGCACCGGCGAGGAGGCTTTCTTCCGTGACCTGCCCGGCGTGGATTATCACGTCATGGGGGATGGCTATACCTGGGACACCCAGAGCCGCGAGCGCGACATTCTCGCCGCCGAAGCCGCCTGGGAGCAGGCTAGGCGCATGCTTGCCGACGAAGGCTACGGACTAGTGCTGCTGGACGAACTCAATATCGCCCTGCGCCATGGCTACCTGGACCTGGATACCGTGCTCGACGACTTGCAGGCGCGCCCGGCCATGCAGCACGTCGTGGTCACCGGGCGCCATGCGCCGGAGCCACTGGTCGAGCTGGCCGACACCGTGACCGAGATGAAAGTGATCAAGCACGCCTTCAAGGACCAGGGCATCAAGGCCCAGAAGGGCGTGGAGCTGTAATGCCCCCATAAGGACACGGCCATGACGACTCTGATGATCCAGGGCACGACCTCGGATGCCGGCAAGAGCACGGTGGTGGCGGGGCTGTGTCGCGTGCTGTCGCGTCGTGGTATCGCGGTGGCACCCTTCAAGCCCCAGAACATGGCGCTGAACAGCGCCGTCACGCCAGAGGGCGGCGAGATCGGCCGTTCTACGGCCCTGCAGGCGCGAGCCGCCGGCATTGCTCCTCACTGCGACATGAACCCGGTGCTGCTCAAGCCTGAGACCGATCAGGGTGCGCAGGTGATTCTCGATGGTCAGGTCTATGGCCACATGGGCGCGCTCGATTATCACGCCTTCAAACGTCAGGCGCGCGCTACGGTACTGGCGGCCTGGGAGCGACTGTCGAGCCGCTTCGAGGTGATTATCGCCGAGGGGGCGGGCAGCCCCGCCGAGGTCAACCTGCGTGAGGGCGATATCGCTAATATGGGCTTCGCCGAGGCCATCGACTGCCCGGTACTGCTGGTGGGCGATATCGATCGGGGCGGCGTCTTCGCCCAGTTGGTGGGGACCCTGGCGCTTGTCTCCGAGACCGAACGGGCCCGTACCAAAGGCTTTATCATCAATCGCTTTCGCGGCGATATTGCGCTGCTGGAAGCTGGCCTCGACTGGCTGACATCGTATGCCGGCAAGCCGGTGCTCGGCGTTCTGCGCCACCTCGATGACCTGCTGCTCGACGCCGAAGATGGCGTCGGGCTCGTCGGCCAGGAAACGGATCGGCCCGCGCTGAATATCGTGGTGCCGATGTTGCCTCGCATCAGCAATCACACCGACCTCGACCCCCTGCGTCTGCATCCGCGGGTGTCCTTGAGCCTGGTAGGACCGGGGGAGCCAATACCGCCGGCCGATGTGATCCTGCTACCCGGCAGCAAGGCGACGACAAGCGATCTTGCTTGGTTGCGCGCTCAGGGCTGGGAGGCGGCGATCCAGCGCCACCTGCGCTATGGCGGCAAGGTGCTCGGTATCTGCGGCGGTTTCCAGATGCTGAGGGAGGCCATCGACGACCCCGATGGCTTGGAAGGCGCGCCCGGCGTGACGCCCGGGTTGGGGCTGCTGCCCATGCGCACCCGCATGGTGGCAGGCAAGCAGTTGCGCAATGTGCGTGGCACACTTGTCGGTCCTCGCGTCGGTACTGCCTTAGCCACCCAGGCCGGCGAAGGCGTGGCGGTGAGTGGCTACGAAATTCATAACGGCATCAGCGAGGGCGTGGCGCTGGAGAGGCCCTTGATGCAGCTCGAGGGTCGCCCGGACGGGGCGGTCAGCGAGGATGGCCAACTGCTGTGTACCTACCTGCACGGTCTCTTCGATGAAGCCAGCGCTTGCACCGCGCTGCTGGCCCGCCTGGGTCTCGGTGATGCAGAGGCCCAGGCGGTAGACTACGCGGCCCATCGCGAGCGCGAGCTCGACCGCCTCGCCGATGCCTTGGAGGAACAGCTCGATATGGCGCAGGTGCTCGAGCTGATTGGCCGGCACTGATGCCAGAACAGCTCCCGGCCAACGCCAGGGGCATCAGTCGTTGTGCAGCACCAGTTCCACCCGGCGGTTACTGGCCCGGCCCTGGGCGTCGTCGTTGGAAGACAGCGGCTTGGTGTCGGCATAGCCGATGGCACGCAGGCGTGTGGCATCGATGCCCTGTTGGGTTAAAAAGCGCAGCACGGCGCTGGCCCGCGCACTGGATAGCTCCCAGTTGGAGGGATAGCGCGAGGTGGTAATGGGGCGATTGTCGGAGTGCCCCTCGACGGAGATGCGTCCGGGAAAGGCGCTCAGCTTGTCGGTCAGTTGGGCAAGCGTGGCCTCGCCGCTGGGCGTGAGCGATGCGCTGGCGCTGTCGAACAGCAGGTGATCGGCGATGCGCAGCATCGTGCCCTGGGCGTGGCGGGCCACCACCACGCCGTCTACTGCCAGGTCGTCGAAGGCGTCGTTCACGCCATCGCCCTGTTGCGGCAGTATTCCTGCCTGGCGCTCGCCCACCTTGGCCAAGGGAGTAAAGCTGGGGGTGGCCGCTGCCTGTGACGACGTGGCATCGCCTGCTTCGCCGCCGCTCATCGAGATAAGCAGCACGAAGAGGGTGATCAGCAGAGTCAGCACGTCCAGATAGCTGGTCAGCCAGTTTTCGCCGTCGCTGTCCTTGCCGGCTTGGCCGGCGCCTGGCAGCAGGGCGTCATCTGAATCAGCCATCCTGTCGAGCCTCCTGAGCGCCGGAGCCCCCGGTGTCTGGACTCGTGCTCTCGATGTCGATCCCCGGCGGCACATCGCGGATCTCGTCGCGATAGTTGGCCATGAAGGAGTTGAGGGTCTCTTCGATGAAGGAGGGCAGCCGGCGCCGGCAGATCAGCGAAATGCCCTCGAGCACCATGTTCATGGCGATCAGCCGTTCCTCGGTGCGCCGTTCGAGTTTCACGGCGATGGGCTTGAAGACCAGGTTGGCCAGCAGGATGCCGTAAAAGGTGGTCAGCAGGGCAATCGCCATGCGCGGTCCGATCACGCCGATATCGCCTGCTTCCATGACCTCGAGCATGTTCACCAGGCCGACCAGGGTGCCGATCATGCCGAATGCCGGGGCATAGGTGGCCATGGTGCGAAATATCTGTGCTTCGGCGTACTCTCTGGCCTTGAGACGGGCGATACGCCAGCGCAGCAGCTCGAGAATGTCCTCTTCCTTGGTGTTGGCGATCACCAACTGCACGCCAGTGCGCAGAAAGGGATTACTGGCCTTTTCCAGGGACTGCTCCACGGCGCGCACATCGCCCTTGAACCACAGCCGCGAGATCGCCACGAGTTCCTGGATATCGCCACGGGTGTAGGTATTCTCGCGGCGAAAGACCAGGCTCACTAGGCGCACCACGCGCACGACTTCCCTGAGGGGATAGCTGATGAAGGTGGCGGCTAGCGTGCCGGTGACGACGATGGCGAGCCCCGGCAGATTGATGAAGCTCTGAGGCGATTCGGCGGTAAATAGCAATACGGTGCCGAGCAGGCCGATGCTTGCCAGTATGCCGATCAGCGTCGACGGGTTCATGCACATCTCCGATCCGTGGGAAGTCATGAATCTTTATCGGCACCCGGCTGGCGTTCTTGATCACAGTGTCGCGCTGGCTTGATCCAGATCAATTCTTGCCAAGGGCCGAGCTCAATCTGGTCGAATTTCGCCGCCACTGAACCGCTAGACAGCACCGGGCAGTCGGCCGGAAAAGGGTCGCGGATCGTCGCTGATCGCCGCATCGACACCCCAGTGCCACAACGGTGCGAAGGCCTCGGGGTCGTTGGCGGTGTAGCAGATCAGCCGATAGCCGGCGGCCTTGATCGCTCGGGCGCGAGCTTCGGTCAGCCGCGTCCAGTCGCCGTGCACGCTGAATACCCCGAGGCTACGTGCCTCTGTCTCCCAGTCCTTGGGTATCTTGTCGTAGAGCCGGCCAAGCCTGAGTCGCGTGGGGTCTGGCTCGAGGCCCCGGGCGGCCTTGAGGGCCGACCTAGAAAATGATGAGACGATCAGCCGCGTGGCGGGCAGCATTGCCATCGCCCTGGGCACTGTCGCCTCGGCCAGCGCCGCCGGGTCGCGGCCACGAGCGAGCTTGAGTTCCAGATTGAGCCCCATGCCCAGCGTGTCGATCAGTGCGAGCATCTCATCGAGGGTCGCCATGCGCTCTCCGGCGAAGGAGGCGTCGAACCAGGTGCCCACGTCCAGCCGCCGGGCCTCGGCAAGGCTGAGTTTTGCCAGCCGGCCGTGGCCATTCGAGCAACGCTTGACGGTGGCATCATGCCAGATGACCGCCGCGCCGTCGGCGAGCAGCTGGACGTCCAGTTCCACCCAGGTGAAGCCGGCCTCATGGGCGGCCCGCACTGCGGCAAGCGTGTTCTCCGGTGCGCTCGCCGAAAGGCCGCGATGGGCCATCAGCCGCGGCAGCGCTTCCGTGGCTGATGGCGACAGCGACGAGGCACCTGGCGAAGAGACCGGAGAAGAAAGCGGCGACGTCTCTGACGCATCGATGGAAGAGGCCGACATGTGGTGGCTCCTGAGCGGGAGGGGACGGTTTTCAGACTAAACGATATGTGCCGGGCGTCGCAGTGCCGATGATGCGCTTGGCCCTGCATCCAGGTGCGAAAGTGAGTAACGGGGCCAGCGACGCCTGACTGTGCTAGGCTGCGGCTTTTTTACATCAAGGCCCGCGCTGGCGGGTGCTGCGATAGGGGTAAGTCGATGAGAGTCGTGCACGTCAATAACGTTCAGCAGCGCGAGTCCTGCCTCGCCCGGCTGTGTGCCGAAGTCTACGGTCACCAGGCGGGTCTGGCGCCACTGGTGACCTTTGCTGGCACCTTGGGCGTGCTGGTCAAGCAGGAGGCCGCGCGTGTGTTTGCGCTGGTCGACAATCAGTCGCGCCCGGTTGCCTTGGCGCTGCTGGTGCTGGATGAGGCGGGCCAGGGCATGGAGGTGTCGTTGCTCACCGGCCTAGAGGAAAGCAGCGTGGCGAACCCCGTCCAGCGTCTGGTGCAGGAACTTGCCCTCAGGGCGCCGCTGAAGGTGGTGGCCACAGATTCCAAGCAGGAAACCATGTTCCGCGACGCCGGTATCAAGCGCTGGTTTGACGGCGAGCAGGGGCGGCGCATCGGGCTCGGTGCCGAGCATCCGGCCGAAGGGCTTGATGACGTGACGCGCACCCTCGCCTTCGATGAGGGCTCGGTGGTGGCCTCTTTCAAGCAGGACAAGGAGGCCTTCGAGGGCTACAAGTCACGTTTTGTGCGCGGGCTGGAATCCTTTCCGACCACACTGTAAGCCGACTATGCTGTCGGTCGTCCCGGCGATACGTCTCCTCTGTTAGGACTCTCGTCATGTCTTCTCGTCATGCCTTCTCGTCATGACCAGCAAGACACCAACCGCTGTTACCCCGGCGGCTGCTGCCAATGGCGGGCTTGACCCCTTGCGTTGCGGACGCTTGGATAGAAGCAGTTTCTGTCTGTGTTCACGCATGTTCCAACGCAAGGAAGGTATTTCATGGTCAAGCGTATCCAGTTCGCCAGCACTGGCGGCCCAGAAGTTCTCGAATTCATCGACTTTACCCCCGCGGAGCCAGCGCCAGGAGAGGTGCGGGTCCGCAACCAGGCGGTAGGGCTCAACTTCATCGACATCTATGTGCGCACTGGCCTCTATCCGGTGCCGGCGCTGCCCTCGGGCCTGGGTACCGAGGGCGCCGGCGTGGTCGAGGCGGTGGGCGAGGGCGTGGGGCAGCTCACGGTCGGCGATCGGGTCGCCTATGCCCAGGGCCCGCTGGGAGCCTACGGCGAACTGCATACGCTGCCCGCCGAGAAGGTCGTCCGCCTGCCGGAGGGCGTGGATGTCGAGACCGCCGCCGCCTCGATGCTCAAGGGCCTCACGGTCCAATACCTGCTGCGCCAGACCTATCCGCTTCAGGGTGGCGAGACGATCCTCTTCCACGCCGCCGCCGGCGGCGTCGGTTCGATCGCCTGTCAGTGGGCCAAGTCCCTGGGCGTCAAGCTGATCGGTACTGTCAGCTCACCCGAGAAGGCAGCGCTTGCCGAGCAGAACGGCGCCTGGGCGACCATCGACTACACCAAGGAGAACGTCGTCGAGCGTGTACGCGAACTCACCGATGGCGCGATGGTCGATGTGGTCTACGACTCGGTTGGCAAGGACACCTGGGAGATGTCACTGGATTGCCTCAAGAAGCGCGGCCTGATGGTCAGCTTCGGCAACGCCTCCGGGCCGGTGGAGGGCGTCAACATCGGCATCCTCAATCAGAAGGGTTCGCTGTTCGTGACCCGGCCGAGCCTCAACGGCTATGCCGATACCCGCGAGCGGCTAGAAGCCATGAGCGAGGAGCTCTTTGCGATGATTGAGAGCGGCAAGATCACCATCGACATCGCCCAACGCTTTGCGCTGGCCGATGCGGCCAAGGCCCAGCAGGCCCTGGCCGCCCGTCAGACCACCGGCTCGACCATCCTGGTGCCTTGACCCGCTGAAAAGGGGATAAAACAGCCGATATGACGACGCCCGCCATTTCTATGGCGGGCGTCGTCGTTTTAGCTAGCGTTTTCAGTCGCCTGCTGGTGTGCCTAACCAGGTGCCTCGGCTCGGAGTGCTGTCCACCAGTCCAATACCCTGGTGACGGGCCCCGGTGGCTATCGTTTCAGTGATTACTGGAGGCCAGGCCTGCCACTGTTGCTGGTGGTTATGGTGACCGCGATTCCCCTGACTCTATGGAACTGGCCGCTTTAAGCCAGTCGTTTTGTCCGGCGTGACGCCAACAGGGCGCCGGCGACGTCCTCTACGCCTCGGCCATGGGAGCGTCTCGTCAGCCAGCCCGGGTCGTGATTGAGCCGCTCGCGGTGGGGCAGCAGGTTGGCCACCCCCACCGTATGGGCGAAGGTGGCGAACATGGGGGCATCATTGGGGGCGTCGCCGACGTACATGACCTCGCGCTGCTGGGCGGCCTCGCTGAGCCCGAAGGTCTCGGCCAGCAGTCGGGTCGCCATGCGGGCCTTGTCGAAGTCGCTCTGCCAGGCATTGATATGGATCGAGCTGGCACGGGCCTGAATGCCGGCGGCTTGGAAACCATGCAGCAGGGCGTCAGTGGTTTCCGGCGCCAGGGGACCCACGGCCTGAGCATGATCGACGGCGACATCGGCCAGCCGATAGGGCTGGTCCTGAGCCAGGGCGGCTTTAGGGTGGGCGGCAAGCAGGCGCTCTGTGACGGCCAGCACCTCCTGCTGCTGGGCGCGCAGCCGCTCGGCGTCTTCCCACCAGGTGGTCAGCAGGCGCTTGGCCACCCGGTGGAAGGCGAAAGCCCCGTTTTCGCCGATCACCGCGGCCACGGGCCAGCTCCGGGCAATATGGTCGCACCAGCCGGCACAGCCGCCGGTGACGGGGATCACCCGAATACCGGCATCCGCTAGGCGCTCCAGTGCTGCCAGAGTACTGGCGGCCAGGCGGCCGTCTTCGGTCAGGGTGTCGTCGATGTCGGTGAGCAGGTAGCGGATACCGGCAAGGGTGTTGGTGGGGCAGTCGGTGAAGGCTTGCATGGCAGTCGGGTGCATCCTCAAAGGGCGGTATCACAGGTTAGCGGCGCAGCAGCCAGGGCGTCTCGATATTCGGCAGATGTCGGCAGGTGATCGGTGACTAGGCGATCGATGTCAGCTAGGGGGGCAATACGACACATAGCGGCGCGCCCCCACTTGCTGGCATCCGCGGCCAGTATTCGCTGGCGGGCATGGGCCAGCAAGGCTCGGCTGACGGCGGCCTCTTCGGGGTCGAAATCGAGCAGGCCCAGGGCATCCAGGCCGCCGCAGCCGAGCACCGCGATATCCACTTGGTGGCGGGCGAAGAAGGCCACTGTAGCACTGCCTACCACGTCCAGGTCGCGTGGCCGAAGATGCCCTTCGGCGAGCTGAACGTCGGCGTTAGGGTGGTTGGCCAGTACCTGAGCCACCTGCAGGTTGTTGGTGATGACACGCAGATCGCGGCGCACGATCAGCGATTCGGCGACCGCCACCACGCTGCTGCCGATGCCCAGCGCAATAGAAACGCCGTCGGGAACCCCTTCGACCACTCTTGCGGCGATGGCACGCTTGGCGACGGGGGCCAGGCCGAAGCGCTCGTTGAGGCCCAGGTTATGGCCGCCCGCCGGGCGCTCGATGCCGCCATGGCGACGCCGTGCCAGGCCGCGTTCGCAGAGCACGCCGAGGTCGCGTCGGATAGTCTGAGGTGTGACGCCGAAGTCCTCCGCCAGGGGCTCCACGTCAAGCCGCTGTGACTGGCTCAAGCGCTCAAGGATGCGTGCCTGGCGCTCGGTCAGGTTCTCGGCGGCTATCGCCGTCATGGCTGTGCCCCTTCATGGGAATGATTAACCGCGGGATGGTCGCTGTCTTGCCCGGGCTCGTCCATCCTCGCCGAATCATGTGGCGCCGCATAGAACGATGTCGGCGTATCGCTGATCACAGCAGTGATGCCCCAGGCCCAACGCGAGGCGAAACCCATGGCATCGTTGGGGGTGTAGCAGAGCAGATGACGTCGGCTGGCGCTTACCTCGGCGGCGCGCTCTGGGGTCAGCATGCGCCAGTCGGCATGCAGGCTGGCGGCCGAAAGCTCGTCGGCCAACGCCTGCCACTCTGGGGGGATGGCATCGTAGAGGATCCCCAGGGCAAGCGTAGGATGGCGCTCCCGGGATAGTCTGAGTGCCTCTGTGCTGAAGGAAGACACCAGCAGGCGTTCGGGGGGCAGGGTAGCGATGGCGGGCGGCAGCGCTGCCTCAATGAGAAGGCCTGCCGACTGGCCGGGGCTTAGCTTGAGTTCGAGGTTGAGGCCCATCTCGAGCTCGCCAAGCAGTTCCAAGGCTTCTTCCAGCGTCGCCATGCGCTCGCCGCTAAAGCGCTCTTCGAACCAGCGGCCGACGTCCAGGCGGCGGGCCTCATCAAGTGTCAGGGTGGCGAGGGGCCCCTGGCCGTCGGAGCATCGCTCGACGGTGGCGTCGTGCCAGAGCACCGGAGTGCCATCGCCTAGTAGCTGCACATCCACCTCGACCCAGGTGATGCCGGCGGCATGTGCGGCGCGGATCGCCGCCAGGGTGTTTTCCGGAGCGGCATTCGACAGGCCGCGATGGGCGATGGCTCGCGGCAGGTTGAGAGGGCTCTTGGAGGCGATAGGTGGTGAGGTCATGTCCATGTGGTAGCTCAAGCTCTGATGTAGGTTTCGTTAAAGTTCTGGTTCAGGACAGGCGCTGACCGTCGCCGTCGAAGAGGTGCGCCCGGTCGGCGGTGATGGCCAGGCGCAGGCGGTCGTCATCGGCGACGGCATGCTCGCCGTCCAGGCGCACCACCAGAGGCTCCTCCTGACCTTCGATCCGGCAGTAAGCGATGGTGTCGGCTCCCAGCGGTTCGACCAGTTCGACCCGAGCATCGAGCTCGCCGGTGCCGGCGGGCATGCGTTGTCCGGCTTCCAGCGGGACCAAGTGCTCGGGGCGGATGCCGAGGGTCAGTGAGGCGTCTCTTCGCAGCGAACTCGCCACCGGATGGGTGAGTCGGGCACCGCAGGGCAACAGCAGGCTGCCGTTAGCGGGACAGGCGGTCAAAAAGTTCATCGCTGGAGATCCTATGAAACCGGCCACGAAGCTGGTCGCTGGCCGATCGTAGAGTTCCATCGGCGTCCCGCACTGCTCGACGCGACCGCCGTTCATGACCACCAGCCGGTCGGCCAGGGTCATGGCCTCGGTTTGGTCGTGGGTGACATAGATCGAGGTGACGTTTAGGCGCTTCTGTAGACGCCGTATCTCCAGGCGCATTTGCACACGCAGCTTGGCGTCGAGGTTGGAGAGCGGCTCGTCGAACAGGAAAACCTGGGGTTCGCGAACGATGGCGCGGCCCATGGCGACGCGCTGGCGCTGGCCACCGGAGAGCTGTTTGGGACGGCGGTCGAGCAGGGCGCTGAGGTCGAGCAGCTCGGCGGTTTCTGCGACCCGGCGGCGGATCTCGGCCTTGGGGGTGCCACGGTTCTTGAGTCCATAGGCCATGTTGTTGAACACACTCATGTGCGGATAGAGAGCGTAGTTCTGGAACACCATGGCGATGTCGCGTTCCGCCGGCTCCAGGTCGTTGACGCGATGGCCATTGATCTCGAGATCGCCGCTGGAGATATCTTCCAGCCCGGCCAGGGTGCGCAGTAGGGTCGACTTGCCGCAGCCCGACGGGCCGACGATCACCACCAGCTCGCCGTCGTTGAAGGCGAGGTCGATGCCGTGCAGGGCCTGGAAACCGTTGGGGTAGCGTTTTTTCAGTTGGGTCAGGGTGAGGGTAGCCATGACGAAGATTTTCCAGATGACGGGGTGCGTGGGAGTCGAGATGGAGCGGGGCTTCAGGGCGTCGAGCGACTATTTCTCGGTATCGACCAGCCCCTTGATGAAGAAGCGCTGCATGACCAGGATCACAAGGATGGGCGGCCCCATCGCCAGCAGGGTCGCGGCGGTGACGTCCTGCCAGGGCACCAGGCTGTCGCCGGTGGTCAACATGCGCTTCAGGCTGACGACGATGGTCAGGTAGTCGGCGTCGGTGGTGATCAACAGCGGCCACAGATACTGGTTCCAGCCGTAGATGAACATGATCACGAACAGGGCGACGAGGTTGGTCTTGGACAGCGGCAGCAGGATGTCACGCAGAAAGCGCCAGGGGCCGGCGCCGTCGATGCGGGCGGCTTCCACCAGCTCGGCGGGAATCGTCAGGTAGAACTGACGCAGCAGGAAGGTAGCGGTAGCGCTGGCGATAAGTGGCAGAATCAGGCCCGAGTAGCTGTCCAGCATGTTCAGGTCGGCCACTACCTTGAAGGTGGGCATAATCCGCACTTCCACGGGCAGCATCAGGGTGATGAAGATCATCCAGAAACAGAGTTTGCGGAAGCGGAACTCGAAGAAGACGATGGCGTAGGCGGCCAGCACCGAGATGGCGATCTTGCCCAGGGCAATGCCCAGTGCCATGACCAGCGAGTTGACCAGCAGCGTGGACACGCTGGCACCGAGGCTCGACACTGGGGTCTCGAGTAGGTGCGCGTAGTTGGAAAGCCCGGCATCGCCGAACCAGAGCGGAGCGACACCTGACGTCAGGTCCCCCATTTCGTGTGTGCTGGCGGTGAATGCCATCCATACGGGCAGAAAGAATAGCGCGCAGCCGACGATCAGTAACGCATGGCTTGCGAGGTTAAGTCCGGGGCGGTTGTAACGCATCAGTACTGCACCTTCTTCTCGACATACTTGAACTGGATCAGCGTCAAGACGCCGACGATCACCATCAGCAGTACCGACTGGGCGGCGCTCGCCCCCAGATCCTGGCCGACGAAGCCATCTTGATAGACCTTGTAGACGAGGGTGCGGGTAGCGCCCCCTGGGCCGCCGGAGGTGGTGGCATCGATGGTGCCGAAAGTCTCGAAGAAGGCGTAGACCACGTTCATCACCATCAGAAAGAAGCTGGTCGGCGACAGCAGCGGGAAGGTGATGGTCCAGAAGCGTCGCACTGGTCCGGCGCGGTCCATGGCGGCGGCCTCCAGTAGGCTCTTGGGGATCGCCTGCAGGCCGGCCAGGAAGAACACGAAGTTGTAGCTCATCTGCTTCCACACCGAAGCCATTACCACCAGGGCCATGGCCTGGTTGCCGTTGAGGTTATGGTTCCAGTCGATGCCAACTGCCTTGAGCATGGCGGGAAGCAGGCCCAGGGTGGGGTCGAACAAAAATAGCCACAGGACACCGGCGACGGCCGGGGCGACGGCGTAGGGCCAGATCAGTAGCGTCTTATAGGCGCTAGCGCCCTTGATCACCCGGTCGGCGAGCACGGCTAGCCCCAGGGCGATGGCCATGGCGCCGATGGCCACGGCGCTCGAGAACACCAGTGTGGTGCCGAGGGTAGACAGGTACTCGGGGTCGCCGAACACGGCGAGGAAGTTGCTGAGACCGGCGAATTCACGGGAAAGCCCGAAGGCATCCTCGATATAGAAAGCCTGGCTGACGGCCTGGACGGCCGGCCAGAAGAAGAACACGGCGACGATGGCGAGCTGTGGCGACATCAGCAGCCAGGGCGTCACGGGGTGACGTTGGAAATGTGCCATGCGGGATCTCTCTAATGCGTGATACACCGCCAGTGGCCACTGTGGAGCATGCCGATATCGGCGGGGCACTCATTTGCGGGATGTCTGACGGTGCTTTGGCCATGCGTCATGATCGGCATGGCCAAACGAAAAAAGGCTCTAGGACATTTAGCTGGCGGGCCCCGACACTGCCGCCGAACGTCATTCGGCGGTAGTACGGGCAAGTGTTCCGCTCACCCCTGTTGGCGGGCGAACTTTTCCAGCAGGGTGTTGCCGCGCTCGACGGCCTCATCGAGCCCCTGCTGGGGGCTCTCGTCACCCGAGAAGATTTGTTCGAGTTGCTCGTTGATCACGTCGCGGATCTGCACCATGTTGCCCAGTCGCAGCCCTTTCGAGTTCTCGGTGGGGGTAGCGGAGGTCATCTGGGTGATGGCGACGTCGGTGCCTGGGTGCTCGGCATAGAAGCCCTGCTCGCGAGTCAGTTCGGCGGCCGCCGTGGTGATGGGCAGGTAGCCGGTGAACTGGTGCCAGTCGGCTTGCACTTCAGGGCTCGACAGGTATTGGAAGAACTTGGCCACACCGCGATATTCGTCGTCCTCGTGACCGGACAGCACCCACAGCGAGGCACCACCGATGATGGAGTTCTGCGGGGTGTCGATGACATCGGCATCGTAGGGCAGCGGGGCGACGCCGAACTCGAAGCCCTTGGCGCTTTCCTTGACACCGGCGTAGCTCGCCGAAGAGCCCATCAGCATGGCGCACTCGCCGGAGTAGAACTTGGGCGCTGCGTCATCGTAACGGCCGCCGTAGACGAAACGGTTATCGGCCTGCCAGTCATTCAGGCGCTTTACATGGTCGACCACGGCAGTCTTGCTGAACTCAAGCCGTGCATCCTTGCCGCCAAACCCGTTGGCATCGCTGGCGAAGGGGATGTCATTGCGCGCCGAGAAGTTCTCGAGCATCACCCAGGATGGCCAGGTGGTGGTCAGGCCGCACTCGGCGGCGCCGGAGTCGACGACCTTCTCGAGGGCATCATCCATTTCCTGCCAGGTGGTTGGGACGCTATCGACGCCGGCCTTGGCCAGTAGGTCCTTGTTGACGTAGGTAACCGGTGTGGAGGAGTTGAAGGGCAGCGACAGCATTTGACCATCACGATCAGTGTAGTAACCGGTGACTGCCGGTAGATAGGCGTCAGGGTCAAAGGCTGTCCCCTGCTCGGGGGCGTAGTCGGCCATCAGTTGATGCACCGGCACGATCGCCCCCTTGGCACCCATCATGGTCGCGGTGCCGACTTCGAAAATCTGCACGATATCCGGGCCCTTGCCGGCGCGGAAGGCGGCGATGGCGGAGGTCATGGTCTCGGTGTAGTTGCCCTTGAACACCGGCTTGATGACGTAATCACTCTGGCTTTGGTTAAAGTCGTCGGCGATCTCATTGACCTTGTTGCCAAGCGTGCCACCCATGGCATGCCACCATTCGATTTCGGTGGCGGCCATGGCACTGGCGGAGGTGGTGGCCAGCGCGGTAGCCACGGCCAGGCCGAGCAGCCGGCGGGGAGAGAGGCTAGAGTGGGAACGATGCGAGAGGCAGGCGTGCAGGTAACGCATGTCGAGCTCCTTGGAAGTCGGTAGCGCCATGGCGAAGACCGTGGTCGGCAATGGTGAGGCGATGCTCGAATGAAATGCGATCCGGCATTTTTAATGATCATTCGAACATGGGAGACAACTTATCCTGGCGCCGTGACAGTCGGCTGACAGTTTCATGTGCGAATGATGATGATGGTATGACAGCCAATGAAATCGCCCCGTCCAGGGGAGGTCCTAGGCGGGGCGATGGGTTCTGATCGTCAGGCGATTACGGTGAATGGAGCGGTCTTAGGCTGCGTTGTGCCAGGTGACGTTTTCCTTGGCGCTGGCGAAGGCGTCGAAAGCGAAGTCGTCGACGCTGAGCATCTCCAATACTTCGGCTTCATGCTGGCGCATGAAATGGGCATCGTCCTCGCTGATCAGGCCGGCGGCCAGGGCCGCTTCGATGCGCTGTTCGGGGTGTAGCGCGTCAGCAGGCAGCTCGCCCTTGGCGTAGGCCTTGTTGAGGGTGCGATAAATGGGCTCGGCGCGCTCCTGGTCAACAAGCAAGGCGTTGTAGCGGGCCAGAGGATTATCCTGCTGGCCTTCTTCCTGAGTATCCCAGGTATGGGCGAGCAACATGGTGCGCAGTGCTGACGCCTGGGAGACGTTCTTGGCGATATGGCGAGTCAGCTTATCGGATGGGCGAGCCCAACGCCGCCCCAGTGGCATCACGATGGGCTTGAGCACTCGGGCCAGAGCGCGGTTGGGCAGGTTGTCGAACAACTCGACGAAGGCCTGTTCGGCGCGCTGCAGCAGGAAGCGACAGCTGTAGTGCAAGAGTTCATCCTCGCCTTCGACCTTATCGCCTTCGTGCCAGGACTTGAGCACCATCGACGCCAGATAGAGGTTCGACAATACATCGCCAAGCCTTGCCGAGAGCATTTCGCGCAGTTTGAGGCTGGCGCCGAGGCTCGCCATTGCCGCATCCGCGGTGAGGCCGAAGCCCGCCGAGAGCCTGGCAACATCCTGCGCATAAGGTGCGGCGACGCTATCGAAGGGCACCGCCGGGCGGCCGATACCGAGCCCCTGGGTCAGTGCTCGGGCGGCGTTACCCAGGATCAGACCGGTATGGGCGAAGAAGGCCTGATCGAAGGCCTTGAGGTCGTCGGCGTCCTTGGCGGCCAGTTCCTCGAGCACATAGGGGTGACAGCGAATCGCTCCCTGCCCGAAGATCATCAGGTTGCGGGTCATGATGTTGGCACCTTCCACGGTGATCGCTACCGGGTTGGCCGAGTAGCCGATGCCAATATAGTTGCTTGGTCCAAGCGTGACGGCCTTGCCGCCGTGGATATCCATGGCGTCGCCGAGCAGGCTGCGCTGGAACTCTGTGAGCTGGCTCTTGAGAATCGCCGAGGGGACCGCTGGCTTGTGGCCGTGGTCGATCATGTTGGCGGTCTGGCGCACCGTGGCCTGGGCGATATAGGCCATCGAGGCGATGCGGGCCAGTGGCTCCTGCACGCCTTCCATTTCAGCGACAGGAACGTTGAACTGGCGGCGAATGCGGGCAAAACCGCCGCTCCAGCCTAGTGCGTAGCGCGCGGTGCCAGTGGCGCCGGAGGGCAGGGTGATGCAGCGCCCCACCGACAGGCATTCGACCAGCATACGCCAGCCTTGGCCGGCCATTTCCGGGCCGCCGATGATGGTGTCCAGCGGTACGAACACATCCTTGCCCTTGATCGGGCCGTTCATGAAGGGGCTGCCGATGGGGTGATGGCGGCGGCCGATTTCCATGCCGTCGGTGTCGCGGGGAATCAGCGCGCAGGTGATACCCAGGTCCTCGCTATCACCGAGCAGGTGATCCGGGTCGAACATGCGAAACGCTAGGCCAACCACGGTGGCGATGGGTGCAAGCGTGATCCAGCGCTTCTCGAAGTTGAGCCTGAGGCCCAGTACTTCCTTTCCGTCGACCATCTGCTTGCAGACCACGCCGGTGTCCGGCAGGGCGGTGGCATCGGAGCCCGCGCGCGGGCCGGTAAGACCGAAACAGGGTATCTCGCGGCCGTCGGCCAGGCGCGGCAGGTAGTGATCCTTCTGGGCGTCGGTACCGTATTTGAGCAGCAGCTCGCCCGGCCCCAGTGAGTTGGGCACGCCTACGGTGACCATCAGGGTCTCGTTGACCGCAAGCTTCTGCAACACGAGTGACTGCGCCTTGGCCGAGAAGCCGAGACCGCCGTAGGCCTCGGGGATGATCATGCCGAAGAAGCCTTCCTGCTTGAGGTAGGCCCAAAGCTCCGGCGGCAGGTCGGCGCGATCCCGCGCGATGTCCCAGGCGTTGCACATGCCGGCGGCCACGGAGCACTGCTGATCGAGGAAGGCCTGCTCCTTGTCCGTCAGGCCATTGTCTGTTGTATCCAGCAGGGCCTGCCAATCCGGCTTACCGGAAAACAGTTCGCCGTCCCAGCCGACGCTGCCTGCCTCGAGAGCCGTGCGCTCGGTGGCCGACACCTTGGGGGCGACTCGCTTGAACATGGCGAAGAGCCGGGGCGACAGCCAGCGGCGACGCAGCGGAGGCAGGCCGCATGCCGCCACGCCGGCGGCAGCAATGAGCAGTACCAAACCAAGGAGAGGTGCGTTGAGCACGAGGCCGGCGATGCCAAGTACGGCGAGCACGCCAAGGGCGGCGAGGGCGCCGGCTTCACGCCGCATTACTGCGGTGAGGCCCGCCAGGGCCAGAACGATCAGCAAGAGGTGGATCATGGGTAGGCTCCGTTACGATAAGTGGCAGCATTCTAACGAGCGTTTGAATTCTTGTAGCCTAGCCCATTGCTCGACCGGCGACCACCCCCTGAGGTGACAGGCAATATCCGCTGGGCTGCGGCTGGTAAAGCAGCAAACAGCCCCGCATGTGCGGGGCTGTTTGAAGTCAGATAGCAGCAGCTTTCTGGTCGGTGTTAGCTGTCCTGTAACGCCTGACCATGGGAAGAGGGCGGCAACCCCGCCACACGCTGTTGGAAGGTGTCGATGGCCTCTCGTCCCTGCTGAGTATTCGCGAACCCCCAGGTGTCCCGTTCTGCGCCCTCGATGATGGCGGTGTAGACTGCCAGTTCGATGGCTTCACGTACGGCAAGTTGCGGTGGATCGTTGCGGGTATAGCCAGCCTCGAGTTCGAGGATCTCATCGGCCGCGATGTACTTGAAGACCGACCCTTGGACCAGAACGGAGTAAATCTTCTTGGTGGTGGTAATGCTGTTGAGGATGCGCCCCGTCTGCACGCTGACCAAGCGTAGGTTAATGGTGACCAGGTCGGTGCGGTATTCAGAGTTGACGCCAATGCCCAGGTATCTGGCGCCGGCACCACCGGTCGATAAATTGGTTTCATAGGCAATGATGCCACCTTCGATGATCACGCCAGCGAAGGTCAGCGGAGGCAAGGGAGCCGCCGCCTGGCCATTGAACTGCTGACGAGTGGCTTGTATGACCTGGCGCTCGCGCAGCAGGTTGGGGAGACCTCGGCGCTCGACAACATTGAACCACTGACCCTGGCCTGCATCGGCTAGCACATCGACAAGAATCGCATCGGCGCCTTGAGTCACGGCACGGGAGTATTCCGCAAAGCCTTCATTGGGTTTGTATTGTCCCGTCAGATCAGAAAATTCATACACTGCGATGTCGACTGGCCTGGCCGCCGCGGGCAGGTTCTTGAGCAGTGAAGAGGTGCTGGTTTCACTGATATAGGATGCGGGCTCTGACATCGGGCCAGAGGTCGATACACACCCTGAGAGTATGACGCTGGCCAATAGGCACAGAGCTTGAGTTAACGTTTTCATGATATTCCCTGCGCGTAAATGCTGATTAGTTAGTATTGGGCTTAGGGATGTCAAAGGAATTGGTAGTGATGCCATCCGACACCTTTACTAGGACACGGCTGTTGACCGTCTCATATGTCACTGTGGCACCGTTCAATGTGAAGGTTCCCGAGGGTGGTGCCCCATCTTCGAAGATGGCTTCTCTCAGTTGTGAGGATGCGCCGGAAATCATCGTGCCTTGCATTGAGGAGACAAACTGATCAGCAGCCGTTTCCTCCGCGAACAGTGAGTCAAGGTCGCTACCATCGTCCTTGTACTGATTTTGTATGTCAGCCATTTGCAGCAGATGAGAGCTATTGAAGGGGTCGCCGCCAAACGAAGGGTTGATGGGGCGATAGGTCAGATCGCCTGCGCAAGCACTAATGGGAAAGAGCAGAGTGGCTGCCACTATTATAGTAAGTGATGAGATAGTAAGTGATGAGATAGTGAGTGATGAGATAGTGAGTGGCGTAGTAGTCTTCATTTACGTATCTTCCTCTAAGGACGATTGTCAGTTGGCTATTGTTTTGGTCAGGCGCCCCTTGGGGGTGTCGAGGATGACCTGTGCTTCTCGCTGGTTCCCCGTATAAAGTAGTGGCTGTTGATGGCCACTCTGACCGGTGCCTCGCTGAAAGTGGAAAATGACTTTATTACTTCCTACTACCTTTATGTCTGAGTCTAGGTAGTTGCCACGTTGATCTACTGAAATAGCATTGCGTTGACCAGCAAGCGCTATATCCGATGTGTTGCCTACCCCCTGCTGTTGCTGCAGGGTGATATTTCCCCTACCCATGGCGACAACGGAGAGGCGATTGTCTTTTCCCTGCTGGTTAGCAACCGAAAGTGTGCCGTGCTGGTTGCTTGCTGATATTTGCGAAAGTGCCAAACGGTCGATATCCAAGGTGCCGAGTTGGCCGGTTCCAGGTGTTGAGAAATTAGCGATTTGACGTTCATTAGCCTGCTCTGGAGCATCATTCCTAGTGATCTGGGTAATGAATGCGCTGCTGTCACTAGCTGATGCAAGTGCTGGTAAAAAGGTAAATACCAGTGCAGCGAGATAATGGGAGGTTCTTGATTGCATGGCACTTACCTTTTTAATCGATACGTTAGCAGGTGGTTGTATTGGCTGATGCTACATTGGGCTAACGATTTCCTTGGCGTCACACGAGGTCCCTGTCAACCGCTCAGTAACGCGTAAATGGAATTCGAGCCAACCTGTCTTAGCCAGTCGGTGAATGGTCTGTGCAGTAGTAGCGGACTCACCGGGTAGCAGTGAAATGGAACCGGATTGTTCGCTTGTTCCGGAGCCGGCGGCATCAATCTTGAGTGTCCTCAAGACATAGTCGGCACGGGTCGGCTTGTTAGCCTCGATAACACTTGTCGCCCTGACAGCCTCTGCCTCACGCTCGATGACAATTTTGCAATTGAGCTGAGTGAATACCTGTTGAGCCATGGCCGAGGGAGCAGTACTGATCGTGATAAAGCCAGCGATCAGTGCTTTCGATAGCGTTCTCGAGCGTCTGATGTTCCATGCTGTGCTGTGGGGCATCATGCATTGCACCTTGAGAAAACCCGGGCACCCCACTGGATGCCCGGCAGATCTTGAAGGTTTCAGCCCTTAATCAGTGCTGAACGACATTGGCGCGGTTTCCGATACCTTGCTGGCTCAGGTGTGCCATGTTGTCAGTGCCATGCTGGTGAGAATCGATACGGTTGTAGGAACCGAACTGTGATGACGTTAGCATATTGCCATTGCCAAATTGTTCAGCATCCAGGTCGTTGTTGTTTAAAACTTGGCTGGCATTGATGGTGTTGCCATCGCCACGCTGTTCTGCGTAAATATCGTTCTGGGAGCCAAACTGGAAGGCGCCAATTACGTTTTCATCGCCAACTTGCACGGTGTTGGATTCGTTGTCATAGACATATTGGGCGACATTTGTCTGGTTGCCATCGCCTTTTTGGTAGGTGTTGGAGTCGTTGCCATAGCCGACTTGGTCGATGTCTGCACGGTTATAGTTGCCATCTTGCATGAAGCGATCGATGCCATTACGACTCCCAGTTTGATCCAGGTCTGCGTAGTTACCAGTACCATCCTGGGTGGCCGCATTACGAGAAGAGCCAATAGTGTTGTTGTTTCCGCTTTGGTCGGAGTTGAACTGGTTAATAATGCCCAGTTGTTCCATATAGACTTCGTTGCTATCCGCCAGGACCGGAGTGGACATGATGGCCATAATGCTTGCGGAGAGGAGAAGTTTTTTCATTTTAATCACCCTTGCTGTATAGCGATGAGATATCGTCGTAATTCCATCCACTGGCTCGACGATGGAATGAGCGGATACGTTTTGTAACGTTTCTTTACGCTCGGACTCATACTGGCACTCACTAGTTGGGGCGTCAATTTCTCTATGATGTGGTTTTTCTAATGCATTAATATATTAGATACCTAATACTTGTAGTGTTACAAAGCTAATCGGGCGCAAGTTGGGAGTGCTGCAAGGATTATTATGTTGGTGGTCACTTTTTGGAGACGAATTGTGGCAGGTGAGGTCTCACCGAAAAGAAGCAAAAAAATAGCCCCGGAAGGCCTGACCTTCGGGGGCTTTTAAGTGCATGCATATCTAGCGCTTTTGATTAGTTCAGGCGGTATTGGGGCGCCGCCTGGGCCGGTGTATCTTCAGCGACGTAGTAGGGCGCCTTGGAGGGAGCCAAGGGCTCACGGCCACGGATTTTGTCGGCCATCTTCTCGGCCAGCATGATCGTCGGTGCGTTGAGGTTGCCGGTAGGGATAAGCGGGAACAGCGAGGCATCGACCACCCGCAGACCCTCGAGGCCGTGCACGCGGCCGGCGCCATCGACCACGGCATCTTCGCCCTCGCCCATGCGGCATGTGCCGCAGGGGTGGTAAGCGGTCTCGGCATGCTCGCGCACGAAGGCATCGAGCTCGGCATCGGACTGCACGTCCGGGCCGGGGGCGAGCTCGCGACCACGAAACTCGTCCATGGCTGGCTGGGCGATGATCTCGCGGGTCAGACGGATGGCGTCGCGGAACTCCTGCCAGTCCTTGTCGGTGGACATGTAGTTGAACAGGATGCTCGGCGCGGCCTTGGGGTCCCGCGAGGTCAGCTTGACGCGACCGCGGCTCTCAGAGCGCATCGAGCCGACGTGGGCCTGGAAGCCGTGTGCCTGGATGGCGCTGGTGCCGTTGTAGTTGATGGCGATCGGCAGGAAGTGGTACTGCAAGTTAGGCCACTTTTCGTCATCGCTCGAGCGAATGAAGCCGGCCGCTTCAAACTGGTTGCTGGCGCCGATGCCGGTACCGTTGAGCATCCACTCCAAGCCGATCTTCGGCTGGTTGTACCACTTGAGCGCCGGGTACAGGGAGATCGGCTTCTTGCACTCGTACTGGATGTACATCTCCAGGTGATCCTGGAGATTCTCGCCCACGCCCTTGAGGTCATGGACCACCGGGATGTCGAACTGCTTGAGCAGCTCGGCATTGCCGACACCGGAGCGCTGCAGCAGTTGCGGTGAAGCGATGGCACCGGAACACACCAGCACCTCGCGGCGGGCGCGGGCCTCGACCGCCTGGTCCTTGTGCAGGTAGCTGACGCCCACCGCACGCTTGCCCTCGAAGAGAATGCGATCGGTGGTGGCCCGGGTGACGATGGTCAGGTTGGAGCGCTGTTTGGCGGTGTCCAGGTAGCCGCGGGCGGTGGAAGCGCGACGGCCGTTGGGGGTCACGAAACGGTCCATCGGCCCGAAGCCTTCCTGCTGGTAGCCGTTGACGTCCTCGGTGCGCGGGTAGCCGGCCTCGACACCTGCGTCGATGAAGGCGTGATAGAGCGGGTTGTTGCCCGCTTTCGGGGTGGCCACTGCGACCGGGCCGTCACCACCGTGGTAGTCGTTGGGGCCGATGTCGCGGGTCTCGGCCTTGCGGAAGTACGGCAGGCAGTCGGCGTAGGTCCAGTCCTCGAGCCCCGAGTTCTTGGCCCAGTTGTCATAGTCCAGGGCGTTACCGCGGATGTAGCACATGCCATTGATCAGCGAGGAGCCGCCGAGGCCCTTGCCACGACCGCATTCCATGCGACGGTTGTCCATGTGCGGTTCAGGGTCGGTCTCGAAGGCCCAGTTGTAGCGCTTGCCTTGCAGCGGATAGGCCAGGGCCGCCGGCATCTGGGTGCGGAAATCGAAGCGATGGTCCTTGCCGCCGGCCTCGAGCAGCAGTACCGAGACGTCAGCGTCCTCGGTCAGTCGGGTGGCGAGCACATTGCCGGCCGAGCCAGCGCCAACGATGATGTAATCGAACTCTCTAGGCTGTGTCATCGACAAGCCCTCCTGATCAGTAAATTGGAGTAACGAACAAACACTGAGTGACGCGGGAAAACGACGGCCTCAGAAGAAAGGACGCAAAACACCGTGCCATGCCCTGATGGGGCATGGCAGGCGTGGGTCTTGCCGTTTTCCAGGGTGGCGTCAGGGGAGAATCAGAACACCGATTCGAAGGGTGCCATCTCGATCTGCACGGACTTGATCTGGGTGTAGTGATTCAGGGTCGAAATACCGTTCTCACGGCCTACGCCCGATTGCTTGTAGCCGCCCACCGGCATCTCCGCCGGGGAATCACCCCAGGTATTGATCCAGCAGATGCCAGCCTCAAGGCGATGGATGCTGCGGTGCGCTCGGTTCAGGTTTTCGGTGAAGACGCCTGCGGCCAAGCCGTACTCGGTATCGTTGGCGCGGCGGATCACTTCGTCTTCGTCGTCGAAGGCCAGCACGGACATGACTGGCCCGAAGATCTCCTCACGCACGATGCGCATCTCGTCGGTGCAGTCGGTGAACACGGTCGGGGCCGCCCAGGCGCCTTTGGCCCAGTCGACTCCGTGTGCATCGCCCTGGTCCCAGGCTTCGCCGCCGATCAGCACGCGAGCGCCTTCTTGCTTGCCGAGCGCGATGTAGGACAGGACTTTCTCCTGATGCTCGAAGCTGACCAGCGGACCGAAGTTGACCGCCGGGTCCATCGGGTCGCCGGCCTTGATGCGCTTGACGCGCTCGACGAGCTTAGCCTCGAAGGCCTCCTTGACGCTGGCATGAACGAACACGCGGGTGCCGTTGGTGCAGATCTGACCGCTGGAATAGAAGTTGGCCATCATCGCCGCATCGGCAGCGCGATCAAGGTCGGCGTCTTCGAAGACGATCAGCGGAGACTTGCCGCCTAGCTCCATCGTCACGTCCTTGAGGCTCGAGCTTGCCGAGGCGGACATGACTTTCTTGCCAGTACCGACTTCACCGGTGAAGGACACTTTGTCGATGCCCTGGTGGGCGGTCAGCATCTGGCCGACGCGGCCATCGCCCTGCACCACGTTGAAGACACCAGCGGGCAGGCCGGCTTCGGTAAAGATCTCGGCAAGCTTCAGGGTGGTCAGCGGGGTCACTTCGCTGGGCTTGAAGACCACGGCATTGCCGGCGGCCAGGGCTGGGGCGGCCTTCCAGCAGGCGATCTGGATCGGGTAATTCCAGGCGCCGATCGAGCCGATTACGCCCAGCGGCTCCCGGCGAGTGTAGACGAAGGAGTCCTCACGCAGCGGGATCTGGGTGCCTTCGATGGCAGGCGCCAGTCCGGCGAAGTATTCGAGGGCGTCGGCGCCAGTGACGATATCGACCGCCGCGGTCTCGCTGATCGGCTTGCCGGTGTTGAGGGTCTCGAGTTTGGCCAGCTCGTCATTGCGCTCTCTAAGGAGTGCCACGGCCTTGAGCAGGATACGTGACCGCTCCATGCCGCTCATGGCTGCCCAGACTTTTTGTCCTTCACGGGCTGCAGCGACGGCGGCATCCACGTCGGCTTGGCTAGCCTGCTGGATGTTGGCGATCAGCGAGCCGTCGAGCGGGTTGGTGACGGAGAAGGTCTCGCCGGAGGTGGCGTCGGTCAGCTTTCCGTTGATATAGAGTTGCTGAGTGGGAAGTGTCGTCATGAGAACCTCCTAAAAGTGTGCGTTAGGCCCTGCGCAGTGCACTGTGCTCTGCGCCGTGGGCAAGTTTCTCGTCCAGGTAGTCGTAGGCAAGCTTGCGGGCACGATCCACATCGAGCCCTTCGGGCGCCAAGGCGCCGCGTAGCCAGAGGCCATCGATCATGGCAGCCAGCCCGCCAGCGGCCTCCCGGGCCTGCTGCTTCGGCAGGCACTGCCTGAACTGATGGCAGAGATTGGAGTAAAGCCGACGATCATTGACGTGCTGCAGCCGATGCAGCGTGGTGCGGTGCATGCTGCTTGCCCAGAAGGCCAGCCAAGTCTTCATCACCGACTGGCTGACCTGGCTGCGGTCGAAGTTGCCGTCGATGATGGCGCGCATGTGGGCCCGCGGGGCGTGTTTGGGCAGTCCCTGGCGGCGTTGATGAACCGCATCGCCCAGGTCTTTCAGGATCTGGCGCATGGTGGCCTCCAGCAGCCCATCCTTGCCACCGAAGTAGTGGCTGATGATGCCTGCCGAGACCCCTGCCAGCCGGGCGATGCGAACCACGGTGGCATCGGCCAGGCCTGCTTCATCGATGGCCTCCATGGTGGCCTGGATCAGCTGACGGCGGCGGATGGGTTCCATTCCGACTTTCGGCACCGTGGCAACTCCTCTTCTGTTTGGTCTTTCCCATGCCGGGTGGGCAGGGGAAGGCAAATGTTCTATGGTGTTAAGTATGCATCTTTTTTATTGAACGTTCAATCAATAAAAGATGTCGGCCAACTCGGCCTATGATCCGGGGGCTTGCCGTGCACCAGGCGATGTCTTGCGCGTCCCGTTCTGCATGGCTCAGTCGCTCCCTTTTTTAGACCAATAAGAGGTTCGATCCCTATGTCCAAGACGATCCCGACTCTCAAGATGTCCTTGATGGCCCTGAGCGCCGGCGCGCTCACCCTGGCGGCGACACAGAGCCAGGCGGCTGCTCCGGAATCCTGCCAGAAAGTGCGCTTTGCTGAGGTGGGCTGGACCGATATCACCGCGACGACCGCCCTGACCTCCGAGGTGCTCGAGGCGCTGGGGTACGAGACACGGGTCGATACGGTCTCTGTGCCGATCGCCTACTCTGGCATGAAGAACGGCGACTTTGATGTCTTTCTGGGCAATTGGATGCCGTCAATGGCGTCGATCAGTGACCCCTACGTCGAGCAGGGTACGGTGGATCGTCTGAACGCCAACCTCGAGGGTGCCAAGTACACCCTGGCGGTGCCGCAGTATGTCTATGACGCTGGTGTTACCAGTGTGGCCGATCTGGCCGATCATGCCGAACAGTTCGATAGCGAAATTTACGGCATCGAAGCCGGCAACGACGGCAACATGTTGATCCAGGACATGATTGATGACGAAGCCTTTGGCCTTGGTGACTGGGAGCTGATCGATTCCAGTGAGGCGGGCATGTTGGCCGAGTTGAGCTCTCGCTCCAGCCGCGAGGACTGGATGGTGTTCCTGGGCTGGGAGCCGCACCCGATGAACACCAATTTCGACATTGCCTACCTTGAAGGCGCCGATGACTACTTTGGCCCTAACTTGGGCGGTGCTACCGTCTATACCAACACCCGCGCCAACTATGCGCAGGAATGTGCCAATGTTGGAACGCTTCTCAATAACCTATCCTTTACCCTGGAGATGGAAAACCAACTGATGGGTAACATCATGGACGACGGGGAAAAGCCGCGCGAGGCTGCACGCGCTTACCTGCAGGCCAACCCGGCAGTCCTTGAGGGTTGGCTTGAGGGCGTGACCACCGTAGACGGTGAGTCAGGTTTGCCCGCGGTGAAGCAGGCGCTGGATATTTAAACCAGCTCGTTACCATCGCATGCTTGCCAAGCGTAACGGGGGCATGCATAATACGCCCCCGTTACCGAGCGCTAAGCCATCGGTAGCGGTGTGGCTACGTAGCTCAGCTGGTTAGAGCACATCACTCATAATGATGGGGTCCCCTGTTCGAATCAGGGCGTAGCCACCAGGAATCAAGACAACAGGCCCGCACCGATGGTGCGGGCCTGTTTCGTATATGGGTCTCGGTCAGGTTCAGCACTGCTTCGGTTTGGTTGTGGCGTCAGGTGATTGATTCGCCATGGATTATGGTGAGAATTTACACACTGGCCTTGACCTTGCGCCACCAATCCTTATACTACGTCGCGTGTTCCGGTCATTCCCCGATAGCTCAGTTGGTAGAGCAAATGACTGTTAATCA
>CETM01203873.1_pt1 | contig 30121 bp, 24 predicted proteins | sample 361451 | NCBI WGS metagenome assembly CETM01 (sample SAMEA2622690, study PRJEB7988) | marine metagenome | isolation source: saline water (ENVO:00002010), including
ATAGATGCCGTCATGAATCGACGCGTCTCATTCATTGGCCAGATATGACTACGCATCGGACTCATGTTTTGACGTTTCAACCCCTCAACCAAAATGGATCGAAATGAAGTGGAGCCGACCTTAGGGTTTAAACACACCACTAACTTTAAGTCCCGCCGTACATAGACTTTGTACGGGCTAAAATGCTTGCGTGAAAACAGCGACCATATCTCTGTCAGGGACTTGCTCATAGTATCGAGGATTTTAGACAGTTCTAAATTGCAAGACAACGGCACCTATCGGTGTTGGCGGCCCTTGTGGATTCACTCTAAAATCATCCTAATGATGCTACTAAGGCTGCATTTCCTCAGGTTGTATTGAATCCATGTTCAAGCTATTCCCAATTACACTCACGGCGTTGCTCTTTGTGCCCGGCTTATTGTTAGCTCAGCGTAAGGATCTCGAACTGCCGTTAAACTTCAAAGATCAGGATGGTCCCACGGTCGTCTTCTTAGTGCATGGAAGTTTTGCTGGAAATGAAACATGGCCATTACTCGTTGAGAAAAAAACGACGTTTGCATCTGAGCTAAAACGAGCTGGCGGAAAGCGAACAACCATTCATCATTTTCTATGGAGTGGTCAGAATAAACATCAAAGTCGATTGGACGCTGCTGAGAACCTTGCCAAGGAAATCGAGGAATTTACGACGGAAGATGATCGTGTTGTGATTATTGGACACAGCCACGGTGGGAATGTCGGACTACTGGCGGCCTCGAAACTTTCACGCCCGGTGGAACTCGTCGTTTGTTTATCGACTCCCCACCTCTATCTGGTCATGGAAGATGTGGAAGGTCAGGAAGTTCCTCTGCCTATCTACTGTCCACCTGAAAACCAAAAACAGATTAAGAACATCGTGTGTATTACTCCTGACAATGATCGGGTTCCGGACTTTTGGGCAGAGATTAACGGAGTGAATGATGATACGGCCATTGATTTAACTCGGTCGTGGCGTCGGGCACAGCAGTTAATCCTGCCCAAGGTGAGTAGTCCGTTCCATGATTTGGCCGAACGAGTTGGGCTGACCGATGAAATCGTCAATCTGGAAAGTCGCGACACCTTAATTGTCACCGAACACAACATCACGTATCGTTCCGATGTAAGTGGTGTCGATATGAAGCATTCGGTGGTTCATTCATGCCGCATGGGTTATATCCTCGGCAAGCTGGTTCGCCATGGAATGAATGATCGTTTTGCTGAATACCTGAAGACCATCTATCAACAATCACCGGCAGATGACGGAGCTGCCATCAATCCGGAAGTCGTGGAACTCACTCGTAAGAAACACTATGACAAGATCAAACACCCACAGGCACAAGTCGCCTTGCAGATTACCGCCGTGGAACTCGAGGTGGAACTCGGAGCAGCGTTAGCCTTTGGAGATGAAGCCAAGCCCGATTTGTACTTCGTGATTAGCTCTATCGATGATGAAGAACTCTTTGAAGTCGACGAGGCCGATGATGCCTTGAAGGCCGAATGGGGAACTGATGCATTTGATAAGTTGCTGCCGGTTTTGAGTACGGGCAAGATTCAGGTATGGGATGACGACACTTTTAGTGATGACCCAATTGGTGACCCGGTGGTCTTTACCTTGAGTTTTAAGCCGAATCAGTTTGAACGTAAGACAACCATCAAAACCGATCACTACTCCATCACCATCCACTGGCAACGTCTGCACGAGTAGCCGAGGGATGACAGTTGGGCAGTTAGATTTGGCTTCCGCTTTAGACACCGGGAGTTTAGTCGCTACTCTGTTGTCCTTCGGACTAAGCTCTCTCCCGCTCTGGTCTTGGGCATTTTAACCTCTCTAGCTTACAATCCTCGTTGATTAACAGGAATCGATTCATGCGTAAGCTACCAAAATCAAAGCCGCCCACGTTATTGCGTGGCGGAGAACGATTAGAGGACCGGCGGTTGCTGGCATTTGGCGGTGGCGTATGCAATCTACGAGCGGACCCTCTCATTCCCGAACAGATCACAGCATTCGGCCAAACGTTAGAAGTCGGCGACATCGAACCCGTTACACGACGTCAGCAGCCGAGACTGGCGTTGCTTGACACTCCCCTGCAACTCCCTGAACGATTTACCTATTCGACCAGTTTGAAATCCTCCATTGATCCGGAGTCCACCGGCTGCAGACGTGTCAAAGCAAAAGGGTTAAAAACCACCGGTCTGCTAATCTTTGACTTTCAAGATGAACGGAATTTCAAATTTGCTGGGTTTGACGCCCGACGCAACCTCTGGCTGATTGGCAAGAAGCATCAAAATCGGTTCAATGTCCACGATCGTCTTCGCGAGAAAATGACGCCGGATCAAACCTATCAGCTAGATCTTCATGTCGATGGGCCTCAAGTCGAATTGATCGTCAATGACGAGAGAAAAGTGAGCCACACTTTTCGCACTCTCAATCTCGATAATCCACTCGGGCTGGGAACGCTCACTCCCAAGGCAACCGATTTTCAAAATGTCGAGATTACCGATTACTTTCCGCTTACCCAAACCGTTGAAGACCATGCTCGGCTCACTCAGGGGGAGGCAGAAGTCATTGATGTCCTGGCAAATGACATCATCGCCTATGACGTAGACGCATTGCTCTCTGTGGACGTTACCGAGCATTTGTTTGGTGACATTTCGGTCGTCAATAACCAACTCCATTATCAGGCAAATTCGAATTCCTTCGGTGAAGAGCGGATCGAATATCGGGTGACCGACCAGTTTGGTCGAAGCGTCAACGGTGAACTGGCAGTCACGATCAGTTCAGAATTGCCTCTCAACTATGAGTTTGATGATTCCGAGTTGGCAACGTTTCAGATTTTAGAAGGCGACCATACGACCATTGAGAATGGGGCGGAACGGTTGCTTCGCTTAACGGGTCTGGAACTGCTCAATCTGGGTATTCCACCCGAGCAATTCACGATGACCACCACGGTCGTGCCTCATCCGGACAAGCCACGAGCCAATGGCGGAGGTTATTTCGTCTTTGATTATGCCGACTTGCAAAACTACAAGTATGCCGGAATTCTTGCCGGTAAGAAAACGGCTGTAATTGCTGAAGTGCAAAACGGACGTGTGGCTATGTTAAAGACGAAGTATCTCGGCAAACCTGAAAACTATGAATACAACCTCAGACTCTTGATCAACGGAAATCAGGTTCGTCTGTTAGTAAACGATACTCAATATATATCTCGACAATTCCACGAAGATGTCACCCATGGCCAAATTGGATTGAAAGGCCATAGACGCGGGTCGATTTTTCGTTCGCTCAGGCTTGATGACATTAATCAGCCAGCGGTAGGACTAAACCACTATCACAAGATTCCTGTCCACCAGGATGTCACACTCAATCATTTGATTGATTTGCCGCAGGGAGCGGTCATGACCGGAGCTTCGGCGGCTCATGGCACAGTGACCCTGCATGACAATCAGTTGACCTATCGTTCGGCAGCACATCACTGGGGTCCTACGACTATTGAATATAGCCTCGAATTTGAAAATGGTACTGCCGCCACTCGGACGTTACCCATCGCTCCTGGTGTGAGTTTCCCTGCCTCAGCTGAACTTACTCCGTTCGGTCATCTGGATTCTGATGTTGTGATGAATGATTACGGATTTGCGGTACAGGGCAAACAGTTTTTCCAGGAAAACCAATATCCTCTACCCTTTGGCGGCTTTGAAACCGTTACTAACTTCAACATGCTGTTCTTAGATGACTTGTTACCAAGAGATTTTGATATCATCTTGCAGTATCACGATGTGAATGAACAGGATTTTGCTCAGGAACCCATCATTTTCGACTACCGGGATCAACTCAACTATAAATTTGTGGGTATGACACGCGTCGTTGATTCAAATCGCTCGTCAACACTTGTAGGCTCGATCGTGAACTCAGTACTCTATCCCGACAGAACATTTTGGGCAGTCGGAGAAGTCGTCAACGGAGAAGAGCGAATCCTCGACACTACCAAACGCAGCCTCAATCTGGGCAATCGTGCCAACCTACGCGTTAAAGTCCGAGACCATAAGATTCAGGTTTATCTCGATAGCTCTCGTGTCACCACCTATGAATTCTCTGAAGCCTTACGATTTGGAGCTGTCGGAGCGTATTCTCCATATTCAGATCGTGCTTATCAAACATTAAATATTGTGCCCGCCGACGCCACCTTAGATCCTCAAAGTTATAACACTCGCTTACAAGGTGATATGTGGCACTTTGCAGAGGATCAAATTGAAGTTCAACCAGATGCGAATGGGATGTCCGTTCACATGCTTTCCGATTCCTTCATTGGTCCACAGCAATTAGTGACACACGTCGTTACCCTGAGGAACCTCGAGGATTATTCTGCCAATGCCTTTGTGGCGTTTGACTATATTGACGATGCTAACTACAAAGTTGCAGGCATTCGGGTTGGCGGAAATACCATTTCAATTGGAGAGGTTGTGGACGGGGAGTTGCAAATGCTGCGTAACCGAAATTACGTTCTGCACTCCGGCCGACCTATCAAACTTCAGGTTTCATTAGACGGTTCACTGGCATCGCTAACCATCGATGATCTGGAAACCATCACTTATGATTTTGCCGAGGACAATCTCGGCACTCAATTTGGATTTGCGTCTGATAAAAGTCATACATATTTCAAAAACACCAGCATAGAATCAGCATAGAATAGGTTTAAACACTTAACTTACTTATTCACTGTCCCTTCAGGTTTTGACACAAATGCTACCTCGTATCACAATCCTGGTCCTGGCCTGCCTAATGCCTTGCCAGTTACAAGCACAAAACAGTATCGAGAAACTACTCCCGTCAACGACGGCAGCCGTGTTGAAAATCAATGAACCCGGACAGGTAGTCCGTGATATTCTTGAACATCCACTTGTCGAAGCAGCGGAAGAGGCCGGAGCATACAAACAGGCTCTTGCTGAAGAGCAGGCTGCTCAACTCGATGCTATCAAAGCTCAAATTAAGGCTACGATTGGCATGGAATGGGATGCAGCATTAGATCTCATGACCTCCGGCGGAGTGATGGTCGCTTTCGATCCACCAACCAATGGAGCCTGCGTCATTGTGCAGGGCGATGAAGCCACTCTGGAGAAAGTCTTCGACATCCTAATGACGACGATCGAGCCACTGGCTGCGTTAGGCGGTAACCCAGTGAACAAAGGGCTCTATCGAGAGACCATTACCGGATACCAAATTGATGACATTCGATTTGCTCTGTATAAGGGCACATTTGTCATCACGAACTCCCGGGATTTGGGCCGACGTACACTCGATACGTTACTCGGTGATACTCCTGACATGACGCTCGGAGACAATCCTACTTATCAACAGGCTACTCAGTCCACGAATCCCGACGACCATACGCTCTGGTTCTGGGTAGATTCCAAATTAGCTAACCAGACGGGAGAGTTGGACAATCTGGATCTTTCCATGAAAACAAATATGTTGGCTGAGTTATTGTTTGGTGGTATTACAAACCAACTCAGGAATTCTAAATACACGACGGCATCCTTAGATTTTGATAAAGAGAAACTGCGGTTTTCTTTCCGGACCGCTCATAACCATGAGTGGATTCCGGAACGTCGATATTACTACTTTGGCGAAGACGGAAAGGGGATGGCTCCATCTCTCCTCCATCCGAAAGGAACCATTGCATCCATCTCGATGTATCGCGATTTGGCGCCCTGGTATCTGCTGGGACCGGAACTTTATACACCTGAGGTCAATGAAGGTATTGCCCAGGCAGATTCGCAACTCTCTAACTTTCTGGGTGGAAAGGACTTTGGTGAAGATTTGCTGGGGGCGTTGGAGCCGGGTTTTCAAATCGTCGTGACTGAGACCGAATTTGAAGAGGACGCTCCGCGGCCCGATATCAACATCCCATCATTTGCGTTGGTGGCTAACTTGCGCGATCCTGAAATCATTAAACCGGAATTGAGACGGCAGTTCATTAATTTCGTTGGTTTCATCAATCTCCTGGGTGGAATGGAAGGTGGTAAACAACTCGATCTTGATATCCAAAACATCGGTGACGATGTCTTTTTCACCACCGCCTTTCTCCAGCCCCAACCCAATCAACCCGTTTCGTTGGAATACAACTTTACACCCACGTTAGTTCTCACCGACGAATTACTCATCCTTTCAAGCACCAAAATGCTGGCATCTACACTTCAGGAAACCAAACCACAAAAGCGACGCAACGGTAACGGAGTGACTACCAACGCTCAATTTCAATTGCATGGGTCATCATTAACCCGAAGCCTGCAAGTAAATCGCGACATTCTGGTCACTCAAAATATGCTCGACAATGGATCGACACGCCAACAGGCTGGAGACCAGGTCGATCTGATTCTCAAATTGACTCAGCTCATTAAAATGCTCGAACTAAAGCTGGAGCACACAGATTCGGAACTGACGTTTACATTTGACCTGTCGTTTGTTGCGGAGTGAGCTGATGGCACCCTATGTCGATCCTGACTGGGCATGGACCAGGTTTGAACCGACGGATACGGATCCGTGGAACGTTCATAAAATCACGCATTTATATCGTCGTGCAGGCTTTGGTATTTCCTCAACAGAGCTCGAAGATGCGTTACAGGCTGGCATGGATGCAACGATCGATCGTCTGGTTTATCAAAGCGCTGAATCCGAGTTGTTTCAGCGTGACATGCAGGCCATGACGCGGTCTCTGGTTGCCACCAGCGACCCGGACAACCTCTCATCGGGCTGGCTGTATCGCATGCTCAACACAACAGATCAATTGCGCGAGAAAATCACGTTGTTCTGGCATGGACATTTCGCCACCGGTGCCGACAAAGTGACTGATGCTTTTATGATGCAGCAACAAAACACGATGCTGCGTCAACTGGCACTCGGCAATTTCAACGACCTCGCTCAGGGCATCTCCAAAGACCCCGCGATGCTCCTGTATCTGGACTCCGCTACAAATCGGAAAACACATCCCAATGAAAATTTCGCTCGTGAATTAATGGAACTTTTTTGTCTCGGTGAAGGTAACTACAGCGAAGCTGACATTCGTGAATTGTCCCGCTGTTTTACCGGATGGGAAGTTAGGAATCGAGCGTTCCGTTTCAACCGTTATCAACACGACTTTGACGAAAAGTCGTTTTTGGGATCCTCAAAGAAATTCACGGGCGAAGAAGCGGTTGCGCATGTCGTCTCTCAGAAATCAGCCCCTCGATTTATCGCTCGGAAACTAGTGCAATTCCTTGTGATGGATGAACCACTTGCGGATGACGCATTGATCGCTCCACTCGCTAATCAATTGGAAGAGGATAACTTCACGGTTGTGGGAACCATTGATAGCATCTTACGCAGTAACCTTTTTTACTCGGAGTACAGTTACGGCCGAAAAATCAAATCGCCTATCGAACTGGCCATTGGTTTAATGAGGTCCTTCAGGATTAATACCAAGTTACCTGATTTGCACCGCTCTCTTAGAGAAGTCGGACAGGCAGTTTTCTATCCTCCCAACGTCAAAGGATGGGAAGGAGGTCGAATCTGGATCAATTCGTCCACACTTTTGGGACGTTCTAATCTGGTCCATGCTATGGTGACGTCTGAGAGCACGACTTTCAACGGTGACGATTTACAAACCATGCTGGCTAAAAGCAAGCTGCAGACCCCGCAACAGATTATCGATCGAATCGAACAGACGCTGTTTGCCGTGCCCATCGGAGACGACGTAAAACAACAAATACTGACATCACAAAACGGTCTCGATACAGCTCAGCAATTTACAAACATCCTCCATCAACTCGCAACATTGCCTCAATTCCAATTGAATTAATCTTATGACGCTTAAACAAGCAATCTCCCGGCGAACAATGATGACGCGATCTGCGGCATCCGGAACCATCCTTTCCCTAGGAACGGGTACCGCCAGTATTCCGTCATTTTTATTTGGCAGGGAAGACGTACCGTCTGACAATGTACTTGTTGTGATTCAACTAAGTGGTGGCAATGATGGTCTCAATACTGTCATCCCTTATAAGCACCCAATCTATCGTAAAAATCGACCTAGTCTGGCGGTGGCCAATGATCAGATTCTGGATCTCGATGGTGATCTGGGGCTACATCCAGCTACGCGGGAAATGCGGGAGTTATTTGAAAATCAAAAGCTATCGATCATCCAGGGTGTTGGTTATCCAAATCCCAATCGCTCACACTTTGAATCCATGGACATCTGGCATACCTGCCGACGCAAAGACGTTGAACGTAGCGAAGGCTGGATTGGTGCCAGCGTCAATCAACATCTAACCCGAAGCGATAATGGTACACCCATCCTGCATCTTGGATCAGAAAAACAGCCTCTCGCGTTAACAGCCAAAAATCCCCGATCGATCTCGATCCGTTCGCTGGAACAATTCAAGCTTCGTGCCAATCAGGAAGAGATTTCCAGTGTTGTACAAACTACCAGACCCGATGGTGGCTCCAACGATTTACTTGGATTCCTGCAGTCTTCAACCTCTGCAGCTTTGAAGACCAGTGAACAGCTCTTACGATCTGCTCAAAATACGACCAAAGAAAATGACGGCGTGACTTATCCTCAACATCGTCTGGCTCAGAAACTACAAACCGTTGCACGGTTGATCGATAGCCCTCTGAAAACTCGAGTGTATTATGTTGCTCTCGACGGCTTCGATACCCATGCTCAGCAAGCAGATGCTCATCAAAGTTTATTAGGGCAATTGAGTTCTGCCATTGGAGCATTTATTAATGATGTCGACCAACGAGGGCAGGGCAGTCGTGTGACGGCGATGGTCTTTAGTGAGTTTGGAAGGCGATTAGCTGAAAATGCATCGAAAGGTACTGACCACGGAGCGGCCGGGCCAATGTTCCTGGCCGGAAGTTCTGTGATACCCGGACTAATCGGCAAACATCCATCACTGACCGACCTGCAACAGGGCGATGTGAAGCATGCTTTCGATTTCCGCCAGGTTTATGCTTCTGTTCTAATGTGGATGGGCTGGCGATCTGACATTCTCGGCGGCAATTATAAGCCGCTCCAACTTTTCACCTAAACTAGCTTCATCGGTAATTTCGGACGATAATAGATTCAGCGGAAGACGTATCTGATAATATAAGATCCTTGCTTCACCAACAGAGATTTCCAAAATGCTGTCTATTCACGACCAAGGCACAAAACTTTGCGACGGGTTTACTCGTCGAGAGGCGTTGCGCATTGGTGGTATAGGTTTAGGGGGACTCTCCCTTTCCAGCCTGCTGAGAAATCGAGCGTTAGCAAGTCCTGCAACGACATCCGAACTACCGGGGTTTGGAAAAGCTAAGTCTGTCATTGTGTTTGGATTGGTTGGCGGTATCCCTCAACATGAGACCTGGGATCCCAAACCGGATGCACCCGAAGAGGTTCGTGGTGAATTTGGGACGACCAGCACAAAAACGCCCGGATTGCGTGTTGGCGAATTGATGCCAAAGACCGCACAATTGACCGACAAAATCGCGGTCCTGCGAGCACTCGTCACAAACGACAATAGCCACTCCTCAAGTGGTTATCAGATGTTAACCGGGATTGAACATAATCCGCTCAATCGGGAAAGTGCCTTGCCGGGACCACCAAACGATCATCCCAGCCTGGCTGCTGTGGTGCGAGCTTTACGAGAAGACAGGGGCTTACCTTCTTCCATCGTTCTTCCGGAGCATATCTGGAATGACGGAAACATTCCCTGGCCTGGTCAGGATGCCGGGTTCCTTGGCAGAGCGCATGATCCGTGGCTAATCAAATGCTATCCCAATGAAAACCGATTTGATGTTCCCGGGATGACACTCCCCGAAGAACTGACTCAATTGCGTGTCAACAATCGCCAGTCACTGCTTTCGCAAATAAACAAAGTGCAAAACAGGCTGGCTGATGCAAATGCCGTTCAAAACTTTAGTCTCCACTCACAAAAGGCCTATAACCTGTTAGGGTCCGGAGCTGCCAGAGATGCTTTTGATCTGTCGAAAGAATCGGAGCAGACTCGAGAGCGATATGGTGAAGGGCGGTTTGCTCAAAGCTGTTTGTTAGCTCGGCGTCTGGTGCAAGCTGATGTATCACTTGTGCAGATTAACTGGACTCGAATCGCTGACGAACGCAAGCTCGAAAATCAGGGGGGTTGGGACACGCATGCCAAGCATAACAAATCGCTCAAAGAACATTTGATGCCAAGTATGGATCAGACGTTTAGTGCTTTAGTTGAAGATCTGGACCAACGTGGCATGCTGGACGAAACATTGGTGATCATGTTCACGGAATTTGGACATACGCCAAAATTCAATGCACGAGCCGGGCGCGATCACTGGGGCAAGGTATTCTCGATTGCCATGGCGGGTGGCGGAGTACGTGGAGGAGCGGTCTACGGAGAGTCCGACAAACACGCAGCCTTTCCAGTCGAAGGAGCCGTTCGGCCGCGGGATTTCTTAGCGACAGTCTATCACCTTCTGGGATACCCTCCTCATACGGAAGTCTATGACCCGGTGAACAGGCCTACTCAGATTAGTCGCGGTGAAGTGATTCATCAGATTTTGTAATACAGCCTGAAGCTAAAGGCATAAAAAAAGCCGCTCTGAATGCCAGAGCGGCTTCTTTCATTTTTATCTCTAGATTAATACTCGAAGTCCGGGTTGAGGCCCGGCATTGGAATCGGGTATTTACCATCTTCAAACGGCTTCAGTACTGACTCGCCGTCAAGCGTCAGGTTTTCGATACCATCTCCGAAATCAGCCTCATGATTGAGCATATCATCGACGGTCACTTCCTGGCCGGTATGAGCTGCTAATCGTCCCATCGAGGTCACCAAGCTGGCCATCGTTCCACGAGGAGCTTCGTTGTATTCCAAATCGTTACGAATCGCATCGATATAGTGATTCCATTCAAGCTGATAAGGATTCGGTTCAGGCTTACCCCAGTCCCAGGCCAGATTCTCTTTTACCAGAGCATGCCCGTTATAAATGCGTGCTTTGGAAGGAGCGTGACCTGATTGTGAAATAACAGCAATCCCTTTGGAACCGTGTGCATAACTTGCAAATTCGTTATGGCAGCCAGGAATCGTACGCCCGTTCATGAAGGCCTTGGTTCCATCTTCAAATGTATACTCGATGGCATAGGTATCGAAGTTCTGGTCAATGTTATCGCCACGGTAATGACGTCCACCCGATGCTTTGGCAGAGACAGGCCAGGCGTCTTTCATCCAGCACATTTCATCAATGTTATGAATCAGGAAGTCTGACACAGCACCACCACTGAGCCACAGGAATCCGTGGAAGTTCTTAATCTGATATTGCAGATCAGAAATACCTTCAGGTTTTGGTGGGACAGCGGCATAGCCGGTCGGCCCGGCCATACGATAAGCCCGTAACATATTAACATCGCCGATTTCACCATTTTGGATTCGGTCGAAAAGTTCATTACGAGCATCACAGTGTCGGCACATTAATCCGACTGCCACTTTGAGATTCTTTTGTGTGGCCTTTTCAGCCAGCTCGAACATCTTTTTAGAGCCCGGGCCGTCCACGGTCACAGGCTTTTCCATGAAGACGTTTAGTCCCTTTTCAATGGCATATGTAAAGTGAAGCCAACGAAATGCCGGCGGTGTTGTCAGAATAACCACGTCGCCGGGGTTCAGGCAATCCATGGCTTTCTTATAGGCATCGAAGCCAAGAAATTTACGCTCATCCGGTACGTCAACCGTCTTGGGAAATTTACGAACCAGACTTTCATAACTGGCTTTCTGACGGTGTTCGAAAACATCCCCCAACGCCACTAGTTTGATTTTTTCTTCGGGAACACTAAGGGCATTTGTTGCTGCTCCGGTTCCTCGGCCACCGCAACCAACTAAAGCCACCTGGATCGTTCCGTCAGCGGACGCATGGACAGGCGTTACAGCTGATAACACTCCGCTTGCTGCTGCCACGGCGCCAGTTGTCTTGAGGAAGTCGCGTCGTGAGTTGTTACTCTCGCTCATCGTATTATTCCTTGTCTCATTTACTTTTAAATAATTGCATATCTGAATTTTAAACCACACTCAGACCTAATACCATCGATCGATGGCAGGCTCTGGCAGGATTATTCTTCAGGATTGTCTTTATCAAATTGTTTGGGTAATGCCTTGTCCCAAATCGCTTCCAGCTCTTCTTTGCTCGGCGATTTCAGCGGGCGTACGATCCGCAAACCGACATGAAGTGCATCGGTGTGATACCAAATACTTTGCGGCTCCTGAGGATCCTGATACTTCCAATCTTCGGTTGATCCCAGACGAGCGGCACTACGAAGCAATGCAGGTTCATCCTGCCAACTCCCGCCACGGACGACGCGAGGGTATAGCTTGAGCGGTACATTAACCGGATTTAGGGCTCCCGATTTTGTCTTGCCATAGAACTCGGTATCATGCTGGTCTAACACCCACTCGGCGACATTACCATGCATATCAAATAAGCCCCATGGGTTCGGCATCTTCTTGCCGACCTTTTGGTATTTGTCGTTCGAATTCTCATAGTACCAGGCATAGTCATCTATTTTTGAAGCATCGTCTCCCCAACTAAAACGGGTTGTCGTGCCTGCTCGACAGGCATACTCCCATTCGGCTTCTGTAGGCAATCGATAATAGCGTCCGGTTTTTGCGGACAACCATTTGCAAAAGGTCCGCGCGGCATGCTGAGTCATACTAATGGCCGGGTAGCCACGTTTTCCCATGCCAAACGTCATATCTGTATAAGGAGCGGTTGGCTTGGAGATTGTGAGCGGTTCGGCCAGCTTATCTCGTTCATTCGCTGCCCGACCGTAAACCTTTCGAATTTGAATATCAATATCTGACATCCAGACTTCATAAACGTCCCATGTAATCTCAGTCTTGCCCATCCAAAAAGGCTTGATTTCGATCTCATGCTGAGGACCTTCGTCATCTCCCCGGCCCTCTTCGTTGTCAGGGCTCCCCATCGTAAACTTCCCACTGGGGATAGGAATGAGCTCGATTTTATTGCGTGTATGCTCCACGATTTCCGCATACGGCTTCATCTCTGATTCCGACCCCGCTTCACTTTCGGGAATCTTGATCGGCGCGGGATGATCAATCTGAGCGGTAGCCACCGACGACAATAAAAACAGAAGGAGGGTGGAATGCCTTAGCGACTTCATAAATGCAAAACCAAATAAGAATAATGGATCATATACTGCGTCCATTATAAACACGGATTCTGTTCGTGCGTATCGGTCAGCGGTCTCTAGGAAATCATCTCGTCCATGCCTTTGGAATTCTCGTTGAGCATGTTAACCAAAGTGACAAATTCACCGCCATAAGCAAGAAGTCTGGCGCCTTGCTGATATCGCTTTTGTCCGGTTGCAACATCGCTTACAGGCAAGCCCCAGGCTTTACCATATTGCTGACAGAGGGCCGCCACTTTTTCGATCGCTTCTTCAAGTGTGAAGCCAAGGTTGTTCTTGGTAATACGTAACTGCATATCGCCAGGTCCGACAAAGACGCCATCGACTCCGTCTGTGGAGATAATCGCTTCCGCATTTTCTAATGCTTCAGCCGTTTCAATCTGACAAATGAGGAATGTGTTTTCGTTGGCTTTGTCCGTATAGTCGTTCACGTCGGTGAACATAAAGCCATTATCCTGACCGACACTATCGATTCCCCGATCACCCAGCGGTGGGAATTTCAGGCAATCCCGCAAGTAAGTCGCTCGTTCAACATCGTTCACGTGAGGTACGAGCATCCCGGCAGCACCGTCTTCGAGTTGTCGGTAGAGGCTGACTTTATCGATGGATGCCGGACGCATCATGCAATCAATATCGTATTGATGGCAATAAGCCATGATCGCCTGAAGCTCTCGTGTGTTCCACGCTCGATGTTCGGCATCAAGCCAGATCGCATCGAACCCGGACTGAGCCGCATGAGCGACATAAAATGGCATGAAATGGCCCAACGCACAAATCTTTACCAATTCATTGTTTTTTAATTTCTCGAGAGTTTTACTTCGACGCACTTGGGAATACCTATATAGAGACCGGTTTAGATGCTTCAATTCAGTGATGGATATCGTACCATGTAAACATATAAATAGTAGTAAGACAAATCACCTTTATTGCGGGATGGTCGTCTGGCTATGGCAGGATGCTAAAAATATCACAGGAGGTTGCAGATGCTTCGAAGTGTAACGATCGACAACAAGCTTTTGAATTATCTGGTTGAAGTCATCAATCGGGAGTTTGAAGCAGGCCAGGAAATGACTCGTAGTAAGCTTTCTAATGCCATCTGGGATTATGAAAAAGGCGCCATTGAACGTGAAAAGGAAGAGCAGGAATAAATGAAGACATTACGGAACACTCTAACTGCTCTGATGCTGTTTCTTTGCCTGCCAGCCTGCGTTCTGGCCGCAGGGACAGAAGGTGGTGGTATCGGCGTGCTCGACTACGGTGTGCTTGGAGCATATATCTTAGGCACGATATTTCTCGGCTACTTCATCTCCAGGAAACAAAAGAACCGCAACGACTATTTCACCGGTGGTGGTAATATGAACTCGATTCTGATCGGGGTTTCATTGTTTGCGACATTGCTGAGTACGATTTCTTATCTGGGGATGCCCGGAGAAGCCGCCGGAAAGGGACCTGTACACTCTGTAGGTCTGCTTGGTCATCCCATAATCTTTGTCGTCTTCGGCGTGCTGATGCTGCCAAAGTACATGAATCATCGAGTGACCAGCGCCTACGAATTACTCGAAGCCAAGTTGGGACTCGGTTTCCGGCTCAGCGGCGGGATTATGTTTTTGCTGCTTCGATTGATTTGGATGGCGGTACTACTTAAGGCGGCGGGCGATGCTATGATCACCATGCTGGATATCGATCCGAGCTGGTCATTGCTCGTGGTCGCCCTGATTGGATTGGTCGCAATTATCTACACATCACTTGGAGGGCTCCAGGCGGTGGTAATTACCGATGCCTTGCAGACGTTACTTCTCTACGGCGGAGCTATTACAGTCCTGATTATCATCACGATTGATTTTGGGGGCTTCAGTTGGATACCAACAGAGTGGCCGGATGAATGGCAGGAGCAACCAATTATTCCCGAGGATCTGACCGTCCGCGTCTCATGGCTGGGTGCCATCGTAACTGGCGTGATTTGGTATGTAGCAACTCTTGGAAGTGATCAAACGACCGTGCAGCGGTTTATGGCGACCAGAGATGCCAGGGAAGCTCGCAAGGCTGTGCTTTGGCAGTTGGGAGTCAGTGTTGTCGTCGGGATTACACTGTGCTTCGTGGGGGTCGCGTTGCTTGCCCACTACAAGAAAACAGAACCGACAGTTCCTGACCTGGCACCGGCTAAGATGAGTGAATATGAGAGGTTTGAAGAAGTATTTCTCAGCAACAATGATGACGCGTTGCCCACGGTTGAAGACACCATGCATTTCCTGACGACGTTTTCCGAGGAAGACGCGACGGCATGCGTTAAATATAGCAATCGACTCCAACTAGACGCGGATCAGTATTTTCCACATTTCATTGCTCACGGTCTGCCAACCGGACTTACCGGATTAGTTATTGCTGCTATGTTTGCCGCAGCTATGTCGAGTTTAGATTCGGGAGTTAACTCTATCACTGCGGTCATATCGACTGACTTTATAGAGCGATTTCGTAAAGATAAAATGTCCGATCGGCAGCAGTTGTTTACAGCCAGAATCATCGCCGTACTTGTTGGTATCGTAGTGGTACTGGGCAGTGCACTGACAGGAATTATTCAGGGCAACATTATGGAGGTCACGGCGACTGCGGTAAATCTCCTCACGACGCCCATCTTCGGACTGTTTGTATATGCTTTGTATTTCAAGAACCCTCAGCCCGTTGCCGTTGCGATTGCCACTTTGGTGGGAATATCAACCGCTGTCTTTCTGGCCTTTGGTCAGGAGTTTGAAATCCATGAAATTAGCTTCCAGTGGATCGGACCCTTTGCTCTCACAGCTAATCTGCTGGTTGGATTTCTATTAAATACTGCCATGAATCGATTCTTATCCAATGAGGACAATGAACAAGTCTCTGCTAATCCTGGCGTTTAACTGGCTGGGTCGAGCGCCTTTGTTGATCAACCGCAATGCAGCCGTAATGCTAAATCATTTTATGCGTTGGAATCCACCGGCGAGATCCATCACGTCAGCTATCCTTCGCTGGAATTATTAAAATCGAAGAAGCTGGAAATTGGCCCTGCATCATTAAGAGAATATCGTCAGGGTCTTCTGTTGATCGATCGCTTCCACTCACAACTCGTCCCGCTCAATCCCAACACGCTGAAGGTAAAAGAACGATTTGTCATCTCCGGCTTAAGTCAGGCAGCGGCGTCTCCAGGTTCGGACATTGTCTTTGTATTGGCTGGGGAAAGACCATTACTCCACCTCATCAACCGCAAGACCAAAAAGGTGACACTTTTCAAGGACCCAGAGTTTGCCGGAATCGGGGGGCAATTTCTGAACGTCACGCCGGACGGACTGAATGTGTTTGTCGGTGATCGATCCATGCATCATCTGAGAATGAAAAGAAACACGTTAGACTATCTTGGCAAGACGCCATCGATTGCATCCAATCCGGGTGGAATCTAGGTTAGTCCCGATTCTCGTTTTGTGGCATTGCCGTCAGGTGGCGGCAATAATCGTATCGCTGGTTTTTCTCGATTCGTCTATGGCACATATTTGTTTGAAACTTCGAATCTTGATAAAAACATTCGGCGTTTGAAAACAGGGGCGTACCCCAGAAGTATCGGCTGGGATGCTAAGAGCTGATGGATCCATGCTCAGGAATTTGAGCATTAATTGAAAGTCTATGACAATCAAACGGGAACCTTGCATGCCGAGTATGCGTTAGCCAAGCGTGGAAATGATCGCGTGCGTTTTACCAGCCATCCCCAGGGTGGCGGCAGATTGATGGTAACCATCGTCAATGCGAAGCCACAGGATTCGGGCCCCGCAAGGCTCTTTTATGTCGAGCTACTTTAACGTCGTCGCGGTTACTTCGCCAATTCCTGTTGGTATTCATCCCGAGCTTTGATCTGATCGAGCGTACCCTGCACGTTATTCTTAATGTTCTTGATCGCGTCTGCCGGTGCCGAAACACTGTTCTGCTGAGGCTCGGTCGTTTTCTGCTCTTGCGTTTCGTCTTGAGAAGTGCATCCCATGGCGGCAACCATCAGTATCAAACCAAACAACTTCTTCATTTCAATTCACTCCCGATTATTTGTTCCACGGCATTTTACTTAGTGCCATTCCCATACCACAGGTATCTGTTAGGCCCGAAAAAACCAGTCCACCACCGATGAAACCGGCGATAGCCAATCCGATCCAGGCAGGTTCAACTATTGCTGCAACCAGCACTCCGGCCAGCACCAGCGAACCTGCAGTCATTCTGACCTGACGGTCCAGAGCGATAACTTTTTTGTCGCTACGTTGAACCTGAAAGCCAGCTTTAACCCAGGCATCGGTACCACCCTCAACGTTAACGACATTGGTCATACCTGCGTCAACGAATTGTTGGCAGGCTTTGGCGCTACGTCCACCCATTTTACAAATCACATAAAGCGGTTGATCCGGATTGGAACGAGATTCATTGATGGTCGTGACGTTGAGTTTATCCAGTGGATGATTTTCGGCAAACGCGACATGCACTGCCTGATATTCGGCCGGTGTACGGACATCGATTAGTTCCAGCGAATCATCTGACGCTTTTTTAGAATTTAGCTCTTCAACCGTGATCGTACTCAATGACATTCTTTTGCTCGTATGGGATTTCTATTCAATGATGTCTTCAGTATAGCCAATAGCAACCCTTTCGGTATTCACTGAAATGCACGTAGGTTAAGCCACACGAACGTGTTGCGTTTTATCGTGTTTTCGGCCTTATGCTGTTTTCAAAGGGCTACTATACTTAGCGCCTTACAGTGAATGAAGACTTAGATTGTAAGTTCATCCTTTGTAGCGATGAGCGTCTCATTTGCGTACCTCCAATCACAGAGCGTGCAATTATGGTAACCATAACGCTACCCGATGGTTCAACAAAAGAATATGACAACTCAGTAACTCCGGGACAGGTCGCCGCTGATATAGGCCCCGGTTTAGCCAAAGCAGCGATGGCGGCAGAAGTCGATGGACAAGTGGTCGGGCTTGACCACGTCATTCAGGACGGTCATAACGCTGATCTCAAGCTCTTCACTAAGAAAGATGCTGAAGCACTTGGCGTCATGAGACACTCGGCCGCGCATGTCATGGCGCGAGCCATCATGAAGATTTTCCCCGGTGTCCAATTGGCCTTTGGGCCCACCATCGATGGTGGCTTCTATTACGACTTTGACCTAGATCATAAGCTCAGTGAAGAGGATTTCGATGCCATCGAAGCTGAGATGAAGAAAATAATTAAGGCCAATGAACCGTTCGAACGTATTGAAACGGATCGTGATGAAGCCCTCAATATCGTGAACGAGCTTGGGCAGGAGTATAAAGTCGAACATATCAGTGAAGGTTTGGTTGAGCATGACCAGCTTTCCTTCTATCGTCAGGGTGAATTTATTGACCTTTGCCGTGGTCCCCATATTCCTTCCGCCGGAGCGATTGGGGCTTATAAGCTGCTAAGTGTGGCAGGTGCCTATTGGAAAGGAAGTTCTGACAATAAGCAGCTTCAGCGAGTCTACGCGACAGCCTTCTTTGACAAGCAGGACCTGGAAGACCATCTCACTCGAATTGAAGAAGCTAAACGCCGAGACCACCGAACGCTCGGTAAACAACTCGATCTGTTCACAATCAATCCCATGGTGGGTGCCGGGCTCGTCCTTTGGCAGCCTAAAGGCGCAATCATCCGCAGCACACTCGAGAATTTCGTCCGTGACGAATTACAACGACGTGGATACCAACCGGTCTATACCCCCAACATTGGAAAAATCGACCTCTACGAAACTTCCGGACACTACCCTTATTACAAAGAGAGCATGTTTGCTCCGATTCAAATGAGTGATGGTGAAGAGTACCTACTCAAGCCGATGAACTGCCCGCATCATGTCATGATCTACAAATCCAAGCCGCGTAGTTACCGGGAGCTTCCACTGCGGCTGGCAGAATTTGGAACGGTCTATCGGTATGAACAATCCGGTGAACTCAATGGCATGACGCGAGTTCGCGGATTCACGCAGGATGATGCTCATATCTTCTGCATGGCCGATCAGGTGGCCGGTGAATTCATGGGCTGTATCGAAATGACTCAGTTCGTATTGAAGAGTCTTGGTCTGGACAATTACCGTGTGAGACTGGGATTCCGAGACCCTAACAGCGATAAATATGTGGGATCCCGGGAACTTTGGGATCATGCTCAGCGAGCACTGACGGAAGTCTGCCAGACGCTAGGGATTCAGGCAGAAGCTGAAGAAGGCGAAGCTGCCTTCTATGGCCCCAAAGCCGATTTCGTCTTAACCGATTGCCTGGGACGAGAGTGGCAGTTGGGAACGGTACAGCTAGATTACAATCTGCCTAGTGAAGATCGGTTTTCACTTGAGTACGTCGGCTCCGATAATCTCGGGCATGTTCCTGTGATGATTCACCGGGCTCCGCTCGGGTCGATGGAGCGTTTTATCGGTATGCTGATTGAACACTTTGCCGGTGCCTTTCCGTTATGGCTCGCTCCGGAACAAGCTCGAGTGGTTGTCGTCAGTCAGAAATTTGAGGAATACGGACGACAGGTTGAAGCCCAGTTGCGTGAAGCAGGTATGCGAGTAAGCGGAGATTATCGAGCTGAAAAGATTGGCGCGAAGATTCGTGATGCTCAACTCGAACTCATTCCATATATGTTGATCGTCGGTGGACGTGAAATGGAAAATGGAGAGGTCAGTATACGAGACCGAATCGATGGTGATTTGGGTGCAATGCCAGTGGCCGGCGCGTTGGCCAAATTCCAGGACGAAATCAATAATCGAGTCGTACGGAAAACATTTAGTGGGAGTGCCGGCTTTGTCTCCCGCGGAGCTCAAAATGAATATTAATATTCACTTCAGCCTACCGGGACTTTTTAACGCTGATATTTAGCGTTAGAACTTCCCTTTTATACGCTCATGTATATAGAATTACGATATCGGAAGGACTTCTTTCGAACTTCCAATTCATTATTAAAAAAGGATAGCAATCATCGATCGCGACAGCACTCGTATTAATGACCAAATCAGGATCTCACCGATTCGAGTCATTAGTCATGACGGAGAACAACTAGGCATTATTGAAACAGACCGAGCTAAAGAAATTGCTTTCGAGGCAGGTTTCGATTTGGTTGAAGTTGCTCCTAATGAACGCCCACCCGTTTGCCGTATTATGGATTACGGTAAATACAAATATGAGAAGAAGAAGAAAGCCTCTCGTAATACGTCGCATACGAAGACAAAGGAAGTACGCCTGCGTCCGAAAACCGGTGAGCATGACATCCAATTCAAAGTCAATCAGGCTAAAAAATTCCTGAAGCACAAAGACAAAGTGCAGGTTTCCGTGCTGTTTCGTGGACGAGAAATGGCTCACATCGAGGAAGGACGTCGCGTCATGAATGACGTGCTGGAAGAACTCGAAGAGTTAGGCAAAGTCGAACAATCTCCACAACAACATGGACGGCGTATGATCGCCATGGTTGTCCCTCGCTAGAACGGCCAGAAAAACTGGAACGCCCCGAGTTATTATTCACTCCGGACGATTGTATTTAAAACTTCCAATGTTTTCGTTGCCATGATTTGAGCATTCCGCCGCTGCAAAACGGCTGCCCGACCCTGACCACCTAACTCGCGTAAAGCTGCTCGATCCTGCAGTACAGAATGCCAGCATGCAGCTAGTTTCTGTGGGTCATCCGGAGGCACTAAGTGACCGCCACCAATATCGGCTATGACTTCCGGAAAGGCACCGTGCTCAGGTAGTACCACTGGTACCCCGTGGGCGAGTGCTTCCAAAGCAAACAGGCCCTTAGGTTCCTGATAGGTTGTGGGTACGCAAAGTAAGTCCGATTCACGAAGTAATCCCAGTTTGCCTTCACGATCTACCGTGCCATAGTCAATCATGTCCTCTTTCAGGCCGGCATCGACCAGTCGCTGAATCTGTTCTTCGGCAAATTTTTGATTCGTAGACCCTCGCCATCCTGCCAGATGAAGACGGATGTCTTCCGTGTTCGGCATGCTTTTTAATTCAATGAATGCATCTACCAGCACGTGCAGGCCTTTTTCCTGAGACATCCGCGCCAGATAGCCAATCGTCGGGGGCCGGCTCAACTCGGTTGCCGCTTCGGTGACATCATCTGTTTCGATTCCCAGTGGCACAACATGGATTTTTTCGCCGGGAATCTGCAAGAGCGACATCATGTAATCACGATAGTATTCGCTGTGGACAAGAAACCCACTCACATCAGCAACGATGTTTCTGAGGATATCAATCGCTTGACTCTTAAATGGCTCAATCAGGTCCTCCAAAAAGATATCATCACCCTGCAGTGTGACAACGACGGGGATGCCGAGTCGTTTCAGTTCCGGGATGCATCCGCCAATCAGAAGATTGCTTAATAAAACGACATCCGGCTTTATGTCAGTACTGAGCCATCTAACCAGACGGCGGACTTCCTTTCGTTGGTTGCCGTGACGACCTTTAAGCATGGAGACTGTGAGTGAACCGAGTGCCCGAGCACTAATTTCAAGGCCTCGAGAGGTTGCTTTTCTGAGTAACCATTTGCTGTCGAGAAAACGGTCGAGAAATGCGGGCAGGTAGCGAAAGAAGAAAATCTTTTGCTGGAGATAGACGTTGATCCCGCCAAAGAACACCTGATCGACGCTGACATCTTCTTCGTCAGTGCGAATCGGAGTATAGGTTGGAACAAGTAACGCATCGACTCCTTGCTGATTCCAGGCCCGCGCTAGCGTATTATCATGCAAGCAACTGCCACAAATCATATTGGCAGCGCCGCTGGTCAAATAGGCTATCCGCTTTATCTCATCCTTTTCGCTCATTCCCTCAGCTTAATCAATAAGTGCCATGTAGACAGGTATAGACTTGCCTTCTGTTTCAGGCACCGTGAGTTTAGCTTATCCAGCTGTCTAATTGCCCACCTGCTTTGCGTCTTCTCAGCCACAGCAGTGTCAGGGCCATACCTGTAGCCAGAGAAATATAGCGGATGGGGCCATCTTCAAAGACGATCGTGGCGGAGATGATGATTAAGAGCATATACCCGTGGACGAAACGGGACCACCTGGAGTGGTTGGCACTGGAAAAACAATCGATTGTCCAAATCAACAGAAATAAGTAGTTAAAGTAGATGCCATAAGCGAAAGTGAATCCAGTGACACGTTTTGTCTCTTCGATGGTATGATTGACGGCCGTTTGGTGCTCCCACTGGTGCTCGAAATGAAAGGCACAAAGGACGTGAATTACCGCCGACAAGCAGCCCGCTCGCCATAGAATTCGATAGGTTTTTTCACGTTTCACTGCATCCTCGACAAGAAAATGCACCGTGATAGCCGATGCGTAGAAAATCAGCGATAACCAAATCGTCAGCAGGACCATATTCCGAGCTCAAAAAAACCTATTTCGGGGCTTCTTCTATTAGATTTACCCCCTTTTGTGAGAGCAAGAACGAGTCTAAAATATTTGATTCCCAGTGGATGTTTTACGTCACCTAATAAGAAAGCAAAAATAGACGATGCCAAAGCAGAAAACCCACAAGGGAACTAAGAAACGATTCCGTTTGACGGCCAAAGGCAAAGCCAAGCACAGAAGTGCCGGGACGAGCCACCTGGCTGGAGCAGTGTCCAACAAGCGTAAACGAAACTTACGCGGTACAACTGTTCAGGCAACCTGTGATGAGAAGAAGATCGCAAAAGCACTCAACGGATACAGCAACTAACCGCTTGTACAAAGTCGAACATTCTTAGCAGTTCCCTAAGATTAGATTTAACAACAACATTACCAGCCGCGTGGGCATAAAACGTTTTCGATAAGAAAAGGCCTGACGAGGTAACAAGGAGCGAAAGCTATGAGAACTACATACGGTGCAGCTCGTGCCAAGGCAAAACGCCGTCTATTCAAGCGAGCCAAGGGAAATCGCGGCGGACGTAAAAATTTACTCCGCACAGTCAAAGAAACAGAAGTACGCTCAGGTGCTTATTCATACCGAGACCGTAAAGTCAGAGCGCGGGATTTCCGACGACTTTGGATCACTCGCCTGAATGCTGCATGCCGAGCCCACGACGTGCGATACAGTCAGTTCATCCACGGATTGAACAAAGCGAACATCCAACTGGATCGTAAGTCACTCAGTGAAATGGCTATCCACGACCCGGCGGGATTTGAAGCGGTTGTTGACATCGTCAAAGCTGCTCTTGCCGGCTAAAGCCAATCTTCGCACAATGCAGATTGAACCATGTTCAGGAGAGGAAGTCAGCTAGACTTTGCTCTCCTGTTCTTTTGTAACCCTTAAATTCCTTTCAGAAACTTTATTATGGCACTGCAGGAATTTCTCGACCAACTGGATCAACTCGTCTCGGAAGCAGAATCGACATTCGGAACTGCAGAAAGCACGGATGCGCTCGAAGAAGCTCGTGTTGAATTCCTCGGCGCCAAGAACGGTAAACTCAAGACTGTCCAAAAACTCATGGGGACGGTTGAAAAAGAAGATAAGCCCGTCGCCGGTAAAACTTTTAACGCGACCAAAGGCAGAATTGAATCGGCCTTTGAAGCGGCCAACGAGCGACTTCAGGGAGGCGGTGGAGATGCGGAAAGCGATTCGCTGTTTGACCCATCTTTGCCGGGAGCAGGGTTCAGGATTGGCCGGGTTCATCCGATTACGCAAACGATCGAGGAGCTTAAGGACATCATGGGGCGGCTTGGGTTTTCCACAGCCGATGGGCCTGAGATAGAAGATGACTGGCATAATTTTGTTGCGCTTAATATCCCTGATGATCATCCTGCTCGTGATCCGCTGGAAAACTTTTACCTCGCTACGGCTGAAGCCAACTCGGGCGAAAAGAACCCCGTCAATTTACTCCTAAGGAGCCAGACCAGTACGGTTCAAATCCGAGTGATGGAGGACACCAAGCCACCGATTCGCATTATTTCACTCGGCCGGGTCTATCGTCCCGACACTGCCGATGCGACGCATTACCCGATGTTTCATCAGATTGAAGGGTTAATGATCGACACGAATGTCACCATGGCCGACCTCAAGAGCGTCTTACGACTCTTTGCGACCAGTTATCTCGGTGATGATGTGACCATTCGATTCCGTCCCTCGTTCTTTCCTTTTACCGAACCAAGTGTTGAAGCGGATTATTATTGGAACGGTCAGTGGGTTGAATTTGGTGGTGCCGGCATGGTCGATCCCAATGTGTTAACCGCTGTTGGTTATGACCCTGAAGAAGTAACCGGCTTTGCCTTCGGCCTGGGCGTCGAACGGCTGTGCATGCGTCGCCACGGAATCACGGACATTCGTGAGTTCTATAAAAACGACGTTCGCTTTTTGGCGCAGTTCTAAAACCATCTCGTATCATCAAACCGAAGTAGTATCATGCTCGTTTCCTGGAATTGGCTTAAACAATACGTTGCTCTCGATATGGATCGTGAAGAGCTGGAAGATCGGCTCGCCATGTCCGGTCTTAATCATGAAGGTACGGAAACCGTATTCGATGATTTGGCCATCGATTTAGAAGTCACCAGCAATCGCCCTGACTGCCTGGGCCATATCGGCGTGGCTCGCGAAATCGCTGTGCTTTACGACCTACCGTTATCCATCCCCAGCCCGAAACCTCTGGCTTCCGGCCCGGATGCGAATGCTGATTTCAGCGTAACCATTGACGCTCCGGAACTTTGTCCTCGTTATACCGCTCGCATTATTCGGGGCGTCACGATTGGTGACAGTCCGGAATGGATGCAGGACCAGTTACGTACGGTCTTCGCACCTGTGAGTAAAGACTGGAAACCGGTCAACAACGTTGTGGATATCACGAACTATGTACTGATGGAATGTGGTCAGCCGCTACATGCCTTTGACTTGTCCAAACTGCAGGGACAACAGATCATCGTCCGGGAAGCAACTGACGGTGAAGAATTCCAGGCCATCGACCATCATACTTATCAATTGTCACCGGGAATGTGTGTCATCGCCGATGCAAATCGCCCGGTAGCTATCGCCGGAATTATGGGCGGAGCCGATAGTGAAGTTAGCGACTCGACCGTCGACATCCTAATCGAGTCGGCAGCATTTTCACCAATGGCCACTCGTGCCACTTCACGGGCACTCAATCTTCACAGCCCGTCTTCCTATCGCTTTGAGCGTGCTCTGGACCCGGAAGGAGTGCAGTGGGCGGCCGATCGAGCATGTGAATTGATCCTGGAGCATTGCGGCGGAACGCTCGACGAAGGTTTGCTTGATGCTGGAGCGTCCAATTGGACACCGGAACCTGTCGTGATGAGGTTATCTCAAGTGGAACGCATTCTTGGTATCTCGATCGATGCCGAAGAAGTCAAACGGATCCTACTCGCATTGGGTAACTCCGAAACGGACAGCGACGATAGTTCGATCACGATCACACCACCAACCTGGCGGCGCGACCTGACTCGGGAAGCAGATCTTTTAGAAGAGATTGCGCGTATCCACGGATACGAAAAAATCCCCGAAGACGTTGGTGTGCCAATGGCAGCATCCTTCAAGAGCGACTGGGATCGAGTCGCTTCCAAACTGCGAACCACAATGACATCCATCGGTTTCGACGAATCACTAACTGCAAGTGTCGTTTCAACCGACTGGGCGTCCACCTATAGTCCGTGGTCAGATAAGCCACCATTGCGTACAGTCTCACCAATGCTCAAAGGAGCAGACGCATTACGAACCAGCCTGGTTCCCAGCCTCTTAGAGGTGCGACGTATCAATCAGTCACTGGCAAATCCAAGTGTTGAATTGTTTGAAACCGCTAAAATCTATTTACCCCAGGACGAAGGACTCCCTCAGGAACAATGGACTTTGGGAATCACCACCGGTCAGGGTTTCCATCATCTGAAGGGCGTCATTGAAACCGTATTGCATGCCCTCAAGGTCAATGGTCAACTCAAGGTGGAATCCACCTCTCAGGATTTGCTACACGGAGATTATAGCGCATCACTCACTCTCGATGGCGAGCACTTTGGCTTTCTGGGTGAGGTCAATGCCGGTGGCTTAAAGACGTTTTCACTGCGTAGCCCGGCCAGCGTGGCTGAGATCCGCATGGATTTATTGGTCAAACATTCCACCCTCATTCCCCAACATTCCCAATTAAGTAATTTCCCCGCGACCACAAGAGATCTAAATATTGTGCTCAATGAAACTGTTCGTTGGGATGCGCTGGAGTCCACGGTTAAGAATGCCGTCGACAGAGGTCTGTTGGAAGATATCACCTATCAGGAAACCTACCGTGATCCTGAGCGGGATGGAGCGAACGTCAAACGCGTACTGTTTACTGTAAAACTACGCCGAGATGATCAAACCATGACCAGTGAAGAAGCGGATGCTGTACGTGGACAAATCGTAGCGGCCATCGAATCTGAATTGGATGGTAAATTGCTGGGCTAACTGGTCTTGCCTGATTTGGTAATCTTCATCAAATTACGCATCCTCTTGTCTTACAGTTTTTAACATTCAATGTGGATGGCGTTTTCGAGTGTCGCTTTACGCTTTTCTTTCCTGGTTACTCTTCGCGCCGATCGCTCAGAACGATCAGCCTGTCGTTGTGCACTTTACAGCGCCATGGTGTGTTGCCTGTCAAAAGATGAAACCCACCGTGAAGTCACTCCAAAGAGATGGATACGACATCCGCATCGTCGATGTGACTAAAAATGAAGCATTGGCAAAGCGATATGGCATTCAGGAATTACCCGCATCTGTCGTCGTGCGTAAGGGAAAAATTGTGACACGCCAAATTGGCTTTGTCGAACCAACTCGCTTTACAGCCTTTATCAAAAAACAGCAGCCCGCTATTAAAACCAATACGATAAGTCCCGTTACCACAATCTCTCGGGCATCGTTACCGGATAGTTCCTTTCAAAAAGCCCGTGTCTCTCGTTGGATTAGTGTCAATCGTGCCGGCACGCCATCGCTGACACAAATATTGCCAAATGTAACAGGGCGTCAGCTATTAAAAGCGACCGTCAGAATCGAATTACGAGATACTACCGGAGTGTCCTATGGCAGCGGCACGATTATTCATGTTCAGCAGGGGCGGGCTCTGGTCGCCACGTGCGGGCATCTATTCCGTGAATCTCAGGGCAAGCAACCTGTCGGCGTTGACGTGTTTTACCCAAGTGGTGTTCAACGCGTGACAGGACACGTTCTTATCTATGATTCCGAAAAGGTTGATGTCGCGTTAATGACCATTCCGGTTGAGGCGGGTATCAATCCTATCGAGCTGAGTCCGGGTGAAGGACTACAGGCCGGGCAACGAGTCTTTACGGCGGGCTGTAACGGTGGTGCCCGACCTACACTTCAACGCTCTCAGATCAATTCGCTCAACCGATACGAAGGCCCTGAGAATATCCAAACTGCCGGCGCTCCGGTCGGTGGGCGTAGCGGCGGTGGATTGGTGAATCAAAAGGGAGAGCTCATCGGGATTTGCAATGCGGCAGATACCGAAGAAGATGAAGGGTTCTATGTTAACGCCCAGTACATTCGAGTTATGATGAAGCAACTTGGCATCGAAGATCTGTTAAGTCACTAAAGATCCACTCTCAAAGGACACTCTGCAACACGCCCTACTTCTTCGGGCCCACGTCGTTGACCATACTGTGGCCAGCCGGAGAGACCCTCGAGTTCGGGCATTAATTCCAGGAGTTGTGATACGAGTGTTTCGGCCAAAGCGGTCATCTTTTCAGACTTTGCTTCTTCGTTAATACTGACGGCACTACGCATGATTCTCACCATCGCCGCTCGTTTTTTAACCGGGTTCTCCAACGTCGACTCAGGTTCTTCAATCAGATTCGACAGTGGAACATCGAGTGCTTTGCTCCATTTTGTCAATTCGGTCAACGTTAGATTTGCCGTCGGCTTTTCCTGTTTTCGTAAGGTTCGTACATCCGTTCCGGTGTGTCGAGCAACACTTCTTAATGTCATGTCCTGTTGTTCGCGCACGTAGGCGATTCGATTTACCGGCCGATCCGTTTGTTCCACAGGTAATGAAAATTTTCTTTGGCGAGCTTTAGGCTTGGACTCCACTCGAGATCGCTTCATCGAAGCAGGTGCGAGTGCATCTAAGAGGTTAAATTGAAGATCGACAGTTGCCATGGGAGGGCCTTTCGCAAGAACCGGGTTATTTACTTACCCCCGTTAGACGCGCTAACGGCTATGCGCGTTCCACAGAAAATCGAAAAAAAGTGGAATTTCTGCCTAACCCCTATAAACCCCCGTTTTTGCAGGGCTTCACCTTATTGATAACGTTCGAATAACAAATAACTCGTTCACCTTCTATTCTTCGTTATCATGGTTACAAATTCGCTCGAACCCTTCATAATGGACAGACGACGATCACCAAACAGTAGGCGCTTGTATGACCACAACATCGCATGAATCCGGACCTGATTTTTCTCGTAATAACGGGCTGTTGCCTGCGATTGCGCAAGATGCAGGTTCCGGTAAAGTCCTGATGATGGCCTGGATGAATGCCGAAGCGTACCAGGAAACTGTTCGTACCGGCCGCGCCGTTTACTTTAGCCGCAGCCGAAACAAACTTTGGTACAAAGGCGAAGAAAGCGGGCATGTGCAAACCGTCGAACAACTACTGGTTGATTGTGATCGAGATACGATACTCATGAAAGTTCGCCAGCAAGGTGCTGCTTGCCATGAAGGATATGAAAGTTGCTTCTTTACAGAAGTCACCGAGTCCGGACTTAATATCATCGAAAAACAGCTCGTCGATCCAGACGAAGTCTACAACAAATAAACCCTCGTAAATCAAGGACTAAGATAAATGAGCGCCGAAGCAAAGATTGAAGAACTAGGACTAGAATTACCTCCTGCTCCCAAGCCCGGAGGTGTCTATAAACCTGTCGTAATCAGTGGCAACATGTGCTACGTCTCCGGTCATGGGCCCTTACGTCCCGACGGCACGATGTTCACCGGTCGCGTCGGAGCCGACGTGGATCTGGAATATGGTTACCAATCTGCTCGCCAAACCGGTCTGGCAATTCTGGCAACTTTGAAAGCCAATCTTGGCAGCCTTGACCGGGTAAAGAAGGTTGTCAAAACACTTGGCATGGTCAATTGCAGTCCTGACTTTGGTGAACAACCCAAGGTAATCAATGGGTATAGTGACCTGCTAGCCGAAGTGTTCGGTCAGGAAAACGGAGTAGGCGCTCGAAGTGCCGTCGGCATGGGAGCATTGCCTGGAAATATCACGACGGAAATTGAAGTTATTTTGGAATTAACCGACGAGTAAAAACTCTGCCGTCTCCAGCGACATCCCTGAGAATTCTTCATGACTGAACGACGAAAAATCCTCGTTACATCCGCGTTGCCTTACGCCAACGGGCCGATCCACATTGGGCATCTGGTCGAGTACATACAGACCGATATCTGGGTGAGGTTTCAAAAACTACGGGGGCACGAATGCATCTATCTCTGTGCCGACGATACTCATGGTACGGCGATTATGATGAGCGCCCAACGCACCGGCTGTACTGAAGAAGAGTGGATCGCTGGCATTTCCGAAGAGCATCAGCGGGACTTTGCAGGCTTCGGCATCGAGTTTGATAATTATGGCAGTACGAACAGCCCGGAGAATTATGAGCTTTGCAAAGAATTCTGGCAGGCATTTCGTGATGCCGGTCTGGTGAAGGAAGAAGTCGTCACACAGTTGTTTGATGACGAAAAGGGAATCTTTCTGGCAGACCGCTTTGTGCGTGGCAGTTGCCCCAAATGCAACGCTGAGAATCAGTACGGTGATAGTTGCGATCAATGCGGTGCCACGTATAGTGCGCGTGATATCGTCAATCCAGTTAGCACGATCTCCGGAACAAGTCCCAGTGTCAAAACAGCTGATCATCTCTTTATTCAGATTGAACAGCTTC